>Ga0209321_10001943_pt1 | contig 13988 bp, 11 predicted proteins | sample Rifsed16ft4_FD_184012 | JGI IMG/M metagenome (GOLD analysis project Ga0209321, IMG submission 184012) | Soil microbial communities from Rifle, Colorado, USA - sediment 16ft 4 - CSP-I_5_4 (version 2) | ecosystem: Environmental > Terrestrial > Deep subsurface > Rock core/Sediment | place: Rifle... | reverse complement strand
CTGAACGGTTGACAAGCGCGAGGCCGGGTGGGGATAATGGCCTCGCACCCCCACCCGGAGGCCACCGTGCCCCAACGCCTGCGCATTCTGCTCATCTCCTCGGAAGTGGAGCCCTTTGCCAAGACGGGCGGGCTTGCCGACGTGGCCGGCGCGCTTCCCAAGGCGCTGGCGGGCCTCGGCCACGACGTCCGCGTGCTGATGCCGAAGTACCGGGGCGTGGAGCGCCACGCCGGCTCGCTTACCCCGGTTATCCCTCGCGTCCAGGTTCCCATCGCGGACCGGAGGGCGGAGGGCGCGTGGATCGAGGGGCGGATGGGCGCCGGCATCCCGATCTACTTCCTGGCCCAGGATCAGTACTACGATCGCGACGCCCTCTACGGCACCTCCGAGGGAGATTACTGGGACAACTGCGAGCGCTTCATCTTCTTCTGCCGCGCCGCCGTGGAAGGGCTCAAGCATCTCGGCTGGATCCCCCACGTGATCCACGCCAACGACTGGCAGAGCGGCCTCGTGCCCGTGTACCTGGAGACGCTCTACCGCGACGATCCGGCGCTGGCGAAGATCGCCACGCTCTTCACGGTTCACAATCTGGCTTACCAGGGCGTCTTCTGGCATTACGACGTGCCGATGACGGGACTCGGCTGGGACCTCTTCACACCGGCGGGGATCGAGTACTATGGCAAGCTCAACTTCCTGAAGGGCGGGCTCGTCTTCGGGGACCTCCTGACCACCGTGAGCCGGACGTACGCCCGGGAGATTCAGACGCCGGAGTTCGGCTGTGGCCTCGAGGGCGTCCTCCTGGCGCGGAGCGCGGCACTGCACGGGGTGGTCAACGGGATCGACTACGAGGTGTGGAATCCGGCCAGCGACCCGGCCATCCCGAAAGGGTACACGGCCGACGATCTCAAGGGCAAGCGCGCCTGCAAGGCGGCGCTCCAGGAGGAGCTGGGGCTGGCCCAGGAGCCGGTCCCGCTCGTGGGGATGGTCACGCGCCTGGTGGAGCAGAAGGGGCTCACCCTCGTCCTCGACGCGCTTCCCGGGCTCCTCGCTGAGGGAGTGCAGCTGGCGCTGCTGGGCTCCGGCGAGCCGGCGCTCGAGCAGGCGTTCGGCGACGCGGCGGCAAAGCACGCGGGACGGGTCGCGGTGCGCCTCGGCTACGACGCGGGGCTGGCGCGGCGGATCTACGCCGGCGCCGACTGCTTCCTGATGCCCTCGCGCTACGAGCCGTGCGGCCTCGGGCAGCTGATCAGCCTCCGGTACGGCACGATCCCGCTCGTCCGCTGGACCGGCGGGCTGGCGGACACCGTGAAGGAGTTCGATCCCGCGAAGCAGGCGGGGACCGGCTTCGGCTTCGCCCCCTTCACGCATGAGGCGCTGCTCGAGTGCGCGCGCCGGGCGCTCGCCGTGTTTCGCCAGCCGCGGCTCTGGCAGCGGCTCATGCGGAACGCCATGGCGGAGGATTTTTCCTGGGAGGCCTCCGCCCGCGAGTACGTCTCGCTCTACCGGAAAGCCGTGAAGGCCGCCGCCTCCTGAGAGGATGGAGCCATGAAGAAAATCGAGGCCATCATCAAGCCGTTCAAGCTGGACGACGTCAAGGAAGCCCTGACGGAGCTGGGCATCGTGGGGATGACGGTCACCGAGGTCCGCGGCTTCGGCCGGCAGAAGGGGCACACCGAGCTCTACCGGGGGTCGGAGTACAGCATCGATTTCCTGCCGAAGGTCAAGATCGAGGTGGTGGTGCCCGACAACCTGGTGGAGAAAGTGGTCAGCACGATCTGCGCCGCCGCCAAGACCGGCTCCATCGGGGACGGCAAGGTCTTCGTCATCCCCATCGGCGAGAGCGTGCGCATCCGGACCGGCGAGCGCGGAGAGGCGGCTATCTGAACGGGAGACGGGTTAGCACTCCGGCCGAGGCCGTCGAGCGGGCGCTGAGCCGCGTCGGGGATGGCCGCTGGCTCCTCGAGGCGCCGCCCGACGATCCCCGGGCGCCGGCCGTTCTCGCCGCCCTCGGCTTCGGCGATCCCTCCGCCGCCTTCGCCAACCTCCAGAGCCTGACGCCCACCCCTCGCGACGCCGAGCTCCTCGCCCCGGGCCTGCCGCGGGTGCTCCGCGCCCTGGCCGGAGCGCCGGACCCGGACATGGCGCTCAACAATCTGGAGCGCCTCGGTGCGATCCAGGAGCGGGCGACCTTTCTGACGACGCTGGTCGCCCATCCGGGAGCCGCCCACCTCCTGGCGACGCTCGGCGGCGGCAGCCAGTTCCTCTCCGAAACCCTTCGCCGTCACCCCACGTTCTTGCCCTGGCTCCTCGAGCCCTCGGCCATGCGCCAATGGTCCAGGGACGACCTGGCCCAGGAACTCGACCGGGATCTGGCGCCGTTCTCCCATTCTCCTGCGCGCTGGAACGTCCTCCGCCGCTTCAAGTACCGTCACCTCCTCCGGATCGGGAGCCGCGACCTCCTGGGGGACGCCGACCTGACCGTGACGACCGAGGAACTGTCGCGACTCGCGGATGTCTGTCTCGACGCGGCTTGGCGGCGGGCCGACGGGGATCTGTCCTCCCAGCACGGGACCCCCATGGCGCCCTCGGGAGAGCCGGCCGGGCTCGCCGTCATCGGCATGGGCAAGCTCGGCGGCGAGGAGCTCAACTACTCCTCCGATATCGACCTCATCTTCGTGTACTCGGAGGACGGCGAGACCTCCGGCGGCCCCGGCGGCGCCCTCGCGAACGGCGAGTACTTCAGGCGGCTGGCGCGCCAGATCGTCTCTGCCCTCGAGAGCGTCACCGAGGAAGGTTACGCGTTCCGCGTGGACCTGCGCCTGCGCCCCGAGGGCAGGAGCGGGGCCCTGATCTTGTCGCTGGACGGCTACCGCACCTACTATGCCGAGCGCGCCCTACTCTGGGAGCGCCAGGCGCTGATCAAGGCGCGCTTCTGCGCAGGCGACGAGCGTGTCGGGCGGCGGTTCCTCGACCTGGTCCGCCCCTACGTCTATCAGCCGGGGATTGATCGTCGGATCCTGACCGAGGTTCGCGCCATGAAGAGCGAGATCGACCGCTCGCTCAAGGCCAAGGGCCACGAGCGCCTGAACGTCAAGCTGGGGACGGGCGGGATCCGCGAGGTGGAGTTTCTGGTGCAGGCCCTCCAGCTGCTCTACGGCGGCGGCGACCCCTGGCTCAGGGAGCGGAACAGCCTCCGGGCGATCTTCCGCCTGGTCGAGCGCGGCTATCTCCCGCACGCCCTGGGGGGCGTCCTGAGCCACGGCTACACCCACCTCCGCACGGTGGAGCACCGGCTCCAGATCCTCCACGAGTTTCAGATCCACACCCTGCCGGAGGAGCCCGCCGCGCTGGGCCGGCTGGCGCGCCGGATGGGCATCGCGCTCCCCCTCGAGAGCGCGGCGAAGCGGTTCCTGTCGGAGCACCGGAAGGTGACCGGCGACATCCACCGGGCGTTCGTCGCCTTCTTCCAGGCCCCCGCCGCCGAAGAGCCGGTGCGAGTGCGCATCCCGTCCACGCACTCGCTCAAGGCCACCGGCTTCGCCGACCCGGAGCGGGCGCGCCAGAATCTCCGCCTGATCCTGGAAGGCCGCCCGCTGGTTCCGTACCCCGATCCCATGCGCCGGGCCCTCCGCCGGCTCTTTGCCGTCCTGCTGGACGCGCTCTGGCAGAGCCCGGACCCGGACGAGGGCCTGAACCAGTTCGAGCGGTTCGTCTCCGCGATGGGGCCCCGCGCGGGCTACCTGGAGCTCCTCGCCGACCACCCCGACCTGCTGCTGAACCTGGTCAAGCTCTGCTCACGGGGCGAGCTGCTGACCCAGCTCCTGCTCTCCCAGCCGGAGCTCCTGACGGGCCTGGCGGATCCAACACGGTTCCGGAACCCCAAACGCAAGCCCGATTTCCGCCGGGCGCTGGCCCCGGTCCTGGCCCCGGCGCTGAGCACGGCGGAGAGGAAGGACCGGCTTCGCCGGCTGAAGCAGGCCGAGGAGCTCGGGATCACGTGGCGCTGGCTCCTGGGCGTGACCGACGTCGAGGGATTCTCGCGCGAGCTGACGGGCCTCGCCGAGGCGGCGCTGGCCGTGGCATGGCTCCTGGCCGTCAGCGCCGACGTGGACAAGCACGGCGTGCCGCGCGACGGGGAGGGCCGCTTCGTTCCCGCCGTCATCGTCGCCATGGGGAAGCTCGGCGGCCGCGAGCTCACCGTCGGCTCCGACCTGGACCTCTTCGTCGTGTACGCGGCCGCCGGCGGCACCGACGGCGAGGCGCCGCTCGAGGCCCACGACTTCTATGACCGGGCCGTGGAGCGCATGGCGAGCATCCTGGGCGACATCACCGCCGCGGGGACGGTCTTTCCCGTTGACCTGCGTCTCCGTCCGGGGAGCAAGGGGAGCGGCTTCGCCTCGAGCCTCCCGGCCTTCGAGCAGTATTACCGGGAGTGGTCGGACCTCTGGGAGCGTCAGACGCTGACGAAGGCGCGTCTGGTCGGGGGCGACCCTGGCCTCGGCCGCGAGGTCCGCCGGCGCCTCCGAGCGCTCGTGTACGATCGCGGGCTCTCGTCCCCCGAGCTGAAGGAGATCCGCGAGGTCCGCCAGCGCATGGAGCTCGAGCTGGGGAAGGAAGCTCCCGGGCGGGTCCATGTCAAGTTCGGCCGCGGCGGGCTGGTGGACGTGGAGTTCATCGCCCAGGCACTCCAGCTGACCCACGGCGCCGCCAGGCCCCAGTGTCGCCGGGCCAACACCGTCGCGGCGCTCCGGGCTCTCGCGAGGGAAGGCGCTCTTCCGGAGCGTGACGGCGAGGCCCTCCTCGACCACTACGGCTGGCTCCGCCGGATCTCCGCCGGGCTCAGGCTCTTCGCCTCCCGTCCCCCCGACGTGCTGGAGGCGGCGGGGCCGATGCCGGGCCGCTTGGCCAAAGCGCTCGACTACCCGGGCCGCGCCGAGCTCCTCGCCGACTACGCCCGGCGCACTCAGGAAGTTCGCGCCATTTACGAGCGGGTCTTCGCGGGATGACGGAGCGAGTCTACCTGATCGACGGGCCTTCGCTCCTCCAGCCCGGAGGGGGGCTTCGCCCCCCTTCCGGCCCCTCCCCCCAGGTTGCGCGGGCAAAGCCCGCGCTCGAACGTGGCGCGTCATGAGCGAGAGGCTGTATCTGATCGACGGGCCTTCGCTCCTGTATCGCGCCTACCACGCCATCAACTATCTCTCCACGTCGCGCGGCGTACCCACCCACGCCGTCTTCGGCATGAGCACGATGCTCTGGAAGCTCCTGCGCGAGGAGCAACCCGACTACGTCGCCGTCGCCTGGGACGCGCCCGGCCCCACCTTCCGCCACGAGGCCTTCGAGGCGTACAAGATCCAGCGCCCCGGGATGCCCGACGACCTGGCGCAGCAGATCCCCCACGTCAAGGCGCTGTTCGAGGGGCTCCGCATCCCGCTGCTGGAGGTGCCGGGCTTCGAGGCCGACGACATCCTGGGCACGCTGGTGGACCGCGTGCGGAACCTGCCGCTGGACGTGGTGCTCGTCACGGCCGACAAGGACCTCCTCCAGCTGGTTGGGCCCAAGGTGCGGGTGCTCTCCCAGAGCGCCAAGGGCGAGCGCCTCGTGCTCGACGAGGCCGGGGTGAGGGAGAAGTGGGAGGTCGAGCCGGCGCAGATCCCCGACCTCCTCGCCCTGATGGGCGACCAGATCGACAACATCCCCGGCGTGCCGGGCGTCGGCGAGAAGACGGCCGTCAAGCTGATCAAGCAGTTCGGCAGCGTGGAGCGGCTCTTGGAGAACCTCCCGCTCGTGGGGGGCAAGCTGCGCGAGACGCTCGCGACGAACCGGAAGCAGGCGCTCCTGTCGCGGCAGCTGGCCACGGTGAGCGCGCGGGTGCCCCTGGCTCTGGACCTCGAGGTCCTGCGCCGGAAGGAGCCCGACTGGGAGCGGCTCCGCGCCCTCTGGACTGAGATGGAGTTCTCGACCCTCCTGAAGCAGATCCCCCAGGCCGCCGTCCAGGTGGAGCGCGAGCCCGTCCCGGTCCTGTCCTCCACCGAGGCATTTGCGGCATACTGCCGGCCGCTGCCGCCCGCGGCGGCCCTGGCGTTCGATTGGTGCGGGGGCGGAGGGCCGCCCGATCCGGCGCTCCGCGGCCTGGCCTTCTTTCACCCGGAGGTCGGCCCGGCCTTCTTCCCGCTCGCCGAACGGCTCCCACCTCTCGACGGCCGCCTCGTCATCGGCCACGACGTGAAGCTGCTCCTCGAATGGGCGCATCGCCGCGGCGAGGGCCCGCCGCGCTTCGAGGACTCAGCCGTTGCCGCCTATCTCCTGAACCCGGCCAGGACCAGTTATCCGCTGGAAGAACTCTGCTTGGAGGCGTTCGGGGAGGGCCCGCCGCCGGCCGCCGACCCCGGCAACCCGGCGGAATTGATGGCCGCCCTCGCCGGCGCGCGCGCGCGCTGGGTCTGGCGCTACTGGAAGCACGCTCACGCCCTCCTGGCAGACGCGGGGCTCCGGCTGCTCTACGAGGACGTGGAACGACCCCTCGTCCCCGTTCTCGCGCGGATGGAGCTCACCGGCATCCGCGTGGCGCCGGAGGGCCTCGAGGCGTTCGCCAAGGAGCTCGAGCGCGAGCTGGACAATCTCACGCGGGAGATTCACCGCCTCGCCGGCGAGGCCTTCAACATCGGCTCGCCCAAGCAGCTCGCGCAAATCCTCTTCGAGAAGCTGAAGCTCCCGCCGGTGAAACGGACCAAGACCGGCTACTCGACCGACGCCGACGTGCTCGAGCAGCTGGCGCTCGGTCACCCGCTTCCCGAGAAGATCCTCGGGCACCGGACCCTGGCCAAGCTCAAGTCCACGTACGCCGACGCGCTGCCCGGGCTCATCCATCCTGAGACCGGCCGGATCCACACGTCCTTCAACCAGCTCGTCACCGCGACGGGGAGACTTTCGTCAACCTCTCCAAATTTGCAGAACATTCCCATCAGGAGCGAGCTGGGGCGGCGGATCCGCGAGGCCTTCGTTCCCCAGGAGGGCTGGCGCTTTCTCGCCGCCGACTACTCCCAGATCGAGCTCCGGATCCTCGCGCATCTGTCGGGCGAGGAAGCGCTGATGGAGGCCTTCCGACGCGACGGCGACATCCACACGCGCACGGCCATGGAGGTGTTCCGAGTTTCTCCGGAAGCTGTAACGGGGGAAATGCGCCGGATCGCGAAGTGCGTCGCTCGAGGCACGCTGGTGTACACCTCGGAAGGCCTTCGTTCGATCGAGTCGCTCGCTCCTGCCCCCCCACGCGGCGCCTTCTCTCCCGTGGAGGATGTCAAGGTATGGACTGATGAGGGGTTGAGCGCGGTGACGCAGCTGTACTACGGAGGTCGCCAACCGGGTCTTCGGATAACGCTACGAACTGGCCTGCAGGTATCCTGCACCAAGAATCACCGATTTCGGGTGATAAGTCAGCAGGGCAGATATGTGTGGAGACGCGCGTGTAAGCTCCGTGTGGGCGACCATGTGGCCGTGAGGCTCGGCACACGGGCCTTCGGGCACGACGAGCGACTGCCCGAGTTCAACTACCGCGAGGCTTGGAAGAGGACCAATTTCAAGGATATCAAGCTGCCGATCCGCTGGTCTCCCCAGGCGGCAAGGTTCCTCGGGTACGTCATTTCAGAAGGGTACGTTTATCGGCACCCGACGAAACCGGGAAGCGGGACCGTCATCATCAGCCAGGCGCTGTCAGAGCGTGAGGTCGTCCTGGACCTCGTGGACGTCGGCCGGACTCTTTTCGGGGCCCGCGCGCGAGTCAAGGAGGATCGCGGCTGTGTCCTCGTGGAGATCAAGTCCGGCAAGCTCGTTTGGTGGCTGGAGAGGATCGGAGCCGCTGGCAGGTCGGGGGAGAAGACCATTCCAGGCCTTCTTGTGAGGGCTCCGTACACGATTCAGGTCGAGTTTCTTCGGGCCCTCTTCTCTGGTGACGGGTCGATGAAAGCCGGTGGCCGACAAGTGACATATGCGACCAAGTCCCCGGCGCTGGCCCAACAGCTCCAGCAGATGCTGCTGAACTTCGGATACCTCTTTAGTCTCAGCCAGGAAGTGAGGACCCTAAAGGGCCGGAGGCATTCGGCCTTTGTCCTGAGCCTAACAGGCATGACGAATATTCGACGATTCGTGCGCGAGATTGGCTTTGTGTCTCTGAGGAAGAATATTTTGACTCGGGGTGTTCGTTACGACCACACCGTCATCCCGTTTCAGCAGAATGAAGTGGCTCGGCGCCATCCGTGTCTGCATGGAAGAACTCGCGAGAAGGCGTACGAGGTAATTCGGGAGCATCGCCCGGTGCGTCTGAATCAAACGCGGGCGGCGATGATCGTACACCAGTTGCAGTCGGAAGGTGTCGTGGACGAGTGGACGCGGCGGATGGGGATGTTCATTCATAACAACATCGTCTTTCTTCCTGTGCGCACCATACGGGAGGAGGATATAGACGCCTTCGACCTTGTCGCGCCTGGCGAGCATTGCTACTTGGCCAATGGGCTTGTGAGTCATAACACCGTCAACTTCGGGGTCATCTATGGTGTGTCAGCCTTCGGCTTGGCCCAGGCCGCCGGGGTGGACCAGAAGGCGGCTCAGCGATACCTGGACAACTACTTTGCGCGCCACCCCAAGGTGAAGGCGTACCTCGACGGGACGCTGGCCGAGGGCAGGGAGAAGGGCTACGTCACCACGCTCATGGGCCGGCGCCGTTACCTGCCCGAGCTCAAGTCCACCAACCCGAACGCCCGCGGCATGGCCGAGCGCATGGCAATGAACGCCCCGGTTCAGGGCTCGGCCGCCGACCTGATCAAGATCGCCATGGTCCGGATGGCCGCGGCCCTCGAAACGAAGAAGCTGCGGAGCCGGATGCTCCTCCAGGTCCACGACGAGCTGCTCTTCGAGGCGCCCGAGGGCGAGCTCGACCCGCTCGAGTCCCTGGCCCGTGAGATTATGGAAGGCGCGATGAGCCTCGCCGTCCCGTTGAAGGTGGACATCAAGACCGGCCTCACCTGGGCCGACGTATGATTCCCGCGATTCCGCTCATCTTTGCCGCGGCGGCATTTGCCGCAAGCGGCGTAACCGGAGTGATCGAGGGGGCGCTGGGTTATCCGGGGGAGGAGATTCCCGGGGACATGAAGGTGTGCGCGGAGAACCTGGTGACGAAGCAGCAGTACTGCACGGCGGCCCACATCGAGAACAAGCGTTACCGCTACGGCCTGGGCTACAGGATCGAAGTTCCGGAAGGGCGGTATCACGTGTTTGCGACGACGGCCAGCCTCAGGGGCCACCGGGCGTACTACTCCGAATTCGTCACCTGCGGTCTACGAGTGAGCTGCCCGTCCCATGCTCCGATCGTGGTGACGGTGGTCGCCGGGCAGACGGTCTCCGGCGTGGACCCCCACGACTGGTACGAGGGACGATGAAGCGGAAGTTCTTGCTTGCGGGGCTGACGGGCGGGATCGGGAGCGGCAAGAGCACCGTCTCCCGGATGTTCCGCGATCTCGGCTGGTTGATGCCGGAGGCCGGCGCAAGGGGCTAAGATCTGGGTCGTTGGCGTGGTATAGTTGAGAGGTGACTACAAAAAGTAGTCAAAAGACTACAAGAAGTAGTCGAAGGAACGCACCCGGGGGACGTTTGCGGCGGAAACGTCTGGGCGGGGGCATCACGGGTCTATTTGGGGGGAGAGCCCTCGTCGCGCTTTTGAAGGTGTTTATCCTCTCACCGGGTCGGGACTTTTATCAGAGAGAACTGGCGGACCTGACGGGAGAGCGCCTGCTGTTGGTCCAGCGGGCACTGAGACGGCTGGTTGAGGCGGGGTTGGTCGAGGGGACGCGCAGCGGGAACCGGGTGTACTACCGGGCGAATCGTTCCCATCCGGCGTTCGACGATCTGAAGGGTTTGGTTCTCAAGACCGTGGGGGTTGGGGATGCCTTGCGAGAGCAACTGGGCAAGTTGCGAGGAAAGGTGACAATAGCCTTTGTCTACGGATCTGTGGCGCGGGGGGATGAAACCGCGTCGAGCGACATCGATCTCATGCTTGTCGGCGACCTATCGGGGAGAGAAGTTGCGGCCGCTCTCGCCCCAGTCAAAAAGATGCTCAACAGGGAAATCAATCCCACCGTTTACAGCCCGAGAGAGTTCCGCAAGAGGGTCAATCAGCATCATCCGTTCGTGAGGGCGGTGGTGAAGGAGCCGAAGCTGTTCCTCTTGGGGGACGAGCGTGACCTTAAAGCAGTTCTTGGCAGACGGTCGGCTTAGGCCGCACCGGACAAGTGCCAAGGAGATACGGGATCTGCTCCGTGTGGCAGATCGCGATCTAAAGGACGCCGCGGTCAAGGACATTTCCGTTGATCTCCGATTCACGACCGCATACCAGGCGGCGTTTCAATTGGCGACGATTGTGCTGGCGGCCTCGGGAGTTCGCACGACGGGGACAGGGCACCACTGGGTGACCTTCAACGTGTTCCCGGAATTACTGGGCCGCGAGGTTCAGGGCCTGGCTGACTATTTCGATCAATGCCGAGGCAAACGGAACCTGTCCGAGTACGACAGGGCGGGAGAGATTTCGGAAGGCGAAGCCAAGGAGCTACTCGGCGGGGCGAGGAAGTTCAGGGCGACGGTTCTCGATTGGCTAAGGGCGCACCATCCGCGGCTGGTGTCCAGGTGAAGCGCAAGTTTCTCCTGGTGGGGCTGACGGGGGGGATCGGGAGCGGCAAGAGCACCGTCTCCCGGATGTTCCGCGATCTCAGCTGTCTGATCATCGATGCCGACCTCCTGGCGCGGGAGGTGGTGGAGCCCGGCGAGCCGGCCTACGCCAAGATCGTCGCCGAGTTCGGCAAGCAGATCCTCGACGCGGAAGGACAGATCGACAGGAAGAAGCTGGGGGCGGTGGTCTTCGGCGACGCGGCCAAGCGGAAGCGCCTGGAGGAGTTCACCCATCCCGAGATCCGCCAGCGCCAGGCGGCGATCCTGGCCGAGGTCATCACCGAGGGGTTCGAGGGGATCGCGATCTTCGATGCCGCGCTCCTGGTGGAGACGGGCGGGGCCAAGACCATGGACCGCCTGGTCGTGGTGTACGCCGACGAGGCCACGCAGCTCAGGCGGATCATGTTTCGTGACGACGTCCCCGAGGCGGAGGCGCTCCAGAAGATCAGGAGCCAGATGCCGCTCTCCGAGAAGGCGAAGCAGGCCCACTACGTGGTGGACAACTCGGGCACCCGCGAGGAGACCGAGCGGCGGGTGCGGGAGGTCTATCAGGCGCTCCTCGCCGACCTCAAGGCCCACCAGGCCACCCCGGCGTGACCACCGCCAGCCACCGCCGGGCCCTCGGCCAGCACTTCCTCCGGGATGCCGGCATCGCCCGGCGTATCGTCGAGATCGCCGGCCTGACCCCGCGGGACCTCTGCGTGGAGATCGGTCCGGGGGAGGGCGCGCTGACCTTCCTCCTGGCCGAGCGGGCGGGCCGGCTCCTCGCCCTGGAAGTGGACGAGAAGCTGGTCGAAGGACTTTGCGCGCGGCTCGCCTCGCTCGCACACGTCGAGGTGCGCCTCGCTGACGCCCGCAGGTTCGACTATTCGACGCTCCCCGCGCTCAGGCCCTCGCCCGAGAGTCGCGTGGTGATCGTGGGGAATCTCCCGTACAGCGTGTCGAAGCCGATCCTCGAGCGGCTCGTGGCAGCGCGGACCGCGGTGTCCGAGATGGTTCTCACGCTCCAGAAGGAAGTCGCCGAGCGGGTGGCCGCCGGGCCCGGCGGGAAGCGCTACGGGGCGCTCTCCGTCCTCACCCAGCTCTACTGCGACGCGCGGCTGGCGCTGGCGATCCCTCCCGGGGCGTTTCGCCCTCCGCCGAAGGTGGACTCGGCCGTCCTTCACCTCCGGGTCCTGGCGGCCCCGCGCGTGCCGGTCGGGGATGAAGGGAGGTTTCATCGCCTCGTCAAAGCCGCTTTTGGCCAGCGGCGAAAGACCTTGGCCAACGCCCTGGCAGGCGGGCTCGGCGTGAGCGCGGTGACGGCGCGGCAGTGGCTCGCAGCTGCCGGCATCGATCCGGGGCGCCGGGCGGAAACCCTCTCCCTTGAAGAGTTTTCACGCCTAAATTCCTTCGGCCCCTTGAACCCGGATGGTAAGATGAGAGGGTTCGAATGATAGGAGTTTGGCCCGCGTGAACGTCAGCCTCGATCCCACCCTCATCGCCCCCGCCGCCGAGCCCTCCGTCCGCCTGATCCCCCTGGGCGGCCTCGGCGAGATCGGGCTCAACATGATGCTGGTGGAGTCCGGGGACGACCTGGTCGCTCTCGACTGCGGCGTCATGTTCCCGGACGACGAGATGCTGGGCATCGACCGGGTCATCCCGGACTTCGCCTACCTTTTGGCCAAGCGGACGGCCTTCAGGGGGGTGGTGCTCACCCACGGCCACGAGGACCACATCGGCGCCCTGCCGTACCTGTTGCGGGAGGTCAACACGCCGATCTACGGCACGGCGCTCACGCTGGCGCTGGTGAAGGACCGGCTCGGCGAGCACGGCCTCGCGGAGCAGGCGGACCTCCGCCCCATCAAGCCGCGCGACGTGATCGAGCTGGGGCCGTTCCGCATCGAGGCCATCCGCGTGACCCATTCCATCGCCGACGGGATCGGCCTGGCCATCGAGACGCCCGTGGGGACCATCGTCCACACGGGGGACTTCAAGCTGGACCCGAGCCCCATTGATGGAGAGACCCCGGACTACACGAAGTTCGCCGAGCTGGGCGAGCGGGGCGTCCTCTGCCTCTGCTCCGACTCGACGAACGTGGACCGTCCGGGGCATACGCGCTCGGAGTCGGAGGTGGGCCAGGCGCTGGCGGCGCGCTTCGAGAAGGCGCCCGGGCGGATCATCCTGGCGACGTTCGCCTCGCACATCCACCGGATCCAGCAGGTGCTCGACCTCGCCGCCCGCTTCGGGCGCAAGGTCGCCCTCCTCGGGATGAGCATGGTGGGGAACGTCAGGATCGCCGCCGAGCTGGGCTACCTCAAAGTGCCCGACGGCGTCCTGCTGCCGCTCGAGGAGCTGGCCGAGCTGCCGCCCTCGCGGCAGGTCGTCCTCTCGACGGGGAGCCAGGGCGAGGAGCATTCGGCCATCGCCCTCATGGCGGCGGAGGAGCACAAGTCCATCCAGGTCGAGCCGGGGGACCTGGTGATCCTCTCGGCCCGGATCATCCCCGGCAACGAGCGCGTGATCGGGCGCGTGATCAATGCCCTCTTCAGGCTCGGCGCCGAGGTCCTCTGGGAGGACGTGGCCTTCGTCCACGTCTCGGGCCACGCGAGCCAGGAGGACCTGAAGCTGATGCTGAGCCTGACGCGCCCGCGCTACTTCATTCCCGTCCACGGCGAGTACCGCCACCTCCTGATGCACGCGCGGCTCGCCGAGAGCGTCGGCATCCCGCGCGCGCGCATCTTCGTGATCGAGGACGGCCTGGGCGTCGAGCTGACCAAGACCGCCGGGCGGGTGCTCGGGCGGTTCCCCACGGGTCGGATTTTCGTGGACGGCAAGGGGATCGGGGACGTGGGGAGCGTGGTCCTGCGGGACCGCCAACTCCTCGCCCAGGACGGGATGGTCGTCGTGGCGCTCACGGTGGACAAGAACACGGGAGACCTGCTGGCCGGCCCCGAGATCGCCTCCCGCGGCTTCGTGTACGTGAAGGAGTCCGAGGAGCTGCTGGAGGAGGTCAAAGCCACGATCCGCGCGGCCCTGGCGAGACGGGAATCCGCGACGCCGGTGGATCGGGAGCTCCTGGGCTCGCTCGTGAAGGGCGCGGTCCGCCGCTTCATCAATCAGCGCTTCCAGCGAAAGCCGGTTGTGCTGCCGGTGATCTTGGAGATCTGATGCCGAGGAGAGGTAAAGCGGGGCGATGGCAGCGCGAGGTCAAGGGCATCCTGGCCCTGGCGCTGGCCGGCTTCGGCGTGTTCGCCCTGGCCATCTTCAAGCCAAGCCTCCGTCTCGCGGATCAG
>Ga0209321_10001941_pt1 | contig 13999 bp, 11 predicted proteins | sample Rifsed16ft4_FD_184012 | JGI IMG/M metagenome (GOLD analysis project Ga0209321, IMG submission 184012) | Soil microbial communities from Rifle, Colorado, USA - sediment 16ft 4 - CSP-I_5_4 (version 2) | ecosystem: Environmental > Terrestrial > Deep subsurface > Rock core/Sediment | place: Rifle... | reverse complement strand
GAGATGTCGTACCCGCCGGTGGGCAATCTCCTGGGACGTGCCTCCCGGAAGAGGTCAAGGGAGTAGACGTTGTCGGGGACGGCCTCCGCGGGGTTTTCCTCTTCCGCAAGCGACGTTCGGGGTTGAGTCATCGCCTCCGCCTGCGGCAGGCCGCGACGGGTTTGTCCCGGAGGGGAATCCTCCCGTCCGGCCGGGGTCCCGTCTTTTTCCTTCGGGGGAGGCGGCCCGCGATGGCTGCCCGTTCTTTCCCCCCGATCCGCCGGCTGCGGATACCCGGGGACCGTCTCCGGGGCCAGGACGACGATCGTCCCGCCGCACCTGCGGCAGCGCACCTCCGCCCCCTTGAACCCCTGCATCATCGATTCCCGCATCCGGTAGCGCACCTGGCATATGCTGCACTCGATTACCATCGCCTTCCCCCGTATGGCGGGTTCGTTGGATGCGCCGGTACGATTCTTGACGCCATCGTCTTCCCGTTTTCGATGGATGAAAAGGTAGTGAGAAAAAGGTATCGCTTTGGCGAACCATTGACAAGAAATGAAACGCGTCGCCGCGGAAACCGCAGTCTCGGGTTGCGGATGTCCACTTTCTGTGGGAGGTGCGGCGGACGCCATCTATCCTCTTCCTCCCGGATCGTATATTGTAGAGAGGATGATGGGAAGCCACATCGGGTCCCGGGCAGGAGGACAGGGACAATGGTACATGCGGGGATTGCCGAATATGCTGCCATTCTCACGGGTATCGGGGGGACCACCCTGTCAAGCGGTGAACCTACCATGACGGTTATTGCGGTCGTTGGCGGCATCATCTTCCTGTTCTGGCTGGTCGTCTTCAAATTGTAATCCCGCGGTCCCCCCCTTCCGGGTTCCTACCGCGGGAAATTGGAGGACACTCCCCTCTTCTCCCGGCCCCCCATTTCCGCCGGTAAAGGCCGATCCGTTCGGCCTGCGTGAGAACGTGTTCTTGCGACACGGGGCAGGTCCGTTGCCCGTGTTGATATGAATGATAGCGGTCGTCATGCCTGCTCCCTCCCGCTCCTTCCCGCGACATGAAAAATGCCCGATTTCTGCAACCCGATGGCGTTCCGGTGAATCAGACAAGAAAATCGGGAACCGATCCCGGTACCTGAACAGGAGGAGGAGAGATGCGACGATTCCGGATCATGGGTATTACCGCCCTGCTTCTGACGCTTCCTGCGGCTGCTCCCGCGGCAACGTGGGAATTCGACCCCGCACACACGGGAGTCCAATTCAAGGTGCGTCATCTGATGGTTTCCCATGTGCGCGGGGATTTTGAAAAAGTATCGGGAAAAATCGTATACGACGAGCAGGACATCTCCAGGTCCTCGGCGGACATCACCATCGATGCCGCCTCCATCAACACCCGCGTGGCCAAACGTGACGAACATCTGAAAAGCCCCGATTTCCTGGATGCCGCAAAGTATCCCTCCCTGGTATTCAAATCGAAAAAGGTGGAAAAAGCAGGCGACGGGAAACTCAAGATGACCGGGGACCTGACCATCCGCGGGGTGACCAAAGAGATCGTGCTGGACATCGAGGGGCCGACCCCTTCCATCAGGGATCTCGAGGGGAAGACGCGGGTCGGGGGAGTCGCGTCCACGAAAATCAACCGGAAGGATTTCGGGCTCACCTGGAACAAGGCGATCGAGACCGGGGGAGTGGTCGTGGGCGACGAGGTGGAAATCACCATCGACACCGAGATTTTCAAGGAGCGGTAAGCCCCGGGAGTCAACGGTATCGGCCCCGGGATGGCCGGCGGGAGGATCAAAGCAGAAGGATGGGGAGAGGGAAGCAGGATTCCTGTCCTGGTCATCTACATTTTCTTCAAAGAAAAGAAACTTCATGGTAAAAGGAAACCATGCAAACCGGTCTTTTCGATTATTTCGGATTTCTCATACGTACCGTGGAAGGTAGCGTAACGAGGCTGTCCTTGTGGGTCGGCATGGACATGACCTGGCCCTTGTTCATTTTGGTAGGGATTGCGTTTTTCCTCTTAATATCTTCCCCGAGCAGGTGAATCCGGGGAAGCTCCCCAACCGCACAAAACCGGATCATGATCCCTTCTCCCGCACCAGTCCAGCATTTTGGATGTTGCCCAAGACCCCTGCGATGACTCTGCGCTCTTGCCGACTTGCTCCGGCGCATGAGGTGAACGCGCCAGCAGTCCTCGCGGTGCTACCATAGGGAGATCGGGTGGGTAGGGAGGAGAAGTCCTCGCGGCCTTGCCTGATGTTGGTTGATAGGCGTAGACTGAAAAAATGTGTAATCAATTACCGGGAAAGAGGAGGAACAACGGGGTCGCGCTGATCGGGGTCTCGGTCCTTCTCGTGGCCGGCATGGCATGCCAGCGGGGGACGCCGGCTGCAGACGCGTCGCGCGCCACCATGGTCCAGGAGCCGCGCCCGGTGTACGTCGCAGCGGCCGTGGAGGGGCGTCTGCCACGCACGGTGATCGTCACCGGCACGCTCGCCGCCGACGAGGAGGTCAGCGCGGGCTTCAAGGTCGCCGGGCGGGTGAGCGAAATCGCGGTCGACCTCGGCACCAAGGTGCGGAAAGGGCAGATCCTGGCACGCCTCGACCCGACGGATTTCCGGTTCCGCGTCGAGCAGGCCGAGGCAGCCCTCCGCCAGGTGCGCGCGGGGCTGGGACTTCCCCCGGAAGGCCCGGACGAGCGCGTAGACACCGAGAAGACCGCGCAGGTTCGGGAAGCGCGGGCGGTGCTCGAGGAGGCGCGCCTGAACCGGGATCGCATGACGCAGCTTTGGGAGAAAGATCTCGTTGCGCGGGCCGAGTTTGACGCGGCCCTGTCACGACTGCTGGTTGCCGAGGGCCGCTATCAGGCCGCCGTCGAAGAGGTCCGGAACCGTCAGGAGATCCTGGCCGAGCGGCGCTCGGCCCTCTCGCTGGCGCGTCAGCAACTCGCCGACACCGTGTTGGTCGCCCCCATCGGGGGCGCCGTCCGGGAACGCCGGGCCTCGGTGGGCGAGTTTTTGGCTGCCGGCTCGCTGGTGGTCAGCCTGGTCCGGATTCACCCGCTTCGGCTGCGGGTAGCGGTCCCGGAACGGGACGCCCCCGCCATCCGGATCGGCCAGGAAATTACGGTACGGTTGGAGGGAGACCCCGCTCTGCATGCCGGACGCGTGGCCCGTCTGAGTCCGGCCATCCAGGAGCAGAACCGCACGCTGGCCGTGGAGGCCGAGGTGGCGAACCCGCAGGGGATGCTCCGGCCCGGTGCTTTTGCGCGGGCCGAGATCGTGGTCGAAGCCGCTCGTCCCGCCGTCCTGGTGCCCGACAAGGCGATCGTGACCTTCGCCGGACTGGAGAGGGTGTTCGGTGTAAAAGACGGTCTCGCCGTGGAAAAGCGGATCCGCACGGGACGGCGCGTGGGCGACCGGGTGGAAGTCCTCGAGGGGCTTGCCGCGGGCGAGCAGGTTGTGGTCGAGCCCGGAAATCTTACCGGCGGGCAGCCTGTCATTCTGAAGCAGTAGGCCGTCCTTGCAGAAACTCGCAGAAGTATGCATCCGCCGCCCGGTCTTTGCAGCGATGCTCATTCTTGCGCTGGTCGTCGTCGGGGCCGCCAGCTACGTCCGTCTCGGAGTCGACCGGTTCCCCTCGGTGGACCTGCCCACCGTCTCTGTCCGCACCCAGCTGCCCGGCGCGTCCACCGAAGAGGTGGAGACCGAAATCTCGAAGCGGATCGAGGAGGCGGTCAACAGCGTCGAGGGGATCGACGAGCTTCGGTCGATCTCGGGTCCGGGTGCCTCCGTCGTCATCGTCACCTTCAACCTCAACCGGGACATCGATACGGCGGCCCAGGATGTGCGGGACCGAGTCGCGGCCGTCCTTCGGGACCTGCCGAAGGATGCAACGGTCCCCCTGATCTCGAAGGTCGACAACGACCAGCAGCCGGTCCTGACGGTGGCCCTGGCCGGGGACCGGCCTCTTCGCGAACTGACCGAGCTGGCCGACAAGGTGGTGAAGATCCGCCTGGAGAGATCCGCGGGCGTGGGCGAGGTGCGGATCGTCGGCGGGCTGGAGCGCGCGGTCAGCGTGTGGGTGGATGCGGACCGGCTGGCTGCCTACCAGATCCCGATCACCGCGGTGCGCGATGCGATCGCCCGGCAAAATACGGACGCCTCCGGCGGCAATGTCACTCGCGGCGCCCGGGAGGAGACGCTCCGGACGATCGGACGTCTGACCGACCCGCGCGCATTCGACGACCTGGTGGTCGCCACGATCGGCGGGTCGCCCGTCCGCGTGCGGGACCTCGGGTGGGCGGAGGACGGCACCCGGGAACAGCGATCGACTGCCCGGCTCAACGGAGTCCCCACCGTGGTCCTCGAGGTGCGGCGCCAGTCGGGGGCCAACACCGTCGCCGTCATCGAGGAGGCCAAACGAAGCATCGCAGCTGCCGCCAGGGAGCTGCCGGCAGGGGTCAGCCTCACGGAGATCCAGGACCAGTCCCGCTACATATACGCCGCTTTGCACGAGATCAACGTGCACCTGATCCTCGGAAGCATTCTGGCCTCCCTCGTCGTTTTCGTGTTCATGCGCAGCTGGCGGTCGACCGCGATCGCCGCAGTGGCCATCCCCGCGTCGGTGGTCTCGACCTTCGGCATGATGTGGGCGCTCCACTTCACGCTCAACACCGTGACGATGCTCGCCCTCGTCCTGATGGTCGGGATCGTGATCGACGACGCGATCGTCGTGCTCGAGAACATCTTCCGGTTTGTCGAGGAGAAGGGGATGTCGCCGTTTGCGGCCGCACGGGCCGCGACGGCCGACATCGGCCTGGCCGTGATGGCGACGACCTTCTCGCTGGTGATCATCTTCATCCCGGTGTCGTTCATGTCGAGCATCTCCGGCCGCTTTCTCTACCAGTTCGGCATCACGGCGGCCGTGGCGGTCCTGGTGAGCCTTCTCGTCTCCTTCAGCCTGACCCCCATGATGAGCGCACGGCTTCTGGGGAGCGCGGCCATGGAGCCGCACGACCCGACCGGGGCGCCCCGTTCCCGGCGCGGGTTCTACCGCCGGCTCGACGCGGGATACACGCGAGCGCTTTCCTTCACCCTCCGCCACCGGCGGGCGGTCGCGTTGTTCTCGCTGGGCGTCATGCTGTCGGCGGTCCCCCTGTACGGGCTGATCCGCCAGGACTACCTCCCGGGCAACGTGGACGAGGGGGAGTTCTTCGTGACCGTGAGCGCCCCCCAGGGCACGAGCCTGGGCAGCATGGACGATATCATGCGCGCCATCGCGGACGAGGTGAGGTCCTTGGCCGGCGTGCGGCTGGTGCTCGCGACGGCCGGGGGCGGGTTCATCGGATCGGTGAACGAGGGACGGGCATATGTCCAGCTCGCGCCCCACGGGGAGCGCGTCTTCTCCCTCTCCCGGTTGGTACGGGGGGTCTTAAGCGGTGACCCGCTCCTTGCGTTCCGGGGGAACCGCTCCCAGCGCGAAGTGATGCAGGAGGTGCGCGGGAGGGTCCGCAAGTACCGGGATCTCCGGATCGCGGCCCGGAACATTGCCGGGTTCAACATCGGCGGCGGGAGCTTCGAGGTCGACTTCGTCCTCCGGGGACCGGATCTTCAGGTGCTCTCGGCCTACGCCGAGCGGCTGCGGGACCGCCAGGAGTCCCTCGGGCTCGTCGACGCCGACACGACGCTCAAGCTCGACAAGCCCGAGCTTCGGGTCCAGGTGGACCGGGCCCGCGCCGCCGACCTCCGGGTCGATCCCGAACGGATCGGTACGGCGGTCCGGCTCATGGTCGGCGGGGACGAGGAGGTCTCGCGCTTCACCGACCCTTCCGTCAACGAGGACTACAAGGTCCAGCTGCGGCTTCGCGAGGAGGACCGGGCCGACCCCGAAACGATCGGACGGCTGTACGTCTCCCGGGAGGACGGGGGACTGGTGCAGCTCAGCAGCGTCGCGCGGATCGAGCAGGTGCAAAGCGCCTCGCGGATCGACCGCCTCGACCGGCAGAGGGAGGTCCGCCTCCGGTCGTCCGTCGCGCCCGGGTTCGCACTCGCGGACCGGCTCGAGGCGCTCAGGGCCGCGGTAGCCGGGATGAACCTTCCGGCCGGCTACACGACGCGCGTTTCCGGCCGGGGACGGGAACTCGAGCGGACGTTCGGCGAGTTCGTCTGGGCCTTCGCCCTGTCGATCGTGTTCATGTACATGATTCTCGCCTCCCAGTTCGAGAACCTGGTACACCCCTTCACGATCCTGCTCTCCCTGCCGATCTCGGTTCCCTTCGCTCTCCTGTCGATCTGGCTCGCCGGCCACACCCTGAATCTCTACTCGGCGCTCGGGATCCTCGTGCTCTTCGGCGTCGTCAAGAAGAACGCGATCCTGCAGATCGACCACATGAACAACCTGCGGGAGGCCGGTCTGGACCGGACGGCGGCGATCCTCCAGGGGAACCGCGACCGGCTCCGCCCGATCCTCATGACCACGCTCACGTTCGTGGCCGGCATGCTTCCCCTGGCAGTCGGCACCGGCCCGGGCGCCGAGGAACGCCGCGTGATCGCCGTGGTCGTGATCGGCGGCCAGACGCTCTCGCTGCTGCTCACGCTGCTGGCCACGCCGGTCGTCTACTCGCTCCTCGACGATCTGGGCTTCGCTTTCCGGCGACGGCGCTCGGCCGTGCCGGTTCCGGTCGATCCCACCCCGGAAACGGCGGCCTCCGGGAGAGTCGACGAAAAATATGATCGGGCTTCGAGCGACGAGGGCCGGCGGTAAGGCTGATAAGGAAAGGACGGAGCCAAAGGCTCCGCCCTTCTTTGGGAATGCTACCCCCTGTCCTCCGGAACAAACCCGACGGGGAACGGAAGTTCCGTGCCCCTGAGCTCGAACCCGGGGAGGAAAGACTCAGGCAGGGTTCCGGTCATCCGGGGCGTTAGTTGCGAATGCCCCGTTTATGTGGCTTTCTTCTCGTCGCGGATGAGCCGATGCAACTTCTTCCTCAGGTTCTTTGGTATTTCATGGACGTTGTGGGCGGATTTGGAGTGCTCGGAAGCCTGTCGAATGATGGTTTCCTCGGTTTCGCCGCGGAACACGGCATTGCAGCCGGATACCAACTCGCTGCATTTCAGGACCTTCCCCATGGAGCACCTCCGACCCTTCCGCTTGTGGTCCGGAAGATTGGCAGGTTTTCAATGCGTGGTTGACGGGTGACAGGCCGGGGGTCTTCGGTACTCCACCTCATCATAGATGATTATTTTCCCAATGGCTTCAGAAAAGGAGAACGTGAACCTTGACCGAACCTCGCGGAGGAGGGGAAGCGGAGGATGGTTGTTCCCTAAACGGGGAACGATCGGGTGTCCGCCAAGTAGGTGAAAAAACGTGGCGCGCCTGGAGAGATTCGAACCGGCTCGCGCCCGCGCTTTCCGCGCGGGCTGCGCCGGCCGCCTCGGCGGGCTGACGCGCCTTTCCGGCGCTTTTCCTCCTGCTCGTCGGCGCCCGCCTCGGAGTTCGAATCTCCCGTTGCGCAGCAAGAAAAACGTGGCGCGCCTGGAGAGATTCGAACTCCCGACCCGCTGCTTAGAAGGCAGCTGCTCTATCCACCTGAGCTACAGGCGCGCGAAATGATAGGATTATAGCAATAAACCCCGTCGGCTGTTCCTGCCATTTGAGACGGGCGGGGAATTTTTATCGTCGATAAACCGTGATGGCTGAACAAAAGGTAATCAATTGCGCGGCCCTGCACGTGCCGCCGGAATCGTCCGTACCGCCGTCCGGGAGGGAGGTGAGGTGGACCTTCCCGGTGGAGGGGATGACCTGCGCCTCCTGCGTCGCCCGGGTGGAAAAAAGCCTCTCCCGAGTGGAAGGCGTAACCGAAGCTTCCGTCAATCTGGCCACGAAGACCGCGACGGTTACGGTTGATCCGCATCGGGCCGGGCCGGGGAGACTGGTCTCCGCGATCCGCGACACCGGGTACGAGGTCCCCGTGCAAAGGACGGAGTTCCCTGTGGAAGGGATGACCTGCGCCTCCTGCGTCGCAAGGGTGGAGAAGGCCCTCGCCTCGGTGCCCGGCGTCCTCTCCGCGAGCGTCAACCTGGCCACGCAGTCCGGGACGGTGAGTTTCCTCCCGGGGGTTGCGGACATGGGGGCGGTTCGGGCCGCAGTCGAAAGCGCGGGGTACGCCGTCCCGGAGGTCAGGGCGGAGGAAGACCCCGTCGCCCGGCAGGTGAGGATGCAGCGCGAGGAGGAGCGGTCGCTGCTCACGAGGCTTCGCGTGGGATTCCTGCTCGGCGTTCCGCTGTTTCTCCTCGCGCAGTGGGAGATGATCGCCGGCCCCGCCGGATTCCCGCTTTCCCCGTTCGCGAGCGCCCTTCTCCAGCTTGCCCTGGTGACCCCGATCCAGTTCTACGTCGGCTCCCGGTTCTACCGCGGCGCCTGGGCCACGGCGAAGCACGGGACGACCGACATGAACACGCTGGTCGCTTTGGGAACGACGGTGGCCTACGCGTACAGCCTCGTCGCCACCTTCTTCCCCGGGCTGTTCGCCGTTCCGGGGGCTGCCCCCCACGTCTATTTCGACACCTCCGCGGCGATCATCTCCCTCATCCTCCTCGGGCGGTATTTCGAGACGCGGGCGAAGGGGAAGACGTCCGAGGCCGTGAAGAGACTGATCGGCCTGCAACCGAAGACGGCGCGGGTGATCCGCGACGGCGGGGAGGTGGACATCCCTCTCGAGGAGGTCATGGCCGGGGAACGGGTCGTTGTCCGGCCCGGGGAGAAGGTCCCGGTGGACGGCGCCGTGGAGGAGGGGACAAGCTCGGTCGACGAGTCGATGATGACGGGCGAGCCTGTCCCGAAGGACAAGGGGCAGGGCGACGCCGTGACAGGCGGGACGATGAACGTCAACGGCCGGCTCGTCGTGCGCGCCACCCATGTGGGAAAGGACACGGTCCTGGCCCGGATCGTCCGGATGGTGCAGGAAGCGCAGGGGAGCAAGCCGCCGATCGGGCGCCTGGCGGACGTCATCGCGTCGTACTTTGTTCCTTCGGTGATCGGTGTAGCCCTGCTTACCTTCGCCGCCTGGTGGGCCTTCGGTCCGCAGCCGCGGCTCACCTACGCCATGCTGAGCGCGATCTCGGTCCTCATCATCGCCTGCCCCTGCGCGCTCGGGCTCGCCACCCCCACGTCGATCATGGTGGGCACGGGGAAGGGGGCGGAGCTGGGCATCCTGATCCGGAGCGGGGCCGCGCTGGAGACGGCGCACAAGGTAGACACCGTCATCCTCGACAAGACCGGGACGGTCACCCGCGGGCGGCCGGAGCTTTCCTGGGTCCGATCCGCGTCCCACGGCCCCTTCCAGGGGGAGAAAGGGGAGCGGGACCTGCTCCGGCTCGCCGCCTCCGCCGAGACCGGGTCGGAACACCCTCTGGCGGACGCGGTGGTCCGGGGCGCGAAAGAAAGGGGACTTTCCCTGGAATCTCCCGGGGAGTTTCACGCCCGGCCGGGCCACGGGATCCGCGCCACGGTTGCGGGACGGCGGATCCACGTGGGCAGCGAAAGGTGGCTCGAGGAGGAAGGGATCGATGCGTCCCTTCTCCTTACCGCCGCGAAGGAACTGTCGGAGTCGGGATCCACGGTTATCTTCGTCGCCGTGGACGGAAAGGCCGCCGGGGTCGTGGCGGTTGCAGACGAGATCAAGGAGGGGGCCCCGGAAGCGATCGGGGTCCTGCGCGGGATGGGGCTCGATGTCGTGATGCTGACCGGCGACAACCCGAGGACGGCGAAGGCGATGGCCGACCGGGCCGGGATCGCGCGCGTGCGGGCCGAGGTCCTCCCCGACCAGAAGGCGGAGGAAGTCCGCAGGATCCAGGCGGAAGGAAAGGTCGTCGCGATGGTGGGGGACGGGATCAACGACGCCCCGGCACTCGCCCAGGCCGACGTCGGGATGGCGATCGGCACCGGTACGGACATCGCGATCGAATCGGGGGACATCGTCCTGATGAGCGGGGAGTTGAAGGGGGTGGCGACGGCGATCGCCTTAAGCCGGGCCACCCTCCGGAACATCCGCCAGAACCTGTTCTGGGCGTTCGCCTACAACGTGGTGCTCATCCCGGTGGCTGCGGGAGTCCTGTACCCGCATTTCCGGGTGATGCTCTCCCCCATCCTCGCCGCCGCGGCGATGGGGCTGTCCTCCGTTACCGTCGTGTCGAACGCCCTCCGTCTCCGTCGGTTCCGGGCGTAGCAAAGCAAAGGGACGCAAAGCAAAGGGACGTTCTTATGCTTTCCGGGGAGATAAAAAGTTTTAAGAACGTCCCCGAACTTTGTCCCCGGACTTTACGGCAGTTTCTTTCCCGTCTTCTTGAGGATCGTCTCCCACATGTCGGCGTGCTTCTCCTCCTCGGCGACGATCTCCTCCATCATGAGGCGGGTGGTGGAGTCCCCCGCCTCGTCGGCTAACTTGATGACCGTCTTGTAGAACTCGATCGCCTCGTACTCGCCTTCGAGGTCGTCCTGCATCATCTTTTTCAGATCGCCGCCCTTTTTGATGGGGGCAGGCTTCGTGGAAGGGTCCCCTTCGAGGAAGTTGATCCGCTCGGCGACCCGCTCGGCATGCTTCATCTCATCCATGGACGTCTTCTCGAAGAGGGGGAGGATCGCGGCGCTCTCCATCCCGTCGCCGGTCCAGTGGTGGTGCAGGTACTGCAGGATGGCGCCGATCTCCAGCTCAAGGACCTTGTTCAACGCCTCGATGATGCGCGGGTTCCCTTTCATGGCATACCTCCGTTCGTTCGAGGATAGGGCTGTACGATAAGACCCCTCGGGTTTGGGTGAGTCGTAAATCATCATAGCAACTGGACGAGGGGGCGAAAACGATTTTGCAGCAATGCGATGCAGAGCCGTTTCCCGTTGACCCCCCACGCCCCGGTTTGTATAATTATAATTTGCCGTTTGCCGGGTGGTGAGTGTAGCTCAGTTGGCAGAGCACCAGGTTGTGGCCCTGGTGGCCGCGGGTTCAATCCCCGTCACTCACCCCATCTCTTGCGATCAGAAGGGCGCCTGTAGCTCAGGGGATAGAGCACCGGCCTCCGGAGCCGGGTGCGGAGGTTCGATTCCTCCCAGGCGCGCCAAAAAAAGCAAAGGGACGTTCTTAAACTTTTTCGGGCCACTAGCTCAACCCGGCAGAGCAGCTGACTCTTAATCAGGAGGTTGAAGGTTCGAATCCTTCGTGGCCCACCAATGAAAACGAGGGGTTAGGCGATTCCGCTTGGCCCCTTTTTTGTTCCTGGCGCGCCGGGGGCGCATTTTCGAGCATCGCGGCAAGCCGGTTGACGGCTTGCCGGTTCGCCCCGGGGATCAAGTGCCCGTAGTTATCGACGGTGATCTGAATGGAGTGGTGTCCTCATTGCTCCTTGACGTAGGCGAGGGATTCCCCGTTCCCGATGAGCCAAGAGGCGTAAGAGTGCCGCAAATCATGGAACCGAATCGCCCGGAGGCCCGCCTTCCAGAGACAAGTAAAGAAATGTCTTTCGGTGGTTCGCCGCGAGGATCCCGTCTCCTACCGCCTGATTAATAATGGCCGACAGGGTAAGGGCAAGTCTCCCCGCAAATAGGCAGCATCGGCGTCTTTCAACTGTTCTGCGATTGTCGGAATAGCCAGCGATATATGAAACAAGATGATGAGTAAACCGACCGTCAGATATCGATACACCTTTGCGCTCCCGCACCTTGACGCCCATGCTCACCCCTCCTTTTCCTTCCATTCGCCGCACCAATCATCAGGAGTAACGAAGGGAAAGATGTGATCTCCCCACGATCCCCGGAGTGCGTATTGGGGGGGAAAACGTCTGCAGAATCCCTTGAGGAGTGTAACCATTTCATCGTACTCGTTCTTTCTTGTAAATTCCGAATACCTGCAACTCTTGCAATTTCTTTCCATCCCTCACGCCCCCTTTCCGGGTTTGCGCTTCGTTCGCCGCTTCGGTTCCTTCTCCTTGAGGTAGGTGTCGATCCGCCGGAGCCACTCGCTGAACGTGATCCCTTCGTCCAACAAGGGAGTCCCCGGCGGCGAGGAAGCGAAAAGGAAGGCCGCATCACTCCTCCATTTCCCGTACCCAAGGGTGGGATAAAAATATCCAGAGGGGCGCTCGCTCGCCTAGTCGGTGGCGACCCTATCCCCCCGTATCCTGGTAATGTTCGTTTGGGATTAATTCCGTTTCTGTGCATCCGAACGGACATTGAAACGCGCCCTCGTTGAACCATCCATCTGGTCGTGTAGGGGGATACCAAACCTCCTTACATATCTGGCACTCAACCTTGCCGCTGTCGATATCAAGTAGTTTTCCTGTCCCTTTCGAATCCGTCATTTTTCTTTCTCCATTGCTTTGAGGGTTCCGAGTACCATACACCTTTCTTATGAGGTAACAACATGAAATCAGTTTCTCTTTGATTTGGCGGTGCACGTTTGCCTCCGAGATGCTCGATGCGGGAGCCGATATCGCCACGGTGCAGAAGATGATGAAACGCGCCGACCCTTCTACAACGGCCCGGTATGACGGTCGTGGCGAGGAAGCGAAAAAGAAGGCCGCATCGCTCTTACATTTCATGTATACAAGGAGGGGATGAAAGAAGCCCTGAAGGGCGCGCCCTTGTCGGGTCGCGTACCCTATCCCCGGAAGCCGTTGGCTACCTGCTCACCGCCGGAAACTCCGTTCGCATCCGGATCGCATCCGGTTGTCGTCAGCATGCACTTTTTAGCACATCCTGTCTGCCCTAAAATGCTGAAAACATTATATTTCACGGGCACTTGGAGCACCCATTAATAAGAGGTTGAAGGTTCGAATCCTTCGTGGCCCACCAAGATTTTCAGGGGGTTATCCGGTAACGGGTAGCCCCTTTTTTGTTGCACTGCATCGTTTTTGTATCGCGGGATTCGAGTCGGGGTTCAGGTTCTGAAAAACGTGATTGCATCCGCAAGCTCCTGACCGATGCCAGCCAGCACGCGTTTTCCCACCTGGGTGAAGGCAAGGGAGACGGATCCTCCAAAAAGAAGGAGGATCAAGCAGACAAAGGGAATGAGGAAGGACCATTTGAACATGCGTCGACGGCGGATCTTGGCCGGGGATTTGGGGAATGGCGGATAGAGCACGAGAGGTTCGTGAACATGTTCTTTCTTGGCAAGGGAAACGGCAGGTTCGGTACTTCTTTTGTCGGAATGATCCCGTGAGGCAGACACCTGGTTCAACACGGACATGCCCGATGTAATTTCCGCGGGATTCAAAATGAAAATAAAATTCCCGCAACTGCGGCATCGGACCTGCATCCCTTTGGATCCCTTGAACATCGCTTCGTCCAGACGGTAACGCGCCCGGCAGTTATTGCAATCGACGTTCATTGGCGAATCTCCGTATTGCTCAAATGGGAAACCTTCTGCCTTATGGAAAAAATCTGCAACATGTATACCGGCCAGAGAGAGAATTAATTGCTCAATTAGAAAGAAGATTTTATTTATTCCGAAAGATGAAAGGAAATATTATGGAAACCATGGGAAAAACTTTACCCTGTTTATTCTTTTCTCCCCCCTCTCCCTTGCAGATACCGCAGAGAATTTATGAGATTTCGGCGTCTTCCCGTTCCATATCGACTGATACCTGTATCCCCAATTCCCCGTTTTCCCAGGGAAGTATGGATATTCAACCATCGCGGCAAGAAGTGGGTCTCTAGATCGAGTGCACTCGAATGGAATCCTGCCCGGGCGCAAGGCGAAAGAGCAAGGCCGAAAAAGACAGGTGCGCCGGGAGTGCTTCCCTTCGCTAAGGCCGTAAGGTGTTCCTGCCGAAATAACCAGTATTGATGATTCCGGGGGTAGCTTTTGCAAGCTGCAGAGAAGCGCATGAAATGGATTTCTCTGTTCCTGATCTCGATTGTGCTGGCGTCCCTGTGGGGTTGCGGTGGAGGGGATTCGGGAACCGTTTCCCCCTCGGCACCTCCCCCAGGGAGTCCGGGCACAGGGATCCCGGGGA
>Ga0209321_10001934_pt1 | contig 14030 bp, 11 predicted proteins | sample Rifsed16ft4_FD_184012 | JGI IMG/M metagenome (GOLD analysis project Ga0209321, IMG submission 184012) | Soil microbial communities from Rifle, Colorado, USA - sediment 16ft 4 - CSP-I_5_4 (version 2) | ecosystem: Environmental > Terrestrial > Deep subsurface > Rock core/Sediment | place: Rifle... | reverse complement strand
CATTGTCCTTTTCAAAATCCGACACCATGCACGAAATCGTAACCAGGCTTTCTATCATTCGACACAACCTATCACTTATTACTTGACCACTACCAAGCATATTTCAGAAGGCCAGATTTTCGCAGATTGTGTAAAGCAGCTTCAAGATCACCCGCAAATTGCCGCCATTGGAATTAATTGCACATCGCCGGAATTTATTTCAGCGTTGATCCGCGCAGCAAAAAAGGCAACGGACAAGCCCATCCTTGCGTATCCCAACTCCGGCGAGAAGTACGACGCGCGGAAAAACGATTGGAACGGCGATCCTGTCCTTGGATCATTTGGTGATCAGGCCAGAGAATGGTACGACGCGGGTGCGCGCCTGATCGGCGGGTGTTGCCGCACCACGCCCGAAGATATCCGTGTCATTGCAGGTTGGGCAAGAAGCTTGCGCTGAGCGCAGACGAAGCGAGGCGTTGCCAGTTAAGCCGCGCTTCGTCTGTGGGTCTCTACTTGCATTCGCCCCTCCGCTCAGCGCGAGAGAATCTTTTTATGGAGACATACGATGAAAGCAGTCCGCATGGTTGAAACCGGCAAGCCATTACAATTACAACAAATCCCCATCCCCTCCATCCGCGAAAAAGACATTCTCGTGCGCGTGCGCGCCGCAGGCATTTGTCACTCCGATGCGCACTATCGTGCGGGGCGCTCGAGCATGGGCAGGATGCCAATCACATTGGGTCATGAAGTAGCTGGTGAAGTTGAACTGATTGGTCCGCAGGTGACGAACGTCACGGCGGGCGAGCGCGTCTGCCTGCATTACAACATTTCATGCGGCGAGTGCTACCATTGCAATACGGGCAATGAACAATTTTGTGACACCGTGAGGATGATCGGTCATCATGTGGATGGCGGCTATGCGGAATATATTGCAGTGCCCGAGCGCAACGCAATTCATTTGCCGGATGAAATATCCTTTGAGGAAGGCGCGACGTTGATGTGCGCATCCGCGACCGCGTTCCACGCGTTGCACAAAGCCAGGGTTAAAACCGGTGAAACGGTGGCAGTTTTCGGCGTGGGTGGACTCGGCCTGTCTGCAATCCAACTGGCGAAGGCATCGGGGGCAATCAAAGTGTTTGCTGTCGATATCAAAATGGATAAACTGGAGCTCGCGTCGGAGTATGGGGCGATCCCTGTGGATGCAAGCCGCGTGGATGCCGTCGAAGAGATCCGCAAATTCACAAAAGGCAAAGGCGTAAACGTTGCACTGGAATTGATCGGTTTGCCGAAAACGATGGGCCAGGCGATTGAGTCGCTGGGCGTGATGGGGCGCGCAGTCATCGTGGGACTCACCAATCAGCCGATCTCAATTGACACGTACAATCAAGTGCTGGGTAAGGAAGCGGAAATCATCGGCTCGAATGATCATCTCTTACAGGAGCTGCCTGTGCTGGTTGACATGGCGCGGCGAAAGATATTGGATACCTCCCGCGTGATCTCACAGATCATTCCACTTGATGCAGATAAGATCAATAAAAGACTGGATGATCTAGAAAATTATACAGACGATGTACGGGCGGTGATCGTGCCGTGATGGCTTAGGCGCCTGAGACCCCGCGCGCCGTTCCCAGCGCCGAACGTATCATCAGAAACTCAGTGATATTCTCAGATGTGATCAGACCCACCAGTCTGCCGTCATGCGTGACAGGTAAAGTCTTTGAGCCTGACTCCTGCAAGCGCATCAGAGCCTTTTCAACCATGTCATGCGAATCAATCTCAGGCACGTCGCGATGCATCATCACCTCCGCGACCAGTGTGTTTTGACCATTCTTCGACAGAGCAGTGATGAATGTATCACGATCCAGGATGCCCACGACGCGTCCGTCCTCAACGACGGGGAAATCCTGCTGCGATCCGGCCAGGATCAATTCGACCACGCGAGAGAGGCCATCGGAAGGCGAGAGAATGTGAAAGTCGGTCTGCATGGCACGTGTGATGGGAATGCCGCCAAGCGAATGCCGCACCTGCACCATATTGGTCTCCTGCGCCGCGCCAATCCATACAAACAGGGCGATGAAGACCAGGAACGAGTTCGTGAACAGACCAATGAACCCAAACAGGAGTGCGATGCCCTGACCGATAGTGGCTGCGATCTGCGTTGCCTGGACGTATTCCAGTTTCAACGCCAGCAGGGCGCGCAGGACGCGGCCACCATCCATGGGGAAGGCCGGGATCAAATTGAACACCACAAGATAGACATTCACCACCATCAGACGTTCGACGAATGAGCCTTGAGTGAAGCTCATGCCCAGAACCGGGGTCAGGCCGTTTGTTAGCACAAGATACGAAATCAGGAGTGCAGCGATGACAACGTTTACAGCAGGCCCCGCCAGTGCGACCCACAACTCTTCAATCGGGCGATCAGGCAGGCGCTCAAGGCGGGCTACGCCTCCAATAGGGTAAAGCGTGATATCGCGGGTCCTGATGCCATACCTGCGGGCGGTTAGCGCGTGTCCGTATTCGTGGAGGACAACACACATGAACAGCGCAAGGATAAACAGGATACCGATAAGGACCTTGCTCCAATCCTGGTATTCACGCCAGTAGTTGTAACCAACCCATCCAAGGATCAGGAGGAAGGTGGCATGCACGTAAACATCAATGCCAGCAAAGCGCCCAAGTTTCCATTGCCATTTCATAGTCTCATCTCCTTCTCTAGAAGCTCTCCCAAACTAATATGAATCCCAGTTTAGCTGAATTCCGTTAGAATTCTGTAATAAATCATGCCTCGAAATTCGCCAACCAGACCAACGATAGCAATCGCTCTATGACGTTTAACGAAGATCGTGATAAATTTGTCTCTGCACCGTGACCTGGCTTTCTCAGCTTGTCCTGGCTTTCACCTTTGCAGCCTGGTGGAAGACGACACCCATCGCTTTTCCACCACCGTCTGTAAACGATCTACCATGATAACTTTTGCAATATCTTATCGTATCGTTAAGTAGATAGACAGGTAAGTAATGACTACTTCTGCCCAACCTATCAGAAAAACAGACGGAGACGAAGCCTTATCGTTAGGTAAACGGATTTTTTTCATTGTTCTTGTAGGTTGTATTCAAATGATCTATCTGCCTACCAGTTTTAGGACGACCGGCGGTATTGAGCCGAAACTGCCGATCGACATCTTCCCGGTCTGGCCTGTATGGGTCGTGCCCTATATGTTGTGTTATCCCCTCTGGTTGTTCAGCGTCACATGGGTTATTCTAAAAATGGAGGGCCGCCTGTTCCGCGCGTTGCTGGCGGCTTGTTTTCTCACGTTTGCAGTCGCGAATTTGATATTTATTTTCTTTCCAACCTATGTGCAGCAAATGACGTTCCAGGGAAATGATATATTTGTTTTTTTCCTGCGTATCATTCACGAAAAGTGGGGAAGGTACAGTGCCTTTCCCAGCGGTCATGTCTATATGACGACCTTGCTGGTTCTATTCTTCGGTCGCTGGTATCCGCAGCAAAGGTTTTTATGGATTCTGATTTTGATCTTGATTTCACTTTCCACATTATTTACAGGCCAGCATTACATTCTGGATGTGCTCGGCGGATATGGTATAGCTCTCGCCGGGTATTACTTCGGTTTGTGGTGGGCGGGATTTCTCCCTGCCCGCAATCGCCCCGTTAGTACACAACTATTGCTTCCCCCTCCTTGAATGGATTGCGGATTGCGGGAAACTGCTTTATAGTTTGAAGCATGAAACCGACAAAAATTACTCGACCCACATTCCCTCACGGCTATGTAGACAGGCCCGCCTCATTCCTGACCTGGGACTGGATCGCCACGCAGTTGACCGGGTCCAAAAATTACTGGCTTTGTTCCGTCCGCCCACCTACGCCTGAGGCTCCGGCTGGACGGCCGCATGTCATCCCGCGCTGGGCGGTTTATGTGGATGGAAAAATCTATTACGATGGCAGTCCCGAGACTCGTCACGCGCGGAATATTGAGTCAAACCCAAATATTTCTGTTCATCTCGAAAGCGGCACCGAAGCCATCATCCTTGAAGGCACATCCCGGCCTGCTGAAAAGCCTTCCCCCGAATTTGGAAAGAAACTGGCGCAAACCTATACGGATAAATACAAAGATCTTGGATACGCGCCCGAACCGAATCAGTGGGATGAAGGTGGGCTGTATGTGTTTACGCCGCGCCAGTGCATCGCATGGTCGAAATTCAACGAGGACCCGACGAAGTTCCTTTTTGAAGAAGAGTAATGAAATGATCGTGAGACTGTGGCATGGCAGGGTGCCCGCCTCAAAAGCAGGAGCCTATCGCGAATTTTTGAATGCTCGCGCCATCCCACATTACCGGTCAGTAGAAGGCAATATCAGCGTTCATATTCTTGAGCGGAGTGAGGGCGATATAACCCATTTCATTACGCTGACATTCTGGGAAGATGTGGACGGGATCAAAGCCTTTGCAGGCGATGAAGTGGAAACCGCGAAATACTATCCTGAAGACAGGGACTTTCTACTCGAGTTTGAACCGAAGGTCGTACACTACGAAGTGGTGGGACAATCGTAGATGTGGCTCTACATCATTCAAGGCATCGGCTACGGGTTTGCCGCGGCAGTTCAGCCTGGTCCACTCCAAACGTATCTCATCGCGCAAACATTGAGTAAAGGCTGGAAGATGACTCTCCCCGCCGCACTAGCTCCTCTGATCAGCGACGGGCCAATCATCGCATTTTGCCTTCTCATACTCAGTCAGGTTCCGTTATGGCTTCAACGATTTCTTTATATCGCAGGCGGATTGTTTGTTCTGTATCTCGCTTATGGCGCATATAAATCCTGGAAAAACTTTGATCCGGACATTCCCTCCACCGAAACAGGCATTCAGCAAAGTGTTTTCAAGGCTGCGCTGATCAACATCTTAAACCCTAATCCTTATTTCTACTGGACCCTGGTCACAGGCCCAATCCTTTTGGCTGGCTGGCGCGAGACTCCTATCAACGGGGTGGGATTTCTGGCAGGTTTCTACGTGACAATGATCCTGAGCCTGGGCACGCTGATCATTGTGTTTGGTTCAACGCGGCAGTTGGGGCCAAGGGTGAAACGTGCCTTGCTTGGGATTTCCGCGGTTGCGTTGTTTTGTTTCGGCTTGATTCAGCTGTGGAAGGGAACGATGAGAACCTGATGGAACTTTGAGGTCAGACACCGATTTGGTTATAATCCTGGTGGGAGGTACAAATGACTACCAAGAAAAGACAATATCTGCTTGCATCCCTTACCCTGATCCTCATTCTTGTTTCTTGTGCACCAGGGCAGGAACTGGAATCGGCAAGAACAGATCAAACGCCCCGCCTTGTTGTGATGTCTGCCTTCGATGCTGAATTAGCTGAACTTCGATCACAGGCTAGGATTACGAATACATATGTGATCAATGGGCGCACATATTATGTAGGGCAACTCGCCGGTAAGGACGTTGTGCTTGCTTTGAGCGGGGTTAGCATGGTCAATGCCGCAATGACCGCACAAACCATACTGGATCATTTCGAGGTCAGTGCAATTGTTTTCTCAGGCATAGCGGGTGGCGTAAACCCAGGCCTGAACATTGGGGATGTTGTTGTGCCTGCTCAATGGGGCGAGTACCAGGAACAGGTGTTTGCTCGCGAAACAGCAGATGGCTGGGAGACAGGTCAGTTTCGCTCCGACTTTGGAAACTACGACATGATGTTTCCTCAAAACGTCTCAGTTACGCGGAGTGGTGGAAAACCAGATGGGGAGGAGCAACTCTTCTGGTTTCCTGTCTCATCTGATATGGTGGACGTTGTTAGAAAGCTAACAGGTCAGGTCAAGCTCACAAAATGCACTACGGGGAAAGTCTGCCTGAATAATGAACCGAGAGTCGTTGCCGGCGGAAATGGAGTCAGTGGCCCGACTTTTGTAGATAACGCCGCCTACCGTGAATGGGTTTGGCAGGTCTTCCAGGCTGATGCACTTGATATGGAAAGCGCGGCAGTGGCGCATGTTGCATATGTGAACAATGTGCCCTTTATTGCTTTCAGATCATTGTCAGATTTGGCTGGTGGAGGCCCTGGAGCGAACGAAATTTCAACCTTTTTCCAATTAGCGGCCGACAACTCCGCAAATGTAGTGATCTTGTTCCTGGAAAAATTACCCAAACCCTGAAGAACCTGGAATTTTCCGCTTCAGCTTCCAAGGAGTCTGATCTCGGGATCGCAGAGGATGATGCGATGCAACCCGAGTGAGGTTACGTGTACGGATTCCACATTCAGATCTGCAGTATGGCAGGTGGCCGTAAAGTCCTGATGGACCCATTCATGCATGTATTCAGACTCATCAATCAAGGAAGCCACACCTGCCCACAGTGCAAACCAACGCGGATTGGCGGGAGTATGTGGCTCAATGATAACGATACGTCTGCGGGTAACTCGACGCAGTTCTTGCAGAACGCACAGCTGAATTGCAATAGGCATGTGATGAAACACCAGGGAGACCACGGAAATCTCAAAAGTGTTCTCTGCAAATGCCAGATCGGTTGCATCCATTTCCACCCAGGCAGATCTCAGGCCCGGGCTCTTGGTAACTGCACGTTTCAACATCCCTCGAGCAATATCGGTGCCTACAACTTTGGCACCGTGGGACGCAAAAGTAAGCGCCAGTTCACCGGTCCCGGTACATAGATCCAAAACTCTCTCACCAGTGCGCCAGCCGCTTAACATCATTGCTTTGCGGCGGGTTCCTCGGCGGATGAATTCCATCAAATCGTAGAAATACGCATGGCGGTTGTAATGATGCAGGATATGCCACCGATAATCGCTATTAACTTTTAAGGTTTGCATTGTGGCCAATGACTCCTTGTTAGGCTGCTTTGTCAATCACACCATGATGGCTGAAATTGGTACCCCAGAAGGGGAATTGCATTTCCTTTCCCATGTCGATGGATGCAACTTTCGCGGTCCTGACATTCAAATGATCGAAATCCTAGAATCGAGCTTCTCCTGCCTGTGCTCTCCCTGCAAACCGTAATTCGTGGACTGCCCCCATCTTCTCGAAGATTTGAATTGCGCGGGCAAAATGCTCCTTGCACGCATTTGGATCATCACGCAAATAAGATCCCAATTTAACGCGGATCAATCCTTCTTCATAAGGCAAATTGAATCTCTGAGCGGCTTCCAGGCCCTTACGCCAGGATTTGACAGCCGTTTGAGGTTTGCCCGTCAACTCCTCATACCAACCCTCATAATAATGAGCGTACGGCTGACCAATCGGGAAAACCTTCCGGAAGGCGCGCAGGAGTTTGAGCGCTCTTTCGGCGGACAATTTATGTTTCTCGGGAACCAATCCATGGCTTGGGCTCTGAAGCGTCTTTTCCCATAGTGCAAAATACACCTCAGCGACCGCGGCAAATCCAATATCCATGGAATAAACGGTTGGGGATATGTTCGCCGCCAAATCAAGAACCTTGCCTGCATAGGTGAGCGCCTTTTCATCCTGACCGAGACGCAAATTAGCCAGAGCAAGCTGTCCATTTGTATTGATCGAAGATGCAAGATTGGGAATCTCTTCCAGGATTTGAAGGGCCTCTTCAAGCATCAGCACGGCACTCGCTTCATTCCCGAGCCGAATGTTGATCGCAGCGACTCCCATTAATCCCCAACCCACTTGCAAAGGATTGCGCCTTTGGCGCGCCTCGCCTAGCAATACCTTCAGGATATTGATTGCATACTGAATATCGCCTGAGATCAGCGCGCTCTCGCCCAACACATCCATGCTATCTCCCCATTGACGATAATCGCCGATCTGCTCGCAAATAAGCTTGGCTTTCTCCGCCCGGGTGCGGACCTCATCCCACTTCCCGACCGTGATTTTATAGACGCTGGTCACCACGCCAACTGTGATCAGGTTGGATGGCTGGTTCACTTCTTTTGCAACCGCCAGCGCCCGCTCCACATAAGTCTCGGCAAGTGGATGTAGCTGCGCAAATCCGGCCAGAACTGCCATCCCCGTATAGGATGACGCCAACTCAGGGGATGGACCTGCTTTTTCGGCAGTGTTTATGAAACGAAGTATGCAATACACAATGGGGAGCCTCTCTTGAGAATAGAAGTAGATCCTACCCATCAACTCATAGAGACGGGAAGCTTCAATGGCGACCTCCCGCTCACGTCCTTTAAGCGACCCAATAAAACGAGCTGGGAAATAACGGTGAAATACTTGTCGAACGATTTGCGGGAACAGACCGAGCGCAAACTGAGCACGGGATTCAGGGATGGGACTGCCCAATATCCGCAGGGCGGCGCGCACGTGCTTCTCACAATCGGGCAATGAACCAATTCCATAATGAGCCAGCCCTGCTCTGCTATGCCAGCGCGCCCTCCGAATTTGCTGATTACGAAGGGTCTGTTTGCCTTCGGGTTTTGGCAGTTTGGCTTCCCACTCGAGTGCCTGGTCAAAAAACTGGATGGCTTCTGCGTTGGCATAGTTTTCCATCGCCTGTTCGCCCGCCTTTTCAAGGTATTCCACTGCCTTCCTGATGGCATGAACATTGCGAGCAGTCTCAGGTGTTTCAGCGGCTTGCGCCCAGTGATGGGCAAGCAAGGTGTAAAAGGATTTGATGTTCTTCTGGTTGCTCTGTTCGATCCATTCAGCCACCGCCTGATGCAACTGACGGCGTTGTGAATAGAGCATCAGGTTATATGCTACCTCCTGGGTAACGGCATGTTTGAAAATATAAGCAAGGTCGGGTGCTTCAGATTCGACCAATGTCAGGCTCAAGCGGGTGAGAGTATCCATGTAATCATGGAGCGCTGGCTTATCCGATTCGATGGGATGAACTGCCTGTAGCACTCGGAAGGCAAAGATACGCCCAATCACGCTGGCAACTTTGAGCGTCAGTTGCTCGGATGGGTCCAGGCCGTCGATGCGATTTGTGATGGCTGCTTGAAGCGTATCAGGAAGCGCGAGGTCTTCGAAATTCATGAGCCGCGAATCGACGCGGCACTCCTGATCCTCGATGATCAGAATCCCCGACTCGCGTAAAGCATATGCCAGCTCCTCCGCAAAGAACGGATGTCCCTCAGATTTTTCACGGATCAGCCTGCCGATCAGAGATGGGATGGATTTCACTCCCAGGCGCTGGCACACCAGCGCTTCGACATCGTCGAGCAGCATCGCTTCCAGCCTGACCAGCCTGACATCAGGCGTATCCGCGATTTGCTTGAACTGAACAGGAATTGGGTCTGACAATGGACGGGTGTTAAGAGCAAGCAGAACCGGGCGAACTTTTTGTTGGACGTCAGCGAGCAATGCCCAGGACGCTGAATCGAACCAGTGCAGGTCCTCCATCACGATCAAAAGGGGCGCCTGCATCGCTTCATGATTGAGCAAACGGGTCAATAATTCGCGCGTGTTGCCTGCGCGGATCTCGCCAGACATCGCCGAAGTCAAATCATTGTCAGGCATTGGAGCTGGCAGGATAACATCCATCAATGGAGCGTAACGAGCCAGGTCACGATCGACTTCCGTGAGTTTTTCAACAACCCGTGCTCGAATGAGGCTGCGATCTTTCTCAGTAAGTTCGGCATTGGCAGGGGCTTCTTCAATATCCAGGATCTTATTGAAGATCGGCCGCCATGCACGATACGAACTGGTCTTCTCGATGGCATCGCCGCCGCCAATGAACATTTTTACATGCAGGGTCTCAGCCTGGCGCACAAGGTCTTCGAACAAGCGCGATTTTCCGATCCCTGCTTCTCCTTGAAGGATGATCGATTGATGTGCGGCGCCACGCGTTAACTCCTGCAGGGCATTGGCAATCGTGGCCTTTTCTTCCTGGCGGCCGATCAATTCCGTGCTGGGACGGATGACGCTCTTCTTCACTTCAAGTGGATGGAAGACCGCCACCGGATCAACGCGGCCCTTTACCTGTTGAGGCGGGAGCGATTCGAATTCGATGACCTCCTTGGCGCTGTCGTACGTCGCGCGGTCGCACAGGATCGGGATGCCCTGTTTGTCAATAAGCATGAATTGGCCGCCTGCTGCGCCCATTAACCGGGCAGAGAGATTTACAGCATTCCCAATGATGGTATATTCGCGGCGCGAATCATTTCCGACCGATCCGCAGAAAATGCGTCCGGTTGTGATACCGATATAACTGCGTACTCTCAGGTTGGTCAATTCCTTGCGAACCATGAGCGCTGACTGCACGCCGCGTGCGGGATCATCCTCATGAGCAAAAGGCGGCAAGCCCAGCGCAGCTACGATTGTGATACCTTTATCGTCAACATTGATCTTGTTGATGCTTCCCTCATAACGATAAACGGAACGCTGGACCAAACGCGCGATGTTTTGAGCAAATTCCAATTTCGTGTCCTGATCAAGATCAGGCAAATTGATGAAGAGGATGGTCACGCGTCTTAATTCCGCGATCCAACTGCTCTGGCCGGCGGTCAGGCGGTTGATGATCGCCCCAGGAATGTAAGCCCGCAATGAATTCTCTGCTCCATCGGGGATGTTGAGCTTCTTGTTCGAACTAAAAATGGAGGAGGGTTTGTTCAGCGCATCCAGTCGCCCGCCTTGTGCAATCGCCTCTTTAAGTTCAAATTCGATCGGGTGGGCATAACAATCGTTCCTGATCAATTTCCAGGCCGAGGGAGTGACCAGGATATCACCCGCTTTTGCCAGACTATTGGCGATACCTAACTCAACCAGAGGATTACCTGTGAGCAGGAATTCCCAGCGGTTGAATACGCCCCCTACATGGGCTGTGCTGACTCTGCCGGTGCTGACAGCAAGCTTGAGATAAAGATTCGCGTCTTCAGCTTTATAGTTGGTGAGGCGTTCACGGATCCTGATGGCACATTCAGTGGCGCGCATCGTCCATTGCCAGTGGTCAGCCCTCGAAACGGAATCAGCTGTCCCCAAATCTGAAACGATGGGCCACACGGCGATGACCGCATCGCCCGCGAACTTCACCACATCCCCTCCATAATCATGAATGATATCTATCAACTGTCCGAAATATTTATTCAGAATGCGCGCGAGGCTCTCCACACCCGTGGGACCTTTTTCAGCCAGTCGTTCCGTGAGAAGGGTAAAACCTGAAATATCGGCAAAAAGAAGGGCAGCCTGAATTTCCTCCGCAACAGGCGATTCGATCGGCGATGGGTCTGCAATCACTCGATTTTGAATGAGTTTTGGTACATAGCTGGCGAGTACCTCCGTCAGCGCAGGGTTGGACATGCAATGCTCCTGGTTTTCGCTCAATGACAAATTGACCGCAAGTATAATACACCCTATTATGTTTCTTTGAAAAGGGATATACGCAGAAAACCCCGGTATTGAGTTTTAGGTGTTATCAAGGCGAAAGACTGCCTCTTAAGGTGGCGTCTACAGGCTTACCGAATCGCCAGCGGGTAACGATTATTGATTTGGAACCCAGAGATGCAGGTTGGTCATTTCACAACGAGTACCATAATCTCTGTTGGTGCCTGAAAGCACGGTCAGCCCCAGATTGCCAAGCATCGGCCTGCTTTGTGCGAGGGTATATTCACCCACCACTTCGCCATCCACGAGCACATAAGCATAGGTGCCTTTGACAATTAGCGTGAAGTCGGCTTCAGCAGGGTAGGCAAATTTCACACGCCCCGTCCCGCGGGTTGTCCCCACGGGTTTTGAATAGCCAAGCCTGAGATCTGTTATTAGGAAGTAAACCTTCGCTCGATCAAGGAATACGGCATAGTGATCGCGATTCTCTTGTAAGGAAAAAATAAAACCGCAGCCGGAAATATCTGAATTTTGAAAGGCGGAGTCCCATTTGAAATGGCCGCTCAGGAAGAAGTCACTGGCTGACTCCTGAAGCGGAAGCCAGTTATACCAACCTAACTGTGCCCAGTCGTAATTGAAATCATCAAGCTCTTTCAACCTGCCGTTCGTGGTGGCTAGGTAACCTTTATCAAAGTATGTCTGAACTTCAGCGTTCAGCTCCTCGGCGCGCTGTGTAGCTAACAGGTTAGGCGTTGGTGTTGGTTGGGGAGTCGGCGAAGGCCTGGGGGTATTGGTTGGCACAGCGCTATTGGTAACCGTCGGTTCGGGTGTGCTGGTAGGGGTGGGCTGAGCAGTTCCACAGGCGAGTGAGACCAGAATTAACACTAAGATAGAGGAGAGAATAGGGTTTGGGGTTTTGCGTTGCATATGTCCGCCTTGGTATATTATTGTTTAGATGATACAGCAATTCGGTAAAAAATACAATATTCAGGGGGGAGGGAAAACAAGTGGCATTCCCAGATCAGGTAAGACTCAACCAGCCTCCCCAACTGAGCGGGGTGCCTGAGAGCGCATCTTGGGCCAGCAAATGGCTTACAATACGGATATCCAGGTCAAGGAGAATATAATGCAATTTCCTGAAGATGTCCGTAAAAAGGTTCTTAAGTTCCAACGTACTGAGATTACCGAACATCATATCTATGCCCGGCTGGCAAAAAAGGTCGACTCCGCTGAAAACGCGCAGATCATGGAAAAGATATCCCAGGATGAGCTACGCCATTACGACGAGTGGAAACGCTACAGTCAACAGGATATCCAGCCTGATTGGTCCAAAGTGTGGTGGTATTACCTGATCAGCCGAATATTCGGCTATACGTTCGGCATCAAGCTTATGGAGCAAGGTGAACAGGAGGCGCAGCATAATTATGCACAGATCGCTTCGACCATCCCCGATGCAGGCAGACTCCAGCACGAGGAGAACGTACACGAAGAGCAGTTGATCGGGATGCTCAACGAAGAGCGATTGCAGTACGCGGGATCGGTGGTTCTGGGACTCAACGACGCGCTTGTGGAGCTGACCGGCGCTCTCGCGGGGCTTACGCTTGCCCTGCAGAACGTGAAGTTGATCGCCCTTTCAGGTTTGATCACAGGAATTGCTGCGGCCATGTCCATGGCTGCATCAGAGTATCTTTCCACGCGTTCTGAGGATACTGATAAACATCCTGGTCGAGCAGCCGTTTACACCGGTATTGCCTATATTGGAACAGTCTTTCTGCTCATCCTTCCCTACTTATTGTTCGATAACTATTATTTCGATCTGGCATGGGCACTCACTACGGCAGTCATCATTATCGCTGTTTTCAACTATTACATCTCAATTGCCAAAGGCGAACCATTCCGTGCACGCTTTCTTGAGATGGCTGGGTTGAGTCTTGGCGTGGCGCTATTCTCGTTCGTGATAGGATATTTCATACGTCAATGGCTTGGAATTGAAGTTTAACTGCTGGTCGAGTAGCCCGTGCAAGTCGGGCATATCGAGACCAGAAAGTTGCATGTAATTCATTGGAGTGTGGTCTCGATACAGGCTGAGAAGAGCACTCCTCCTTACTCGACCAACGTTTCAAACAAGATGAAAATCTTAACGGTAGATATCGGCACAGGCACACAGGATATTTTTCTTTATGACTCCGGACTCGATATCGAGAACGGATTCAAACTGATCCTGCCATCCCCCACCATGATGATCCATCGCCGCGTCAGGCAGGCGCTTCACGCTTCGCGGCGGACCCCGATCCTGCTGACAGGCCATCAAATGGGAGGCGGCCCCTCAGCCTGGGCGATCGAAGAAGCCGCGCGTGCGGGCATTCCTGTCTACATGACGCCATCCGCTGCGACGACTCTCAACGATGAACTCGACAAAGTGGAGGCATTGGGGATAAAGATTGTTTCGGAGGAAGAAAGCATTCAGCTATCAGCGGTCAGCCGTCTGGAGTTGAGGGATTTTGATTTTGAGCTAATCTCCAAGACTTTTAGTGATTATGGCGTTTCGTTGAATGATTTGGAAGCCATCGCTGTTGGAGTATTCGATCACGGAAACGCTCCCGCGGGAGTTTCTGACAGGCAATTTCGATTTGATTATCTCGATGAAAGAATCAAAGCGAAGAATTCACTGTCTGCTTTTGCCTATCTCTCAAATGACATTCCAAAGATCATGACCCGCCTGCAATCCGTTGCGGACTCGGCGGACGCGTTGCCTTGTCCGCTGGTGGTGATG
>Ga0209321_10001926_pt1 | contig 14055 bp, 11 predicted proteins | sample Rifsed16ft4_FD_184012 | JGI IMG/M metagenome (GOLD analysis project Ga0209321, IMG submission 184012) | Soil microbial communities from Rifle, Colorado, USA - sediment 16ft 4 - CSP-I_5_4 (version 2) | ecosystem: Environmental > Terrestrial > Deep subsurface > Rock core/Sediment | place: Rifle... | reverse complement strand
ATATCAGAGATCACAAACTTGGCAAGTTCTTCACACATTCGTTGGGGCACGGGCTCGGCTTGCAGGTACACGAGAGCCCAAGAATCTCCGCCATCAGCGAAGATATTCTTGTTCCGGGGAACGTCATTACGATCGAGCCGGGGGTCTATGTGGCCGGCATCGGCGGAGTCCGGATTGAGGACGATGTCGCCATTCTCAAAGGGGGGCACGAGCTCTTGAGTACAATCCCAAAAGACCTTATCACTCTCTAGAACGGTATTCCACTCCCGATGACGGATCGAACAAGAAGGGCAATGTTTATTGCATACTACTTTCCGCCGATGGGACTGAGCGGAGTCCAGCGCACGCTGAAGTTCGCAAGGTATCTTTCGCACTACGGATGGAGTCCCACCGTCCTCACCGTGGGCCCGACCGGTTACTTCGCATTCGATCCGACCCTTCTGAAGGAAGTGGAAGAGGCGGAAATCAAAGTCATCAGGACCGGTTCGTTCGACCCCAACAGGATGTTCAAGGGGAAGGGGCCCGTGAGGATGCCTTCGGAGCGGATGAGGAAGTTTCTCCAGTTCCTGGGGGATTTGTTTTTCATTCCCGATACGAAGATCGGCTGGAAAAGAAAGGCCGTCAAAGCGGGATCCGAATTCCTGAAGAATAATCCCTGCGACGCGATCATTGCAACCGCGCCCCCGCAGACGGATTTCCTGATCGGTCTTGCCCTCAAGAAGAAGTTCAAAATTCCACTCGTCCTCGATTATCGCGACGCGTGGCTGGATTATCCCTTCAAGTATTTCCCGACTCCTTACCACCGCTGGCGTCACCAACGACTGGAGAAAAAGCTTGTTCGCGGGTGCGATCGGATTATTGTGACACACCGCCGTGTGAAAGAAACCCTGGTAAAACGGTACCCGTTTCTGACCTATCATGATGTGACCATCGTTTCCCAGGGATACGACCGGAGTGATTTCGATTTTCCCCCTGCCGAATCTGTATCATCGGTCAGAAAACTCAAGATTACGCACTCAGGCACCTTCTACGGCGGCCGCAGTCCGGCCGTCCTTATTCAGGCAGTGCACCGTGTTCTGAAGGACTCACCGCAACTGAGGGGAAGAATCGAGGTAAATTTCGTCGGGAACACGCGCAGAGAAGATCAGAATCTCGTGCGCAGACTCGGGCTGCAGAACGAAATCAATTTTCTGGGCTACCTGGAGCATCATGTGAGCTCAAAGCACCTCGTCGAGGCCGACGTACTGTGGTTTGTCCTTGATAACGATTTTCAGTCGCCGGGGAAACTCTATGAATACTTTGGCGCAAAGAAACCGATTCTTGCCTCCGTCGTGGATGGATACATGAAGCAGCTGCTGATTGAAAGCAAGGCGGCGTTCTGTGTTCCTTTGAACGACCGTGCCGCTCATGAACAGGCCCTCCTGGATCTTCTGAAGCTTTTTGAAGAACGAAGACTGCCCAAGCCGTCTGACGAATTTGTCGATCGGTTTGACCGCCGGATGCTGACAGGAGAGCTTGCGAAGGTTCTTGAAACGCTGATGGATATCGATCACCAGGCGTTTGTCAGGGTCGGAGAGGGAAGCGCGAGATGAAGATTCTGGTCATCGGCTCAGGCGGCCGGGAACACGCGCTCGTGTGGAAGCTGCGCCAGAGCCCGCGTGTCAAGGAGATCTACTGCGCCCCCGGGAATGCCGGTATCGCCGACCAGGCGACGTGCGCCACTGCGAAAGCTGCTGACGTTCGCGCCCTGCTCAAGTTTGCGCAGGAAAAGAAGGTTGACCTCACGGTGGTGGGCCCCGAACAACCGCTCGTTCTGGGAATCGTGGACCTCTTCCGCGAAAACGGGATGACGATTTTCGGGCCCACAAAGATGGCCGCCCAACTCGAAGGAAGCAAAGCGTTTGCCAAGGATTTCATGAAGCGCCACAGGATTCCCACGGCCGCGTACGGGATCTTTTCGGCCGGTGAGAAGGAAGATGCTGAGCGCTTCATCAAGAACATGAAGGGGCCCCTCGTCGTGAAGGCCGATGGCCTGGCGGCGGGGAAAGGGGTGATCATGTGCGAAACCAGGGAGATTGCTCTCCTCGCGTTGCGTCAGATCCTTGAAGACAAGATGTTCGGCCAGGCAGGGGAAAAAGTAGTGATCGAAGAGTGTCTTGCCGGAGAAGAAGTTTCGATGTTTGCGCTGAGTGACGGGGAAAACTTCGTCATACTCTCATCGGCTCAGGATCACAAGCGAATTCTGGACGGCGACCTCGGAAAGAATACCGGCGGCATGGGTGCATATTCACCTGCGCCTGTCATGACCCCTGAGCTCCAAAAACGAGTCGTCGATAAGGTTGTTCGCCCGACATTAGACGGAATGCGCTCCGAGGGAACGCCCTATACGGGCTGTCTCTACGTCGGGCTGATGGTCACCAAGAGGGGGCCGATGGTGCTTGAATACAATTGCCGATTCGGCGATCCGGAGACTCAGGTTGTTGTTCCAATAATCGACGGCGACTTCGCCGAGCTGCTTCTTTCAGCCTCGACCGGTTCGCTTCAGCCCGACCAGGTGCGTCAGCATCCGGCAGCTGCCGTCTGCATTGTCATGGCCTCAAGAGGCTATCCTGATGATTACGAGACCGGAAAGGAGATTCGCGGGCTTGACCTGGTGAAGGCAGATGAGGGTGAAGTGGTCTTTCATGCCGGTACCAAAAAAGAGAACGACCGTATTGTCACATCGGGCGGCAGAGTGTTGGGAGTTACAGCCGTGGGATACGACCACGATCTCGCGGGAACTATCCATGCTGCGTATCGCATTGTCGATCGGATTACCTTCGACGGGGCGTACTACCGCAGTGATATTGGCCGAAAGGGCTTGGCGCATCTGAAAAAAGGACCGAAGAAATGAAGATTCTCGTCACAGGCGGCGCAGGGTTCATCGGGTCGCATATCGTCGACGCCTATGTTCAGGAAGGGCACGACGTATTCGTTGTCGATGACCTGTCGAGCGGAACGAAAAAGAACGTCCACCCGAAAGCCCGATTTCATAAGTTAGATATCCGGAACAAATCGATTGATCGGCTCTTCAAGAAAGTGCGATTCGATGTCGTGAACCATCACGCTGCCCAAATGGACGTGCGGAGGTCGGTGGCAGATCCGTCGTTTGACGCATCGGTGAATGTGCTGGGGGGCCTCAATGTCTTTGAGAACGCCCGTCGATACGGAGTCAAGAGGCTCATTTTTGCATCAACAGGGGGAGCGATCTATGGCGAGCAGGATGTCTTTCCGGCCGATGAGAACCATCCGCTGCGGCCTTTGTCTCCGTACGGAATCACGAAACTGACAACGGAAAAATATCTCTTCTACTATAAGATGGTGCACGGCCTCGATTCGGTCATTCTGCGTTATGCCAATATCTACGGGCCGAGGCAGAATCCTCACGGCGAGGCCGGTGTGGTAGCGATCTTTGCCGACAAGATGATCGCGGGAAAACAACCTCTTATTAATGGGGACGGAAAACAGACGCGGGATTACACGTTTGTCGGAGATGTCGCGAAGGCAAACATTCTTGCGCTGAGGTACAATGGGTCGGAGATATTCAACATCGGGACCGGAAAGGAGACCGATGTCATTACCCTGTTCCGCAGGCTTAAGGGGATCCTCAATCCTTCGTGCCTCGAACAACACGGGCCGGCGAAAGAAGGCGAACAGCGGAGGAGTGTGATAAGCTATGGCAAGATCAACAAGGCCCTTGGGTGGTCTCCCATGGTGTCGGTTGACGATGGCCTCGCAATGACAGCACACTATTTCCTCGAGAAAGGGTCAAAGAAGAAGTGAAGGGCGGCGTCAACACAATTGCCGAGGGGATTCTTCGGGGTGACCGGCGTTCCGTTGCCCGGGGAATTTCGCTTGTTGAAAACGGTGCGCCGGAGTCGCTTGAACTTCTTAAGGGGATATTTCCCAAAACCGGCATCGCATACAGGATTGGTATTACCGGGCCACCCGGTGCGGGGAAAAGCACGATTACGAACAAGCTGGCAGGGCATTTTCGGCGCATGAAACAGCGGGTGGGAATCATTGCCGTCGATCCTACAAGTCCGTTCACCGGCGGCGCGCTTCTTGGAGACCGTGTGAGGATGACCGATGTCGAGCTCGACGGTGATGTCTTTATTCGCAGCATGGCCTCACGCGGAAGCCTCGGCGGCCTGAGCAAAAAAGCAAAAGAGGCAGCCGATATTCTCGATGCATCAGGCCACCACGTGGTTCTGATGGAGACTGTCGGTGTGGGGCAATCGGAGCTCGATGTAGCCGGGGCTGCAGACACGACAATCGTCGTGCTGGTCCCCGAATCGGGTGACGGAATTCAGGCGATGAAAGCGGGATTGATGGAGATCGCGGATTTCTTTGTGATGAACAAATCCGACCGGCCCGGGGCGGACCAGGCGGTCATGTCGATCAAGATGATCTTGGGATTCCGTTCTTCATCCGAGGGTTGGGCTCCGGACGTGGTGAAAACCGTCGGTAACGAGGGGAAAGGGATCGAAGAAGTGGCAGTGCTGATCGCAGGGCATCGGGCCTATCAGGAAAAGAGCGGTCTTCTGGAGCAGAAACGGCGCACCCGTTTGAAGCGAAGGATCCGCGAGCTTGTCGAAGAGCAGCTGACCGAGAACTTCTGGAGTGAAGAGCGCACCGGAGTCCTCGAGAGGGAGCTCGGGGGTGTCATCGGGCGGCAATTAACCCCGTACGACCTTGCATCGAAGTTGATTGAGGATTTTCGTCGCAACACAAACTGAATGCCCTTCGTGCTCTTTGTGTCTTCGTGGTAGGATTAATAAACACCAAGACACAAAGAACACGAAGAACTACTTGAATGAAAAACCATATGCCCAAGGACATGGAACATGACCGAAACGACCGTTGAAACCGGAATAGAACCAACAGAAACGATGAAGATGCTGAAGCAATCCGCCAGGGAGTTTGCGGAGGCGGAAATCCTCCCCAACGTCATGAAGTATGACGAAGCTCAGGAATTTCCGATGGATGTTTACCGCAAGATGGCGGAGCTGGGATTCCTTGGCGTTGTCACTCCTTCCGAGCTGGGAGGCGCAGGAATGACCGCTTTGGAGTTCGTTGTTATCATGGAGGAAATTGCCCGTGTTGACCCCTCCGTTGCCTTGACATTTGCCGCACACAGCGGACTCTGTCTTGAGCACATTCTTCAGTTCGCGAACGACGAACAGAAAAAGAAATACGTCCCGGATCTTGCCACAGGCGCGAAGATCGGCTCATGGTGTCTTACCGAGCCGGGCTCAGGAAGCGACGCAAGCGGAATGCTGACGAGCGCTCGCCTCGAAGGTGACTCCTACATCCTGAACGGCGCCAAGACATTCATTACAAACGGGTCGTATGCCTCAACGTTTGTCGTGACCGCAAAGACCGACACTACCAAAGGAAACAAGGGGATCTCGGCATTTATCGTGGAAAAGGGGATGGGTGTTACAGTTGGGAAGAAGGAAAACAAACTCGGGTTCCGCGCGAGTGATACGGTACAGTTGATCTTCGACAACGTGAAGATCCCGAAGAGCAATCTTCTCGGGAAAGAAGAACAGGGATTCAAACAGGCCCTTTCGGTTCTCGACAGCGGACGAATTGGAATTGCAGCGCTCTCCGTTGGACTGGCACAGGGTGCGATGGAGGCAGCGATAAAATATTCAAAAGAGCGGAAGGCATTTGGTGCCACGCTGAGCGAGTTTCAGGGGATTCAGTTCAAGATTGCAGACATGGCAACAGAGATCGAGGCCGCGCGGCTGCTGACATACAAAGCTGCGACAGCGAAGTCAAAAGGTGAGCCGATCAATCTCGCGGCAGCCCAGGCAAAATTCTTTGCCAGTGAAGTCGCCCAGCGCGTTGCCACAGAAGCGGTCCAGATTCACGGCGGGTACGGTTTCATCAAAGAGTTTCCGGTTGAGAAATTCTACCGCGATGTGAAACTCCTGACCATCGGAGAGGGAACATCTGAAGTACAACGAATGGTTATTGCCAAGAACCTTCTACAGTAAGGGAAGCTCCATGGCGAAGATCGGAAAATCTGTCCAGCACGATGATGCGTTCAAGGCGAATATTGCCGCGATGCAGTCGCAGTTTCGGCGCCTGAGCCGCGAGCGCGAGATGGTGGAGATGGGGGGCGGCAAGGAGGCCCTCGAAAAGCATCGACAGAAAGGAAAGCTTCCTGCCCGTGAGCGGATCAAGAGACTGATCGACCCGGGCTCATACTTCCTCGAGGTGGGCCTCTTCGCGGCATACGGAATGTACGAGGAGTACGGGGGAGCGCCTTCGTCGGGGACCATTTTTGGTATAGGAAAGATTCACGGGCGCGATGCCGTCATTGTAGCAAATGACGCTACCGTCAAAGCCGGCGCCTGGTTCCCGATCACCTGCAAGAAGAATCTCCGGGCCCAGGAGATCTCAATCGAAAATCGCCTCCCCATCATCTATCTGGTCGACTCTGCCGGTGTCTTCCTTCCTCTTCAGTCTGAAATCTTTCCCGACAAAGAACACTTTGGCCGAATTTTCCGGAACAACGCAGTGATGTCCTCCATGGGGATCACCCAGATCGCCGCTATCATGGGGCCCTGTGTCGCGGGTGGCGCGTATCTGCCTATCATGAGCGATGAGGCGATGATTGTCGACAAGACAGGAAGCGTCTTTCTTGCCGGCTCACATCTCGTCAAAGCTGCAATAGGCGAAGAGATCGACAATGAGGCGCTTGGAGGCGCTGAGGTCCATTGTGAGATCAGCGGCGTGACCGATCACCGGATGAAGAATGATGAGGCGTGCATCGAGAAGATCCGCTCGATTATGAGCAAGCTGGGCCGCACGCCGACCGCCGGGTTCGACCGCATTGAACCAAAGGATCCGAAATTCCCGGCCATCGATCTCCACGGTCTCATGCCCGCCGACCGATCGAAACCCTATGACATGTATCAGGTGCTGGCCCGGATTCTCGACAACAGCGAGCTTGATGAATACAAAGAAGGATTCGGCAAAACAGTCATCACCGGATACGGCCGGGTTGACGGCTGGGCGGTTGGGATTGTGGCAAATCAACGTTCAGTGGTGAAGACGAAGAGGGGAGAGATGCAGGTTGGCGGCGTCATCTACAGCGACAGTGCCGACAAGGCAACCCGATTCATCATGAACTGCAATCAGAAACGAATCCCGCTTGTCTTCTTTCAGGATGTGACCGGGTTTATGGTGGGAAGCCGAGCTGAGCAGGGCGGAATCATCAAAGACGGCGCCAAGATGGTCAACGCGGTCGCCAACAGCGTCGTTCCAAAGATCACTTTCATTGTTGGAAACAGCTACGGCGCCGGAAACTACGCCATGTGCGGCAAGGCCTATGACCCGAGATTGATCTACGCCTGGCCCTCAGCCCAAATCGCCGTCATGGGGGGAAAGCAATCGAGCGAAACTCTTCTTGCCATCAAAGTGCAACAAATGAAAAAGGGGGGGAAGGAGATCACGGGCGAACAGCAGCAGAAGCTCCTTTCGGAAATTCAGAATCGCTACGAATCCGAGCTGGATCCGTTCTTTGCGGCCGCACGGCTGTGGGTCGACGGAATCATAGATCCCGTTGAAACTCGCGCCGTCATTTCACGTGGAATAGAAGTAGCCAATCAGAATCCGGAGGTTCCCCGGTTCAATCCGGGCGTCCTGCAGACCTAGACGACGTCATGAAGAAACGAGAATCATATCTCCTTGCCCCCTTGATTCTCGGAATTGTTTGGATTCTGGTTCTGCCTCCCAACGCCGCTGCACAATGTGACGAAACGGTCCCCGGCGGACTCACATGGGATTTCGACGAAGGAGATGACGGATTCTCGCTGGGAGATTTTGTCGGAGGGCTCTTCACGCCACAACTGGTGAAGGATACCAGAAGGATCCGCGAGTACGTCCGCGACCCTCGATTCGGGGAGCTCTTGAAAAGATGCGGCGACCTGCGGGCGGTGGACGGGATATTCCAGAAGGCCCTGAAGATAGCTGAATTCAACATCGGGCGGGCCCTGTTCCTTGCGATGGTGGGATCTCTTGAACATCAGAATATCGAGGTCGACATGCCTCTGGTCGGCGCCGTCGGACTTCCACTGACATTCGAAGTCGACAGTCTCTTCAGTGCAAGGCTGAAGAATCTTCCCCGCCGACTCTATCCCGATTCCCCTTCGACGGGGGCAGGTGATATGGACAAGCTCCAGCATTTCTTTGGATCAGCGTATATTTCGTACATCTCCGGCTCGCCGGAACTTGCCCGAACCATCGGGAATGCGGTGGAATGGGGCGAAGCGAAAATGATCGTGGGCGGTGCGGATGACCCGAGAGACAAGAGGGCGAACAGTCAGGGCGAGGCGTTCGGGCACGATCTGATCTATGTCAACACTTTGCTTCCTTCCGACTATCTGACCTTGCCTGCACAGGACGAATAAAGGAAGTCTATGGAAACCATTCTGGTCGTTGATGACGAGAAAAGCGTTCGCGACTCGATCAAGATGATCCTGGAGTATGAGAAGTATGTGGTCGCCTTTGCCGAGAATGGCCAGCAGGCTCTTCAGAAGATGAGCGGAACCGATCTTGTGCTACTGGATGTCAAGATGGCGGGGATGGACGGGATCGAGGTACTTCAAAAGATCCGCGAACGCAATACCGAACTTCCTGTCGTCATGATTTCCGGTCATGGTACCATTGAAACAGCGGTTGAAGCCACGAAGCTGGGTGCATTTGACTTCCTGCCGAAGCCGCTCGATCGCGATAAACTTGTTATTACAGTTCGGAACGCGCTCCAACAGGGGCGGCTCCAGGCGGAGAACAAGAAGCTTCAGGAGAGCATCGAAGGGAAGTGGCAGATCATCGGCCAGAGCCCGAAGATCAACGAGATTCTCTCCATGGTTGAACGTGTTGCGCCCACCGATGCACGCGTCCTTATCACGGGGGAAAACGGTACGGGGAAAGAACTTGTTGCCCGGGCGATCCACCGTCAGAGCAAACGTTCTTCAAAACCCTTTGTCGAAGTAAATTGTGCGGCTATTCCGGCGGAGCTTATTGAGTCTGAACTCTTCGGCCATGAAAAAGGATCGTTTACCGGAGCAACGGCTCAGCGAATCGGGAAATTTGAGCAGGCCGACGGCGGGACGCTGTTCCTTGATGAAATTGGGGACATGAGCCACAACGCCCAGGCGAAGGTGTTGCGGGCATTGGAAGAAGGGACAATCGAGAGAGTGGGCGGGACAAAGCTGATTTCGGTCGATGTTCGCGTTATTGCGGCCACAAACAAGAACATTCCGGCTGCGATCAAGGCCAACCAATTCAGGGACGACCTTTACCACCGGCTTAAAGTCATTCCGATCAACGTTCCGCCGCTGCGGGAACGGCGGGATGATATTCCGATTCTCGTCAAGGCATTTGTTGAGGACGTTTGCACGCGAAACGGGATAGCGGTAAAAACTGTCAGCGACGAGGCGATGCACAAACTGGAAATCCATGAATGGCCCGGTAACATTCGTGAATTGCGAAATACTGTGGAGCGCCTTGTAATTTTGTCGCCGGGGACGCAGGTTGATATTTCTCTTCTGGAACCGGCGCCTCCGGGAGGGGAGGGTGAATTCGAGGGTCTGCTCGATACCCGCGGGACGTTTCAGGAATTCAAGGAGCGGGCCGAGGCGGCATTCATCAAACGGCAGCTCGACGTCCACAAGTGGAACATTTCAAAAACTGCCGAAGCGCTCGATATTCAGAGAAGCCATCTCTATACGAAGATGAAGAGGTATGGGTTGATGAAGGAGGGAAGTGAGGATGAAGCAGATTCAGAATAGACAGAAGATGATGGTGAAGCCGAGGGAGAGTGCGGAGAAGTATCTGCTGAAGAGGGGAACCCTGAAGAAGAGAATAATGGAAGATGGAAGATGGGGGATGGAAGATTGGAAAGGGACGCGGAAATGGAGAAGGAATAGGGGAATAATGGAATAATGGAAGATGCAGGAGGGAGGAGGGAGGATGGAAGAGGGACGGGGAGAAAGAATGATGTATGGCAAGTGGTTCCTCTGGGCCAGACGCGCCACACCGCCATGAAAATCGCGGTCGAGAAAGCAGGGCGGGCAAGCAACTCGGCGGGCAGGCATTTCGGCCGACAGCTAGGTCCTCCCCGCCATTCGTTAAAACGAACGGCTGAAAGACTCGCGTTGCAGCTCAATCCCGCACAGCGGGATTGTGATTCGATTTCAGAGTTCATGAGCCGTCGATTTCAATCGATGGCGGTGCCGGTCCGAGCCGCGGTCACATCTCCAGCGTCAGTCCCACCGACGGGAAGAACGGGATCATGTCGATACGCTTGCCGGTCGCCCTATCGTAATAAAAGATGTTTCTGCTGCTGTACAGATTGATAAGACTGAAACTGACGGATCCTTTGATGGGGGAAAAAGAAAAATGGTACGATCCGCCCAGATCAAGCCTGTGATACGGGGGAAGCCTCCCTGCGTTTTTTGAACCCAGAAGCGTGTACGGGATACCGGTTTCAAATTGAAACTGGCCGGGAATCGCATTCCTCATCGTCAGACGATCGAAGAATCCGATTGTCTGTGTGAACGGAAATCCCGATCCGTATTCCCACCTGAGAAAGATATCCGCATTCTCGATTGGTCGCAGAAGGCCGAGCACATTCACGTGATGACGCCGGTCATACCTGGGATAATAGACCACCCCGCCATTATTGATCTTCGCCCAGCTGAGGGTGTAGGATGCATAAACATCCGTGAATGCCACTTTCGTCCGAACGAGAAATTCAGCGCCGTAAGCATCTTCTTTCCCTGCAATATAATCCGGGTCGACGGCGTCAAATTTCTCGCGGTTGTAGTTAAGAAGGGATCCATAGTGTTTGTAATAGACTTCGGAGGAAAGTGAGAGATTATCGTAGAGATTCCCATCGACGGCCAGGACAAAATGGTCGGCCGACTCTACCGGCCATTTTTCAGGAATCAAGGTCCAGCCCTCGAATGTTGGGATGACGTCGTCCTCATTATTGACCGTCATGACCTTCTGCGTATAGTGCCCGTACGAAGCCTTCATCCTCCACCAATCGCTCAATCGATAGGTGAGACTCACACGCGGCTGAAACAGCCCGTCGGTGTTCCGCCGATAGAAAATGTTTGTCAAATCATTGTTCATGCCCACCGAATAGAGAAATTCCCCCGCGTGCCCTTGGTATTGAAACCATGTCGAGAAGAACGGGAAGGTTTCGTCCCTTTTCAGCATCACACCGCCTGAGTTCACGAAATCATAGAGGAACCGTGGAAATCCGAATTGAAATCCGAAGAAAACCGTATTCTCGGATTTCAGATAGGCGGTCGCGTTTGCCCGCAATCCGAAATCGAGGACCTTGGAGGACGTCGGAGCGGTGTTCAGAGCAGGATCAAAACGACGTTCTGACTCGAAAGAGCCGTAGTACGTTGCCACCTGGACGAACGTGCGGTCTGCTATCAAGTACGAAGACGATCCCGAAATGGCATGGGTTGTCCACCGATAGTCGGGGCTGTAGGGATCGTCGTAGTCGAGGGCGTCAAACGTTGACAGATAGGCCACGTCGAGGCGTTCGTTGCCCCCGCTCAACATCGTCCCCTTTACAAACAAGTCGCTGAACGATATAGGTACATCGTCTTTCACAATTTTCCTGAAGGTCGCCTTGGATATGGATCTTCGGCTGTTCGCGAGAAAGGATATCCCCCGGCCTATCGGGCCTTCAATCTGCACTTTTGCGGAAAGGAGGTTCGCGTGAGCACGGGCAAAGATGCGGTCGTTTCTCGGGTCCTTTGTCGTGATGTTAACAACGGAAGAGAGTCTCTCGCCAAACTCTGCAGGAAACGCACTCGTGAAAACCTCAACCGATTTGACAATATCCGGGTCGAAGATGCTGAAAATACCGAGGGCGTGATAAGGATGGTAGATTGTCATGCCATCGAGAAGAATAAGGTTCTGATCTGCAGCACCTCCCCTCACATAGAAGCGTGAACTGACATCACTGGTCGAGACAATCCCGGGGAGAATCTGAATTGAATGAAACAGATCCTGTTGGGCCGTCACCGGTGTAAGTTTGATTTCCTGCTGACTGAGAACATGGAGGCTCGTGCTTAATTGTCCCACCCTGCCGCTTCCCGTCCCGGTCACCACAACTTCCTGCATTGTAACTGGTGCCGGAGAAAGCGTAACATCAAGTTCGAGGTCGGTGGCGGGATCGATAAAAATCGTCAGTGAAACTTTTGCATAGCCAACGGCACTGAAGGCCAGAGTGTTCTCCCTGGACCTCATGTTGGAAAGAAAGTAGAATCCGGGGGCATTCGCCGCCGTTCCTTTGTTTTGTCCCACCAGCACGACGTTAGCATAGGGAATCCGTTCGCCTGTCACGCTGTCAGAGACAAATCCGTGGATACTTGACGGGTTTACCGCCGTCGTGCGCAATCCCCTTTGGTCCTGCGGTTCAAGGGTCGGAACGAGTTCGATTGTTTCCTGCAGATGTTGATTGGCAACAACGAATACTCTCATCGATTTTGTCTTATAACCGGAAATATCGACTGAAAGAAGATGAGTGCCGGGCTGCAGATTCGAAAGAAAATAGGTGCCTCTTGATGTGGCAGCTTTTGCTTTGCCCTGTCCGACGCGTGTGATGACGGCATAGGGAATGGGTCCTCTGGAGAGGCTGTCGATCACCGTGCCATAAATGTCCGCATTCTGTGGCAGAGCCTTGAATGGCAGTAACCAGAGAGCGAGAAGTGCCCCAATGAACGCGTGTCGCTGCATCGAGTTATCTTCTGTTCAATTCAAATGTCGTCGGCAACACATGTGTTGCTGAATCCACCATATATCCGCCAAAAACCCCGGCGCCGTTCTGAATGTTTGAATAGTTGGGACTATCGAGTCGAGTTGTAAATGGGTCGTTGAAACCGCTGACTGTGCCATAATAGCCGTAGAGATGTTCTTCAAGCTGAATAAAAAGGAACACAACCTGCTTGAACACCAGTTTGCGAGGTTGCGTCGAATTGAAGAGGTGGTAGAGAAGAATCAGGTATGCTTCGTTATTGTATTTCTGTTGCACATTAGCTCCCGGATTCCGCAGCACCGGCGAATACAGGGCAGTGGCCACGCTCGGCGGTTGCCCTGTCTTGAATCCAACAGGTATTTCCTCCCGAAACTGAACCCAGGTGCTGTCCTCAAGAACTTCATAATCAAGACATGCTCTGATGCAGTAGCCCTTCGATTCAGTTCGTGCTGTAAGGGTAATGCTTTTGGTGAGAGAGCTTGAGCGGGGGTGATCGAGGAATGACTCTGTCCCAACGCTGAGGTAATGCACAATTGGAGTGCTAAATGAGGCTGCAAGATTTCCGACGGAAGGCGACTGGATTTGCAGATTGAACGTTCTGCCATAGTTGACATTGAGTCCGGAGACTGCATAGGCGTGAATGGGAGTTTGGTACCGGCTCGTGTCGGGTCGTTGAAGTGTCGTGTCAACAAGAGTGTAGGTAGTCGTTCCATCACTGATTGTTACTAGTGCGTCGATTATCGGCTTTTCGACGATTGCGCCCGGCCGGTTCGGATCATAGGTCGTGTACATTCTGACATACTGAGTGGTCTTATCATTGGCGAGCACAGAATAGACGACCGGAATCTCACTAAAGGGCGCGCGCGGATCAAACGATTGGTCGCAGGACACGGACGCGAGGGCTAAGAGGGAGAACAAAAGGAGTCGAGGACGGTTCGAGGGTCTCATTGCAGTGAGGCAAGTCTAAAACAAGAAGGGCGTTCCCCACCCCCGCTTTTCCAGGATGTAGATTGACAATTGCTGTCAATTACATTCCGATACTCGTTTCTAAAGATACTTCATTCCCTGAATGATGGCAATTTCGTTGGGATGAACAGCAAAGAAGAAAGTGCGAATGGTTCCTAAGAACCGGAGGTGTCGAAGAGATTTGGGATTTGTAGGTCGGAATGGTATTCCGACTGGGAATTGGGGCTCGTGCCGGATAACCCGCCACA
>Ga0209321_10001907_pt1 | contig 14124 bp, 7 predicted proteins | sample Rifsed16ft4_FD_184012 | JGI IMG/M metagenome (GOLD analysis project Ga0209321, IMG submission 184012) | Soil microbial communities from Rifle, Colorado, USA - sediment 16ft 4 - CSP-I_5_4 (version 2) | ecosystem: Environmental > Terrestrial > Deep subsurface > Rock core/Sediment | place: Rifle... | reverse complement strand
TGTCCGCTGGCGACAAACGACAACTCGACCGATTCGCGCGGCACCAGCCGCCCTTCGGCGACGATTTGGGTATCAGCCACTGCGATTGGCACCTCGGTGGCGCTCGCATCCGCCGCCGCCCCTCCCACCCTGCCACACGCCGCCAGGGCTAAACCAAAGATCACCAGTAAGAGAGCTAATTTGGGAAATTGATTGGTAGTCATTATCCTCTCCTTCGTCATGAACTAAATCGCTAAATTGCTGATCGCTGATTGTTGATTGCAATCAACTGACTACTGGTCACTGACAACTGTTTACTGATCACTCGTAAGCCAGTACCTCGCGCACGGTAAGCCGCGCCGCGTTACGCGCCGGCAGGAAACTGGCCAGGGACGACAGGATCGCCACGATCACCAGCCATACCAGGAAGCCATCCCAGGAAAATACGAAGTCCAACGGGCTTTGCAGGAAGGCGATCCCGACCACGTTGGTCAACCCGATGCCGATCGGAACGGCCAGGATGGCGCCGATCACCCAGCTGATCAAGCCGATCAATACCCCTTCGACGATAACCATAAACATGATGGCTCCATCCGAGGCGCCGATTGCCCGCATGACGCCGATCTCGCGGATGCGCTCGATTACGTTCATGCTCATCGTGCTCATCAATCCTAGGCCACCTACCAGGGCGATCAACACGGCCATGACCAGCAGGAAATAGACCAGGATGTCGGTCGAGGAGGTGTTGCGGGCGATCTGCTCGACGCCGGTTGTCACCACCGTCACCTGGATGCCAGCCCGTTTAAATACCGCCTCCAGTTGCCTGCCCACCCGCTGCTGGGTGAGGAAATCATGCTGGGCAGTGGTGACGCGCAGGTCAGATACCTGGTTGACCTCGCCCAATACTCTTAAGAGATATTCTTTGTTGGCATAAAGGATCGGCGGCGACACATTCCCCGCCATCTTATAAGTCCCAACGATGGTCCAGGTGCTCTGGATATTGTTCAAATCGAGTGTCACCCGGTCGCCCACCTTTAGCTCCGGGCGCACAGCGAGCAGGTGGTTGCCTATCACCAGAGCATTTTCGTCTTCCGGCCTCAACCAGCGTCCCGAAGTGAGAGTCGGGTCAATCAGCTTGGATTTGGCCGGCGGCGCAAGGATAAATACCTGTGTGGCAGTAACCCCATCCTCAGTCAAGACCTCCCCGAGGGCTGACCCCCAACCTTCCACACTCACCACCCCGGGCACGCTCATCGCCAGTGGTTCAATCTTTTGTATCCGGTAAGGTTTATCCAGACCGAGGTTTACGTCGGTAAGGATATAGCCAAAGGTCTGGTTGATCGCCACCCGCATCGCGGCCCGCAAGTTGAAAACTGCGATGAAGATCGCTCCCGCCAGGATTAACGTAGACAGGGTGAGGAACAGGCGGCCTTTGCGGCGGAAGGTGTTGCGCAGGGAGATCAACAGCGGGCGGGGCAAGCCGCGGATGCGCTCCACCAGCCGGTCAATCCGGCCTTTCCCAAAGCGCCCACCGCTCAGGCCATAGCTGGTGATCGCCTCCCGGATGGTCATGCGGGTGCCCATCCAGACCGGGATCAGGGCGGCTACTACGGGGACGATCAGTGCAACCGCTGCTTGCTGGATGAGCGAGGTGGGTACGAAGCGGAACTGGCCAAGGTTAAAATTTAAATATTGGCCGATCCCAAGGGCGATCACATACGCCGCGTAAGAGGCGAGGGGAACCGAGACGATCAACGCCAGCAAGCCGTAAATCAACACCAGCACCAGATAAATCCCAACCAGCTGCGAGGTGCTCGCGCCCAGCGACTTCATCACCCCGATCTGCCGGATTTGCTGGCTGATCAGGGCGTTAATCGTATTTAAGACCAGAAAAGCGCTCAACACGACTGCCAGCGCCCCCAGGACGCCCATCATCACCCCTAAGGCGCGGGTGATATCCGAGGCGAAGTGCCGGCCCGGTTGGAAGATAAAGGTGCCGTATACCTGCCGGCCACCCTTCTCGATCTTGTCTGCCACATCCGCCGCCACGGCATTGACGTGTTCCTCGTCCGTCTTCTGCTCAGCCACGGTCAGGTACACCTGGTTATAGCCGGTCGTCCCGTCCAGCCATTCCAGCGTTTCCGGGGTGACATAAGCTGAGACCTGCTGCGTAAAAACGAACGGGAAGCTGGTTACGTCATGCACCCAGGCAGCCACGCGCAGCGAGCGCACCCGCCCATCAAATAGTTGTATATTCACAACCTCCCCCGGCTTAACCGGCAGGTTGGCGCGGGCAGAACCCTCGAGGAAGATCTCTTTATCCCCCAGATTCAGATCGACTCCGTGTTCGGAGGGCTCGATTTTATCGATCTTGATCTCGTTAACTGGCGGGATAGCGTTGAGGGTGATGAGCAACTTCTCATCGCCCAGCAGCAAGCGGGCCGTGGTCCCGCTGCGGCCTTCAACATCACCGACTCCGGGGACTTGCTCCAGAGAATGTAGCAAGTCAGTCTCAAACGGCATGGTATAGATGATCGCCGCATGCGGGTTGGCAGCCTGGTAGTCTGCATCCATATCGTAGAGGATTAATACAAAGGAAGCACTGACAAAGCCGACAGCAAAGACGCCGACAGCGATGGTCGCCATCACCAGGACGGTGCGCGCCTTATTGCCCCACAGGTCTTTCACAACTTTACGCCAGCGTGGAGAGATCATCCTTCGCTCCCGTGAATATGAGGGATGGATTCGTGCTCAGCCAGGCGCGCGGCCACGATTTGGGAGAGGGTATCACGCGTCTCTGGTGACTCGGCCATTAACTCTGTAAATGTCTCCCGGTCCAGGGCGACCACCTCCACCGGCGCGTCGGCGATGGCGCGCACCGTGGCGATGTACTTCCCACCCCGCATCACCTCAATCTCGCCGAAATACTCCCCCGCTCCTGGCCGCATCACCACCACATCCGAGCCACCCGGGCGCTTTAAGGCCACTTCCGCCCGTCCCTTGGTGACAATATAGAACTTATCTCCGACCACCCCTTCTTGGACAATCGTAGCCCCGGGGTCGAAATGCATCGGCTTGAGCTGGTGGGTAGCTTTCAACAGCTGTTGCTGGTTGAGCATGGGCAGCGCTCGGGCGATATATTCGTTGACGATCTCACCGTCGACAATCAGCATCGTGCGGTTGACGCGCCGCGCCAGGCTCGAGTCATGCGTCACCATGATCACCGTCTTCCCTTGCTTTGCCAGGTTTTCGAAAATATCGAAGATCACCCCGGCCGTCTTCGAATCCAGGTTTCCGGTCGGTTCATCTGCCATGAGGATCGGCGGGTCGTTGGCCAAAGCGCGTGCGATCGCCACGCGCTGTTGCTGACCGCCTGAGATTGCCGTCGGCAGTTTATCAGCGTGATCTGCCATCTCAACCAGTTCCAGCAGCTCCATCGCCCGTTGCTTGCGCTCCCGCGGGGTATACATCTTGCAGAAATCCATGGGCAACATGATGTTCTCTAACAAAGAGAGCATGGGCAGCAATTGGAAGAATTGGAAGACAATACCAACCTGGCGCCCGCGCCACACAGCCATCCGATTTTCGCTCAGCTCGTGCAGTGGTAGATCGCCCACGTACACTTCACCGGAGGTAGGCCGGTCGATGCCCGTGATCATGTTGATTAAGGTCGATTTGCCGCTCCCCGATTTGCCGATCACTACCACGAACTCGCCAGCATAGAAATCGGTGCTGATCCCTTTTAGCACAGTGAAGTCGCCAGCCGCCGTGGAAAAGGTCTTGACGATATCCCGCAGCTGGATGACTGGCTGTTTCCCATTGCCTCCAGCCACAGGTTGGATGGTTTCGACGACATCTTTGTTTTGGGATGAATTTCCTGACACTTGGACCTCCTGCGGTCTCCTGGATGCCAATTAATATTCCCTGAATTTTTTTGGTTCCTCCAAAGTGAGGATTATATACTATATACGAATCCCAGGCAGAGTTTGTTGTCATAATTTGAACATGAAAAAGTTCATGACCCTGCCAAAATCCAATCTTGATGCGGAAGTCTACTCTCTCACGCATCATTCTGACGGTATTGAAGCTGATATACTATACGATGCTTCACACCCTAATCACCTGTTGAGGATTATGGAAAAAAAAGCATTCCAGGAATACTACCCCGACCAATTTAATTACTGCTACGGATGTGGGCAGCTGAATGAACATGGCTTGCAGATCAAGAGCTATTGGGATGGAGATGAAACAGTCTGCCTCTTCCAACCCAGGCCCTACCATACGGCGATCCCGGGTTATGTTTACGGGGGGTTGATCGCCTCGCTGATCGACTGCCATTCGACTGGCAGCGCGGCGGCAGCTGCCTATCGCGCCGCGGGGCGCGCGATGGATACCGAACCGGCGCTGCGCTTCCTGACCGCCTCTCTGCATGTCGACTACATGCGACCCACTCCCATTGATTCCCCCCTTGAAGTGCGAGCGCACATAAAAGAAATCCGGGGTCGCAAGGTGGTCGTGGTCTCCACGCTGTCGGCCCACGGTGTTGTTTGCGCCCGGGGTGAGGTGGTGGCTGTCCAGTTGCCGGAGCACTTATTACGATTGTAGGACAACGTGCCAAATTGACTTACAAGCAGATTGTGCTACGAATTGGTCACTGCTGGTACAGTAAAGTGGAAAGTCGTTCCCTGATTTATTTCGCTCTCAAACCAGATCCGTCCCCCCTGCATCTCGACTAGGTTTTTAGTGACGCTCAGCCCCAACCCAGTCCCGGTAACTTCGCGCACCCTGGGATCCTCTGAGCGGAAGAATTGTTCGAAGAGTCTCAGCCGGTCTTCTGGACTGATGCCGATCCCGCTATCCTTGACCCAGGCATGAACTACCTGTGTTGCGCCTTCGGCATCCCAGCGGTTGGATACACGCTCGGCCTGGATTGCGATCTGCCCACCGCTGGGCGTGTACTTATGGGCATTGCTTACCAGGTTGGTCAAGATCTGGACCAGCCGGGTATTGTCATACCACACCAGTGGCAAACTCGCAGGCACCTCAACCACCAGAGTCTGTAGCTTCTCTTCGATCTGTTTTCTCAGGGTACGCACTACTTCGTCGACAGCGTCCTTGAAGGAAACCTCGCTATATTGGAGGTGCAACTGCCCGGCTTCAATGCGAGAGATGTCCTGCAAGTCGGAGACCAGGGTGCCCATCCGGTCAGCGTTGGAACGGACAGTGGCAAGGAATCGCGCCTGGCCTTCATTGACCGCCCCCACCGCGCCGGAGACTAGAAGGTCGCTATAACCCTTGATAGAAGTCAGTGGATTTTTTAACTCGTGCGCAGCAGATGAAACGAACTGGCTTTTCGCAAGATTAGCGGATTGAACCGCCGCGTAAAGCTGGGCGTTCGAAATAGCGATGGCAGCATGGTCGCTGAGGCGCGCCAGAAAAGCCAGCAGTTCTTCAGGGAAACCAGAACCTGATTTACTTTCCAATAAGATTATCCCGATCAGCTGGGATTCGCGGCGGATTGGGACAATTGCCTGGCTGTGGGCATCGGCCAACAAGTAAGATTGCAGCTGACCACTGCGAATAGCCTCTTCGAGCGCAGGGATTTCCAACATGAGATGCGAATTGCCAGACGTGACCAGTTCAGGCGAGTAACCCTGCGCCGCCACGACTTGCAACCCAGCCTGGTCTAACAGCCCAGCCAGGCCGGCATCAGCTTTGGACCGGCTCAGCGACCACTCAAGGGTGATGTGCAGCACTCGTTCCAAATCGAGGCTGGCATTCAGATCGCGGTCAACGCGTTGCATCACCGACAGTTCTTCGACGCGCGCTGCTAAAGCCTGGTCGGTGAGGGTGTATAACCGAGCGTTTTCGATGGCCACCGCTGCCTGTCCGGCGAAAGCGCTTAACAATTCCAGGTCTTCCCAGGCGAAAGGTGATCCATCCCGTTTGTTCAGGACTTCCAACACTCCGGTGACCCGATCTTTAACCACCATCGGCACGACCAATAGATCCCTGGTTGTATAGCCGGTCTGTTGGTCGGTATCGAACCAGTCAGTGCTTTGCTGAACTGCGTTTTGGATAAGCGCTTGTTTGCTCTTGACCACTTTCCCAACCAGCCCAACCCCAGGCGGAAGGCGCTTCCCAACCAATTCCGTCCCAACCGGGCCTAACGCCACGGCAAATACCGCCTCCCCCGTGCCGTCATCGATCAATAACAAGCTGCCAGCTTCGCAGTCCAGGATCTCCACCGCACTCTGTAAGATACGGTTCAGCAGGGGCTGCAGCTCCAGCATCGAGGTTAAGCTGCGCGTCACTTCATTGAGCGTAGCCAGCTGGCGAGCGCGCTTCTCCGACTCCTCGAGCAAGCGCGCTTTGACGATCGCTCCAGCAACCAGGTCAGCGATAGCCTGGAGCAGGTTGGCCTGATCTGAGGAGTAAATAACAGATGGATCGCGGCTCCCCAGGCTAACCGCTCCGATCGTATCCGCGCCAACATTCAAAGGGACACTCATCCAAGCTAAGATGCCCGGTGAGTCAGGCAGAACCCCGCGGCCGCGGCATTCCCGCTCGAAATCCTCCGTAATGATCGCCCGCCGGCCGCGCACGACTTCGGTCTCCAATCCCTGGTCAGGGGAGATCGGCAGTCGTTCCAGACTATGCAGGCGTTCATCTTTCTCCAGATAAAAGACGTGGTGGAATTCCTGGCTGGACCCATCTCCCAGGGTGATGCGCAGGTCCTGCGTGGGGATGAGCTGGTTTATTTGGGTATAGAACATCTCCAGCAAGTCATCAAAAGCAAGGGTGATATTGATGCCTTCCGCCACGCGGGTGATGATATCCAACTCATGGAGGCGCTGTTGTAGGGCGGTCACAACCTGTGAACGCTGCAAGGCGAGAGAAGCCTGGTCGCAGAGCGACTCCAGGAATTTAAGCGCATCCAGCGAATAAGGTTGCCCCGAAAGCCGGAGGCCAAGCCCCAGCCACCCGGTCAAGCTCTCCTTTCCAGGCAACGGTATATATAGCTGCGCGCCGAGCAAAGCCAGGCGCGCCCGGTCTGGACGCAACGCCACTGACAAAGTGTTTTCTTCGTCGATAAAAAGCGGAGCGCGGCGCCGGTCCAAAGTTTGGGCAAGCGCACTGTTAGCGGTAAAGCGCAGATCGCTGCTGGGCCGGCCTTCTTTATCGGCCGTGGCATAGTAATAGGTGTCAGAATCATGTTGTACAAAAATATGCAACTGAGATGGGGAGATGGCTTCTTCGATAGATTTCCGCAATAATTGGATGATCGCCGGGAATTCCGTAGTCTGGGTGAGTTGGCGGCCAAAAGCCTGTAGCTGTTCCTGGAAGGCAGTTCGTCCCCGAAAGAATAACGCATCCACTCTTTTCTGAAGGTAGAGACGGCTGGGGTTGAGCATCAGCGCCAACGAGAAGATCACGAGACCGAGCAGGTAGGAGCTTTTCGCCAGGAAGATCTCCCCAAATATCAGGCTCAACCCGCTCACCAGTAAGCCATAACCTCCAGCCACCAGCAAGGTCAGCGTGGTATATACGATCATGCGACTAAGCAGGTAATCCGTATCCAGCAAACGATAGCGTAATTTTGCATAAACCATGAAGAGCGGGAAGGCGATAGTCGGCAAAAGCCAGTACGGGGCGAAGGTAACCATTGGCCGGAAAGCAGTGAGGCAGAACCAGGCCACAAGCGGGCCAAAGGCGATCGTCGCGCCGAGTAAGATCAGGCGGCTTTGCTCGCGGACGATCGGAGAGGTTGATTTGATCCAGCGGTTGATGGTCCATCCCAGGAAAACGAATAACGCCAGAGTGACGAAGATCGATTCCAACCGCCGGGCAAGTAAGAATGCGGCCGAATTGACTGCCGCATCCAAATACCGGAAAACGAATAGGATAACCATTCCAGCCAGGAGATAGCCCAAGATGCGCAAGAAAGGATAGCGCACCGTCAGGTCGACTTCCTGTGGGAAAACAAGCGCCAGGTCGAACAACCCCCCACCGGCCAGGGCGAAGGCAAACACCCACAAAGAAGTCAGAGGATGTGTTATGCCAACGTCAAACAGGCTTACGATGCCAATCGCCACCGAGGCTGTAAAGGACGCAAAGGCACGCCCGGCGACCTCCTTGCCTCGCAAGCTAAACACCCACAGGCCGCAAGCCATGTAAATGAAAGCGACCAGGTAGGGGAGATACAGGTAGCTCCACCGCTCGCCAGCAGAGGAGATTGGTGGAGCGACGTTCCATTTGGACGCAACTACCGGCACGACAGCCAGGAGTAATAGTGCCAGCACCTGGTAGATAAACACGATCCCCAGGCTGGCCCGCTGGCGGATAAAGACCCAGAAATGGGTCGCAGACCCGTTCAAAGAGCCGACCATGCTGCAATTGTATGGCAGGGGGTAAGGAAGCGCAAGAAAAAGGGGGATTTACTTACTGGACTGAAAGGTTCAGTCCGTCACAAGTCTATGAGAATGCTCGATATACTCCAGGCTTTGGTGGCGGAAGTAGGTATTATACAGGCTGGCGTAGTGCCCAGCCCGTGCCAGCAGCCCCTGGTGATCTCCTTCTTCGATGATACGTCCATTCTCCAGGACGACGATGCGATCGGCGGCTTTGACCGTGGACAGGCGGTGTGCGATTAAAATGCTGGTCGTGTTGGCCAGGATCAGCCCCAGCGCCTGCTGGATTTGCCATTCCGTGAAGGGATCGATGCTGGCAGTGGCTTCGTCCAGGATGAAAATCGCTGGACGCTGGACAAGGACGCGCAGCAATGACACCAGTTGGCGCTGGCCCATGGAAAGCCGTACGCCCCGTTCACCTACCTCGGTATACAAGCCCTCGGGCAGGCTTTCCAACCACTCACCCTCTCCGATCTGGTTAGCCATCGCTTCGATCATCTCGAGATCCACCCCCTGGCAGGCATAGCAGATATTCTCGGCGATCGTCCCGGAGAACAGGAAAGGCACCTGGGAGACGATGCCCAGCTGGCGGCGGTAATCCGGCAGATCGAAATTGCGGATATCGTTCCCGTCCACCAGGATACGCCCTCCCTGGAACTCGTAAAAGCGCGCAATAAGCTTGGCAATGGAGGATTTGCCCGCACCGGTGTGTCCCACCAGGGCCAGGTTCTCACCAGGGCGGATGTGCAGGTCAAAGTTATCCAACACCGGTTCCTCATCCGGAGAATAGCGGAAGTTCACGCTTTCAAAACCGATCTCGCCGCGCAAGGACGGCGCCCGCTGGTGATCGGTTTGCAGGACTTTCGTCTCGGCGTCGGTCAAGGAGAATACCCGCTCTGCTGCCGAAAGCCCGGACTGCACCTGAGCCCAAAAAGCAGACAGGTTGAGCACCGGGAAGAAGAACTGGTCCAGGCTTTGCAAAAACAGGAACCAGGCGCCGGCTGTGATCGCGCCAGCCGCCGCGCCAAGCCCGCCCACGAAGACCAGGATCGCCATTCCGATCCCTCCCAGGGCGTTTAGCACCGGAAAGACCAACGAAAGCACCAGGCCGCGCTGAACGTTAACCCGGTAGGATTGCCGGTTAGCTTCGTCGAACTCGGCGAACACACCGGCTTCCTGGCGGAAGTTCTTGGCGATGGCAATCCCGCTGACGGTCTCTTTGATGGCTGCATTGACGTTCGCCATGGCGCGCATGCCGCGGCGAGTGACCGTGCGCGCCAGCCGGCGAAAGCCGAGCGTGACCAGGAAAATGACCGGCATGAAACCAAACAGGTATAGCGACATCCGCCAGTCAATATTCACCAACACGATCCCCAGGATGATCGCTTGAATGACCTGCGAAAAAAGGTCGGTAATCAGGACAACCGTCTGGCCGAATTCTTGGGTGTCCGACGTGATGCGCGAAACGATGCGGCCTGACGAATACTGGTCATAGAAAGACAGGTCGTGATCGACCGCGGCGCGGAAAGCATCGTCACGCAGCGCCAGCACGATATCGCCCACCATGCGCACTGTCAACCGCCGGCGCAGCCAATTGGCACCCCAGGAGACCACCCCGGCCAGCAGGATCGCCCCACTCAGCAGGCCGATCGATAGCGGGGTGAGATTGCCCCCAAGCACATCCACGCTGCGCGAGACGATCAGCGGCGTGGCCGCACCGGCAAGTGCGATTAACAATAAAAGCCCGACCACCAGGACAAAAGCCGCCTTATGCGGGCGGAAATAGGCCGCCATGCGTAAGACCAGCTGGCGGTCAGAGTATTGGCGATCGTAGCCTTCGGTATCTAAACCGGCGAAGAAACTCATCGCTTAACCCCGCTCTGTGAATATGCGGCGATACGCCGCTGAAGTGCGCATCAATTCCTCGTGGGAGCCAGCCGCCGCCAGGCGACCCTGGCGCAATACCAGGATCAAGTCTGCCCAGCGGATCTGCGACAGGCGATGCGTGATGATCAGGGTTGTCCGGCCGCGCGCCGCGGCGTAGATGGCGCGCTGGATCTTGTCCTCGGTCGCGCTGTCGATGGCGCTGGTCGAGTCGTCCAGGATCAAGATGCGTGGATCGGTCAGAAACGCTCTTGCCAGAGCCAGGCGCTGCCGTTGGCCGCCAGAGAGCGTCACCCCGCGTTCGCCGATGGTAGTCTGGTAACCCTCCGCTAGCGCGGTGATAAACTCGTCGGCCTGGGCGGACCGGGCTGCGGCCTCGATCTGCTCCTGCGTGGCACCTGGGACGCCAAACGTGATGTTCTCAGCGATCGTGCGCGAGAAGAGGAATACATCCTGCTCGATAATGGAGATGTTGGTCCGCAGGGCCTCCAGGTTCCAATCGCGGGCATCCACTCCATCGATCAGCACCTGTCCGGCGGTGGCATCGTAGGTGCGGTTGACCAGCTTGGCCAGCGAAGTCTTCCCTGTTCCGGTTTGCCCAACGATGGCAACCGTTTGTCCTGGTAGGACCTTAAAGGAGATGCCGTGCAGTCCCGGCTCCCCCTCTCCGTAGGCAAAAGTGACCCCCTTGAATTCGATCTCCCCCCGCATCGGGCCAGAATAACCGGCGGCGTTCTGATCGAGATTATTCTCGCGATTGATCAGTTCCAGGATGCGCTTTGCGCCAGCGATCCCCAGGGAAACCTGTGAGTAAGCAAACAGGGAGACGAAGGTTGGAAAGCCGAACAAATTCAGCAGACCAAAATAAGCCACTACCTCCCCCACATCGATCAATCCCCGGTAGAACAAGAGCAGGGCGTGAGACAGCCCCCCGGCCAGGGCCAGCGCCAGGAGCAACATCGGCAGGAAACGCGCCTCCACGTCTCCCTGGCGAACAAATGCATCTCGATAACGGCGAGCGTTCGCTGAGAAGCGCCGCATTTCGCTGGACTCCTGGGCTAAACCTTTCACCGTTTCAATGCCATCGACCGCCTCCGCCAGGCGGCTGTTCAGCTGTCCAAAGGACTGCCTGACCTTGCTGGTGATCGGTTGAAGTTCGTGGAGGTACTGCCACAGGGCCAGGAAATAAGCCAGGATATACACGGCTGGAGTAATCATCAACGCTGGATGGTAGCGCGGGGCGAAGAACAAGGGCATGAACATGAAGAGCGCCGAGCCAACCACCAGGTTGATCCCAGGGCTGAACATCAAGTTGATCTCACGCACGTCGTTGGTAGCGCGCGCCATGGTATCGCCCACCGGTTGCAGGCTGTGAAAGGTCATACTCTTGCCCAACAGGCTGACGTAAAGCTCGTCGCGGATATCCCGTTCCAGGCGTTGGCCGAACAATTCAGCGCTGAAGTTGCGCCCAAACTGAAGGACCCCGCGCAACACCTGAGTCCCAGCGATCCACCAGGCGATGCGGATCAGGGCTGCCCGATCGGGTGGCGAAGCCAGGATAGCATTGAAGGCTTGCCCGATCAAGACTGGCACTGCGGCAGCCAGGGCAGCATTGGCAAAAGCCCCTCCCAGCAGAGACAAACTTAACTGCCAATGGCGCAGCCCGTGGAAGATAATCCAACGCACCGGCCCGCGCCGGTCGTTGGGGTACCTTTGAGGGAGTGTAAATTCTGCGAACGATGAGGATGTGGTCATTCTTCTTATTAAGTGGACCCTAGGGTTTACTCAGAAACAGGTGCAAAGGATACCATAAAAAGACCTCTCGAAGGGTATTTGCCTGTTATAATCGCATCTACCCCCACGTTGGCGAAGGGAGGATTTTGATCGGCAAGCTCGGCAAAGCGTCCCGGCAGCAGCCGGGCGCAGTCCGTGCCTGTGAGGTGCAATCATCGCTACCAAAGAAACAAATATACCAGAAGATCCCGAATTTATTGAAACGGCTACTCTCCCCCTGCCAGGCGCGCGCCTCTTCGGAAAGGTAAATATACGCCGCCTGGCGACCAAAGCTGGCTTATTCCTGATCAGTATATCGATCTTTATCCTGGCCCTGGTCATGGTCAAGGAAGGCGCCAAACCACTGGCCCCCGTGATCCGAGAACGCTTTTCGGTAAATAGCCCGGCTAGCGCCCTGGGATTCGGCTGGTTGTCGGCCAGCATGGTGCTGTCTGGCTCACCGATCGCAGCAACAGCCCTGGCGTTTTTAGACGCCAAGGTGCTCACCTCGGTCGAAGCCTTTGCCATGATCGCCGGATCGCGCCTGGGGGCGTCATTCATCGTGCTGCTGGTGGGTTTTGTTTATGTGCTGCGTGGAAAACAACGCCAGGTGAGCCTGGGCGCCGGTTTAACCTCGCTCCTGGTCACCCAAACCATGTATGTGCCAGTTTTAGCCATCGGTTTCTATCTGCTCTCAAGAGGCTGGGTCCAAAAATGGCAGCTCCAGGCTGACCAGGCGCTCAACTCGCCCCTCGACCTGATCATTGACCCTTTGATTGGCAACCTAAGCCAACACATCCCCACCTGGGTGCTGTTTCCGATCGGCTTTGGTTTTTTATTTTTCAGCCTGTGGTTGTTCGATCATGTGTTGCCCGACCTTCATCTCGAGGACTCAAAGCTGGGCCTGGTCCACCACCTGCTCTACCGGCCAGTGGTGACGTTTGCCTTGGGAGCCGGCATCACCGCCCTTACCATGTCCGTTTCAGTCTCGCTGAGCCTCTTGGTGCCGCTCTCGGCGCGCGGTTACATTCGCCGGGAGAACATCATCCCCTACATTATGGGTGCTAACATCACCACCTTCGACGACACACTGATCGCCGCTGCGCTGCTGGCCAATCCGGCAGCAGTCACGGTCGTTTTAGTGCAAATGGTGAGTGTTGCCCTGGTTTCGATGATCATTCTGCTCCTCATCTTTCGGTTCTATGAACGGCTGCTCAACCGGATGGTCTCCAAGATCGGCAAACGGCGCAGGTATTTATTAATGTACATATTCTTGTGTCTGGCAATTCCTTTAGGATTACTTCTCCTGGGTTGAGGTGGTAGTTATGCACATTCTAATTTGCACCGACGGATCCCCTGCAGCAGAGGCAGCTGCAACTTTCGTTTCTCGCTTGAGCTTTCCACCAGACACCGAGATATCCTTGCTGGGGGTCAGCGAGACTGACGGCGACCAGGTCCACCTGACCAGCTCCTTCGAGCGGATTGAACGCACTTTGGATGGGGCGCACACCGGCATCCAGCGCAAGATCGGTTATGGCAATGCCGCTGAAAATATCCAGAAGGAAACCGAGGAAAATAGTTACGACCTGGTTGTCCTGGGTGAACGGGGACACCAGCGAGGCTTTGTGGGCTGGAAAACTGGCTCTACGGTCAATAAACTGGCGCGCACACTGACCATCCCCTTTCTGGTGGCTCGCAACGTCCCGCTGAGATTGAGCAAAATTTTACTCTGCACGGGCGCAGAAGCGCCTTCTTTGAAAACTGTGCGCGTTGGCGGACTGTTGATCTCAACCGCCGAGGCAGAGATCGTTCTACTGCATGTCATGTCGCAGGTAGCCATGCGTTTAGACAGCCCACCGGATGACCTGCTGGACACGGCTCAATCTGCCATCCAACGCGGAACGCGTGAAGGCCAACATTTAAAGCAGGCGCTTCAACTCTTGAGCCAGGTTAGCGTGATCGGCGCGGTCACCCCCTGTCTCCGGCATGGGTTGGTCGTAGATGAGGTGTTGGCTGAACTCGAAGAAGGCCAATATGACCTGCTCGTGATCGGCGGACATTACCACCATGGGAAAAG
>Ga0209321_10001904_pt1 | contig 14131 bp, 9 predicted proteins | sample Rifsed16ft4_FD_184012 | JGI IMG/M metagenome (GOLD analysis project Ga0209321, IMG submission 184012) | Soil microbial communities from Rifle, Colorado, USA - sediment 16ft 4 - CSP-I_5_4 (version 2) | ecosystem: Environmental > Terrestrial > Deep subsurface > Rock core/Sediment | place: Rifle... | reverse complement strand
GTAGGGCCTACGAGAGGTAACCGGCCCTACCCCCTTGCGCCAATCGGGGTTGCAGAGGCGAAGGAGCTGTTTACATCGGCAGTTTGACATTCCCCCGCCGTCAATTGCCGGCGCCCGCTGTCAGCTCACATCACCCGATTGCGAGTTGACAACGACCCGTTGCCACGGGAGGTGTGTGCAGACCCTGGCGGTGAACCTGCGCGCGGGCCACCCGCCGGCGGGCGCCTGGAGGCAGGCAAATGGTGTGGGCTCCTTTCCCTTCACAAGGAGGTTAAGGTGTGTGCAGGTCCGCCTAAGCCATTGGGGGACCGGGCAGGCTCGCGAACAGCTCACCCAGGTTGATGTGCAGTTCCGGCGCGTCCTCGGCAACGCGCCAGGTGAGCACGTCCGTCACGATCGCCGGCCGTTCGTCGCCCGGCTGCCAGACTTCGACCAAACGCGCCTCGTGGTCAACTACCCAGTACGTCGCCACGCCGCGCTCTTGGTAAAGGCGCCGCTTGGTGACACGGTCGGCTCTCGCCGAGCTCGGTGACACGATTTCGACCGCGAGCAGGAGTGTCTGGCAGTCGCGCCAGTTGCCCGTGACCTCCGCGGCGGGGACCACGAACAGGTCCGGTTGAACGTACTCCTCAGGACCCCAAATGATGTCGGCTGGAGAGAAGAACACCCGAGCGAGGTGGGTGTAGGGCTTGAGGTAAGCCCTCAGGTCGAAGTACAGAAGGCCAAGGGCGTCTTGATGCGGTTCGCTCGGGGCCGGAGTCACGTGCAGCTCCCCGTGCACCAGCTCGTAGCGGTTCCCGTCGGACGGGAACGCCAGCACTTCCTCCACCGTGTACCGGCGGGCAGTCGTTGGCATAACCATAGTATTGGCCCTCGGCGGCCGAGTGGACAAGGCTTGAGCACGGGGGAAAATGGCGACGCCCAAGGCCCGTTCTGTCACCATTCGGACGCGCCCCGGCGCAGAAATCGGCGTATTGCACGAAGTCCACACCCCGCTGTGACTTACCTCACGCCCCCGCCCCACCTTACATCCTTGACTCCCCCCCCGTTTTGGCGCCAAGTTCGCGGTCTACGCTCAGGGTTAGGCGAACCGCGTTCATGCAGTGCGCCCATTGCTCTACTCCCATCCCTGACGACGCTCGATTCTGCCACAGTTGCGGCTCCCAAGTGTCCGACGCCGAGGGCCAAGCCCGCGCCTCGGCCTCCCTGGACCTGTCCTCCTTCCAGCACATGGAGAAGCTCCTCAAGGAGGACACCGAAGGTGAGTTCGAAATCCAGGGCATGCTGGGCCGCGGCGGCATGGCCGTGGTCTTCCTCGCCCTCGAGACCAAGCTCGGCCGCAAGGTCGCCATCAAGGTCCTGCCTCCCGAACTGACCTTCGGCCACGGGGTGGACCGCTTCATGCGCGAGGCCAAAACCGCCGCGGCGCTGGACCACCCCCACATCATCCCGATCTACCGCATCGGCAGCGGCAAGAAGCTCTTCTGGTACGCCATGAAGTTCCTGGAGGGCCGCTCGCTGGATGACTTGATGAAGGAGAAGGGGAAACTCCCGGTCGACGACGCGATCCCCATCCTGGAGCAGGTGGGCGGTTTACGACGTGACGACGCCCATCGCCGTGCAGTCCGGCACGCCGCCAGCGCACAAGTACGTCGGGCTGCCGTTCGCCAGCGCGTTGCCGAACCCCGTCGTAGCGCCGATCGCGGGTGCGAACCAAATTGCGAACTACTACATCAAGGGCTTCCGGTTCTAGCAGCGCGTTCGACGAGCCCCACGGCCGCAACTCGAACCCAGCCACAACCAGTCCGCGCCGCGTGGGCAGTCGCCGGCGGACTCCCCTATAAGCCCCGTGAGTGTGACTTAAGTCCTTGACTCCCCTCCACCTAAGCCCCAAGTTGCCGTCGGCCCGGCAAGCGAGGAGCTTCCGCCCGTGATTCAGTGCGCCCACTGCGCCACCCCTGTCCCCGACGACGCCAAGTTCTGCTATAGCTGCGGCTCCCAGGTCTCGGATGCCGAGGGACAGGCTCGCGCCAGCCAATCCATGGACTCGGAATCCTTCGAGCACATGGAGCAGCTGCTCAAGGAGGACACCAAGGGCGAGTTTGAGATCCACAAGATGCTGGGCCGCGGCGGCATGGCCGTCGTGTACCTGGCGACCGAGATCCACCTCCGGCGCAAGGTCGCCATCAAAGTCCTGCCACCCGAGCTGACCTTTGGCCACGGGGTGGACCGCTTCAAGCGCGAGGCCCAAACCGCCGCCGCGCTGGATCACCCCCACATCATCCCGGTCTACCGCATCGCCTCCGGCAAGAAGCTCTTCTGGTACGCCATGAAGTTCCTGGAGGGCCGTTCCCTCGAGGACATCCTCAAGGAGAAGAAGCGCCTCTCGCTGGACGAGACGATCGATATCCTGTCGCAGGTGGCCGAAGCGCTGGATTACGCGCACGAGCACAGCGTCATTCATCGGGACATCAAGCCCGCCAACGTGATGCTGGACTCGCGCAATCGGGTGATCGTCACCGACTTCGGGATCGCGAAAGCGCTGACGGAGCAGACCCTCACTGCCTCGGGCTCGGTGGTGGGGACCCCGTACTACATGTCGCCCGAACAAGGCGTGGGCAAAGGCGTGAGCGGCCGCTCGGACCAGTACTCCGTAGCGGTGATGGCCTTCCGCATGCTCTCCGGCAAGGTGCCGTTCGAGGGCGACTCGGCCATCGACATCCTGCACAAGCACGTCATGGAGCCGCCGCCACTGTTGCAGAGCGTGGCGCCAGGATTCCCGCCTCAAGTCTACCAGGCGATCCACAGGGCCTTGGAAAAGAAGCAAGACGTCAGGTTCCCCTCGGTCACGGCGCTGGTGGACGCGCTGCGCGGCGCCGCACCGGCGGATGCCGGGGCCAGCATTGAGGCGGCCACCGTAGCCATGCCGGCGAGTCAAGCGTCCATGGCGGCGCGGTCCGCGGCCCAACTGGCCACGACCAAACGCCCGGTGCAACCGCCAGCCGCGCCCAGGCCCGCACCTCAGCCGGCGCCCCGCCGCGCTACCGCCGCCTGGAAGAAGGTGGCCCTGGTCCTGGGGCTCGCGGCGGTGGGGGGTGGAGGGCTCGGTGCGTGGCTCTTGAGCCGCCAGCCAGCACCGCCGGCCGCAGGTGGTGGTCAAGCGAGGCGCGATTCGGTCGTCGCCGTGGTACCGTCCGCCGTTACGCCAACACCCGCCGAGTCCGTGCCAGCCGCGCCGCCGCCCGCCACGCAGAGCCAGCAGCCGGAGACCCCGGCCCAGAAGCCTCCGGCGGCGCAGGCGAGCGGCATCCAGTCCGGCGCCGGCCGCGGGACCACCGCTCCAACGGCTGCGCCGACCGGAGGAGCGACGGAAACGCCGCGCACGCCAGCCCGTCCAACGCCACAACCAACCCGGCAGCAACCGCCGCCCGCGGCGCAACCAAGAAGTCAGCCGCCGCCGGCGGCTCAGACCAGGACCGAACCGCCCGCCGCGACACCGGTGACCCCGCCGGCCGCGGAGCCCACGGAGCTGCCGTCGCAGCCCGGGATGGGGCTGGTGATCGTCATGGGTGCGCCACAACCGCACCGGTTGTTCGTGGACGGCCGGCCCCAACTCCGTCCCCGGATGGTGGAGCTGCCGCCCGGCTCGCACCAGATCCGGGTGACCGCGCCCAATCGCCCGGAGTTCACCACCACGGTCAACGTGGCCGCCGGTCAGCGCACCGTGGTGACGTACGGCGTGCAGGCGGCCGCCGCCGGACCAACACCGACCCGGCCCCCACCCACCCAGGAGCCCGCGGCGCCGCCGCCGGCCGGCTCGCAGGTGGCCATTCTTCAGCTCCGGGTCGCTCCCTGGGCCAACATCACCATCAACGGCGAGGCGAAAGGCGCCAGGCCGCAGCTGGTGGACACGCTGATACCCGGAACGCATCTTCTGCACTTCGAGCGCGAGGGCTTCGAAACCAAGGACACGACCATCACGCTCAAACCCGGTGAGACGGCGAGGCTCCTGATTCGGATGGTGCCGAAACCATGATGATCCAGCGAAGCGTACGGCTCGCATTCCTTGCCGCGGCGGCACTGACCGGTGCCCTCCGCGCGCAGCAGACCCGGAACGAGCGCATCGCGGCCGCTTTCGCCGCGTACGACAACTTCCAGTCGGCCCAGGCGCTCGATCTCCTGAAGCGCGCCGTGAACCCGAGCGAAGGTCCCCAGGACGCCGAGTGGTTCCGCGCGGTGCAGCTCCTGGCGGAGATCTTGATCGCCGACAACCAGCAGGCCGAAGCTTCCATCTGGCTTCGCTGGGGGTTCCGGCTCTCGCCCCGGGCCGAAATCGACGAGGTCAACCGGGCCCCCGAAGTGGTGGCCGCGGCACGCGCCGCCCGGAGCGCGGCGGCCGGTGGGAGCCCGGGGGATTCGGTCACCCGGACTACCTGGCAATGGGTAGCCCCCGGAGCCGGTGAGGATCGCGGGATGCTGCGCATCGAATCGCCCGGCATGGCCGTGCCGGTCCGCGCACTGGTCCAGGGATCGCTCGTCGAGTCCGGCCGCACACTCACCTTGTCGCCGGGCACCTACGAGGTGCAGGCCGCGGCCGAGGGCTACCTCACGGCGCAGGTGCGGCGCGACGTGCTGCCGGGCGTCACCACCGTGTTGTCGTTCAATCTCACGCCGGTCGGTGCTCCCGCCGTGGCGCCGCCTCCGGTCGTGGCACCGCCGCGGATCGCGCCCCCGGCGCCCGTGATACCCAGGCTCACTGAAACCACGCGCCTGGCCGTTCAGCGGCAGATGTCGCCCATCACCGTGAACCGGTTCGGCGCCGGGTCCTCGTGCGGCACCGCGGCGTTCGTGGGCCGCTCGGGGCTGCTCCTCACCACCTACCAGACCATCCGTGGCGTGGAACGCGTGGAGATCGAGCAGGCCGGCGGCCGCCGCCTGGCCGACGAGATCCGCGTGGCGGCCTACGACGTTGGGGCAGACCTCGCCGTGTTACAGATCCCCACCATCCGGGCGGACTCGCTGCCGGTCGCCACATCGGTGGCCGCCGGACAGCCGGCCTGGGGGTTCGGATTCGCCAACTGCACCACGCCTCGCGACGTGGAGGTTGGAGTCACCACCGCCGGCGTCACCGACCTGCGGCTGGCCGACTCGCTGGGGCCGAGCATTGGCCCACTGGTCAACGCCAGCGGCGCCATGGTGGGGTACGTGACCGGAGGGACGTCCGCGCCGAGCGCTTCCCGGGTCTCCCAGGTCCTGGAGCAGGCTCGCCGGAACAGCAGCACCGGCACCGTGCTCACGGTGGGCCAGGTGGCCCTGCGGGAGAATCACGCGTTCGGCACGGTCGCCATCACCTCCGACTTGGCCGGCGCCGAGGTCCAGGTCACGCCGCTGGAAACCTGGCAGTGGGCCGGCACGGGAGCGAGCGGCGCCCTGCCCTACACGTTCCGCGGCCCCATGGGCCGTTACCGCCTCCAGCTCCGGGCGGCCGGCCAAACGCGGCGCGAGATGGAGTTCACGGTCCGCCCCGCCGTAGCGGATCGACTGAACGTCATGGTGCAGCCCGTGGCACAGCAGCCGCAGCCCATCACCGCGCCGCCGCCTCAGGTCCAGAAGAAGGGCGGCGGGGGGGGCACGATCGTGCTGGCCATCCTGGGGATTGGCGCAGCCGGGGCGGGCGTGTTTCTCCTGGCCGGCAAGAAGAACGGCGGGACCACGCCGCCGCCGCCCACGGAAACCGGCAGCATCTCGGTCACGGTTCCCAATCCCTCCGTCATTGGAACGATCCTCGGCATCCTCAGAGGACGCTAACGTGAAACGTCTATCCTTCGTGCGCTGGCTGGCCCTCGGTTGCTTTGGCCTGGTGGTGTCCTGCAAGGACGTGGTGCGGCCCGACGCGACCGGGAGCATCGCGCTCCACGTCATCGTGCCCAGCGAGCCGGCGAGTGGCGGCCCGGAACGGAGCCCCGCGCAACCCGCCGGGCACCTCACCTCCGCCACGGCCACGGCCACATCCGGGTCAACCACCAAGACCATCACACTGACCGGTGGCACCGCGACGTCGAACTTCACCGGAACCATCACCGGCCTGGCGCCCGGGACCTACACGGTGACGGTGCAGGGCTTCGTGGGAACCGTGGTGGACTATTACGGGCAGACCAGCACCGTGTCGGTCACCGCGAACGTGACCAGCACGGCGACCATCACGTTCCAGTCCTTTGTCCCCACGCTCAATGCCTTTAGCCCGGCCACGACCTGGTCGTTCCGCCCCGCGGCCAACATTACCTCGGTACCCAACGCGACTAGTTACATCATCGAGGTGGACCGCTCGAGCACCTTCCCGAATCCGGCCAGGGACACGGTGAACAGCACCACTGGCGCGTCCTTCGTGGTCTCGGATACCGGCACGCACTACGTGCGGGTGCGGGCGGCCAACACCTCCGTTCCCAATGGCGGCAACGCCAGCGCCACCCAGTCCGTGCGGGTGACCAGGGACTTGCGAACCAGCGGGGACAGCGTACCGGCGGCGCCGAACCTGGGCTTCTTCGCTACCACGACGGTCACGCTTGACTCTCTCAATATCTATCCGGCAGCAGACGCGGACTGGTTCTCGGTGAGCGATTGTAACGGGGACTCGTTGATCCTAACCGCCCAGGCTGTCCGCCTGACGCCGCCGTCCCGCCTGAACTCGGTCCTGCTGGTCTACAACGCTGCCGGGCGGCTGGTGGCGGGCAACGACGACGGGGACAGCACCGACGCGCGCGTCGCGATGCTGATCTCGACCGATGGCGCCTACAAGGTCCGGGTATCGGGCACGGGCAATACCGTGGGACACTACCGGCTGAGGATTCAGGCCAGGGCCGGGGCCAATAACACCGGCACCACGTGTCGGGTGGTGGCCTTGCCGGTGACCTCGGTGGCAGCCGGATATCTCCACACCTGCGCCGTCCAGACTACCACCGGTAACACGGACTGCTGGGGGAACAACGCGGACGGGCAGCTGGGGAACGGCACGACGACCATCACCTCGTCACCGACGCGGGTCTCTGGGACGCAGGTCCTGCAAACCGTCACGGCAGGGCGATTCCATTCCTGCGGCCGCACCAGTGGCAATGTGGCCTATTGCTGGGGATACAACGGGGATGGACAGTTAGGAGACAACTCCACCACGAGCCGGAGCACGCCGGTGGCGGTTTCCACCACTCAGCTGTTCCAATACGTCGGTGCCGGCGCGTTCTTCACCTGTGGCCTGACCACCGGTGGGAGCGCCTACTGCTGGGGAGACAACGGCGTGGGACAGCTGGGCAACGGGACGACCACCAGCAGCTCCGTGCCGGTCCTGGTCTCCGGCGGGTGGCTCTTCCAGTCGCTGGCCGTGGGCTACGCTCACGCCTGCGGTGCCACCTCTGCCGGGACGGTGTACTGCTGGGGCGCCAATGGCTCGGGACAACTCGGCAACGGTACCACCACCAACAGCTCCCTGTGGGTCCAGGTCTTGGGCGGACTCATCCTTCAGGGTGTCGTGGCTGGCACCGACCACACCTGCGCCCGCACCAACCCGGGAAACGCGGCCTACTGCTGGGGCTCCAACTCCGACGCCCAATTGGGGGATGGCAGCTTTACTGACCAGACCACTCCGGTGGCCGTTCAGGGCGCCCTCGCCTTCACCGCGCTCGCCGGCGGTGGATACCATACGTGCGGCCTGGTGTCTGGCACCGCGTACTGCTGGGGGAATAACTTCGACGGCCAGCTAGGGGATGGGACCACCAGTACGCGCACCGCTCCGACTCTGGTGGCCGGCGGGTTGACCTTCCAAGCCCTCAGTGGCGGGAGCTGGCATACGTGTGGTGTCAGGACCACCACTGGCGGGGCCTACTGCTGGGGCTGGAACGGGTTCGGTCAAAACGGAAACGGTTTTGGGTTCGACCACACCGGGCCGGTGCCGATCTCGGGCGGGCTCAGCCTCAGGTCGATCAGCACCAACAATCAGCACAGCTGCGGCATTACCACCGGCAACGCCGCCTACTGCTGGGGAGCCAACGTCTACGGGGAGCTGGGGGACGCGTCGTATACCGACCGCCTCACGCCGGTCGCAGTTTCGGGGGCCGGTACGTACCAATCGGTGACCACCGGACGCGAGCACTCCTGCGCCCTCACCTCAGGCTCCGCGGTGGCCTGCTGGGGGCTCAACGACGACGGTCAGCTCGGTGATGGGACGGTGGCCACTCGCAACACTCCCCTTGCCATTTCAGGCACTTATCAATCGGTGACGGCCGGGGCCTACCATACCTGCGCGCTCTCGACCACTACCGTCTATTGCTGGGGGTACAACTTCGACGGGCAGTTGGGCAACGGAACGACCACGAACGCCAGCGCTCCCGTGGCCGTGGCCGGGAGCTACTCCGCTGTTGCGGCTGGGGCGTATCATTCCTGCGCGGTGCGGACGACGGGCGGCATCATAGACTGCTGGGGCGAGAATAGCTCCGGCCAGTTGGGCAACGGCACGCTGACCAATCGCAATACGCCGGGTGTGGTTAGCGGCAGCCAGGTCTACCAATCCGCAACAGCCGGGAACTACCACACGTGCGCCCTCACCACCGCGGGAGCGGCCTATTGTTGGGGGTACAACGGCTCGGGTCAGTTGGGTGACGGGTCGACCACTGATCGCACCACCCCGGTGGCGGTGAGCGGCGGGCTCACGTTCCAATCGCTCAATGCGGGCAACTATCACACCTGCGGGATCACCGCAGCCAACGTGGCGTACTGCTGGGGTGAGAACTTCACAGGTCAGGTTGGCAATGGTGGCTTCTCGGACCGCAACGCGCCCACGCTCGTGGCAGGCCTCATCGCGTTCCAGGGCGTGGACGCCGGCGGGGCCCAAACCTGTGGGTTCAGCACGTCCGCCACGTCCGGCAGAGGCTATTGCTGGGGCAACAACGAACGAGGCCAGCTCGGGAACGGAACCCTGACCGTTCAGACCAGTCCGGCGATCGTGGTGACGGGACCTGCCGCCGCCCCGCTGCTGGCTACGGGCGGGTACTCCGCCCAGGAGGACTCGAGGTGGTCCCGGCAAGCTTGGCCAGTACGCGGGCGGAGACCCTGGGACCCCACCCCAGTCCGCCGCCAGCCGGAGCGACGGCAGCCGTAGACGGTCGGGGGGCGGAAGAACCGAGAGCCCCGGCAGCGACCGCGCGTCGCTACTGGGGCTCTTTGCTGAGCAACGCCCTCTTCCTGCTTTTCAGGCCGCCGGAGCCGGGTAGACGCTTATCTGGTAGCGCTTCTTGTTCTTGTGCTCGAACGTGACCAGGCCGTCCGCCACGGCGAACAACGTGTCGTCCGTAGCGCGGCGCACGTTCTTGCCCGGATGGAACTTGGTCCCGCGTTGCCGCACCAGAATATTGCCGGCGCGGACGAACTGCCCGCCAAACCGCTTCACGCCCAGGAACTGCGGGTTCGAATCGCGGCCGTTGCGGCTGGAGCCTACGCCTTTCTTGTGAGCCATGAAGACGTCGTCCGTTCTCCGTTATCCCTTCACCTCGGTAATCTTGATCTCCGTGAACCCCTGCCGGTGCCCCTGCTTCCGCCGGTAGTTCTCCCGCCGCCGGAACTTGTAAACCACCACCTTGTCACCCTTCCCGTGCCGCACGATCTGCGCGGTAACCTTGGCGCCTTTGACCGTGGGGGTCCCGGCCTTCACCTTCTGCCCGTCGCTGGCCAGCAACACGTCGTCAAACGTCACCTTGGCCCCCGGCTCGCCCTCGAGCTGGGGGACCTTCATGGTGACGCCCTTTTCGGCGCGGAATTGCTTGCCGGCGGTCCTAAAGACTGCATAACTCATAAGGCCGGAATCCTAGCTACGGCCTACACTTGGGTCAACCCACCGCCGCTCTAGGCGACGGCGTAACGCTGGGTCACGTCTCGGCCGGCCGGTTGGGCGACGAACCGGAATTCATCGAGCCGCATCATCGGATCGTCGCGGAGCTCCAAGTCCACGCCGGTCTTCTGCGTCATCTCCTTGAGGAACTCCTGCTCCTGCTCCAGCAGATAGAGTGCCACCTCGGGGTGGACCCGCACGGTGAGCTGCCGGTCCTGCTTCTCGGTTGCCACTCGCCGCAAGGAGCGCTCGATCCGCCGGACCACCACCTCCGGGCGGAACACCCGGCCGGTGCCTTCGCAGGCGGGACAGGAGATGGTCATGGAGGCCCACAGCGACTCGCGCACCCGCTGCCGGGTCATCTCGACCAGACCCAAATCGCTCACCGCGAAGGCGCGGGTGCGGGCTCGGTCCCGGCCCAGATGGGCGCGCAGCTCCTGAAGCACCCGGTCCCGGTTGCCGCGGGTCTCCATGTCGATGAAGTCGATTACCACGATGCCGCCGATGTCCCGGAGGCGAAGCTGGCGCGCGATCTCCCGAGCCGCGTCCAGGTTGGTTCGGAGAATGGTCTTCTCCGGGTCCTTGGCGCTTCCGGTGTACCGGCCGGTGTTCACGTCAATCGAGATCAGCGCCTCGGTGGGCTCGATAATCAGGTACCCGCCGGTGGGAAGGTCCACCCGGCGCTTGAACAGATCCCGGATCTCGGCCTCGATGTCGAACTTATCGAAGAGCGGCACGCTTTCTTCGTAGAGCGTGACCCGCTGCATCAGCTCCGGATCCACCTGCTCCAGGTACTTGCGGATCTCCCCGTGCAGCTCCTTGGCATCCACCCACAGGTGGTCCACGTTGTCGCTGAACAGGTCCCGGATGATCCCGCTGGTGAGGGAGGCCTCGCGCTGCACCAGGGCTGGCGGCCGGACGAACGTGGCTTTGCGCTTGATCTTCTTCCAGAGGCCCATCAACGACTTGAGCTCGCGCCGGAGGTGGTCTTCGGTGAGGTCCTCGGCCACGGTGCGGATGATGACCCCGCCCGAGTCCTCAGGCAGGAGCTTGGAGACCATCTCCCGCAGCCGGGTGCGCTCTTCTCGATCTTCAATCTTGCGGCTGACGCCGACCTTGGAGGCGAACGGCAGGTACACCAGGTTCCGGCCCGGCAGCGAGACCTGGGCCGTGACCCGCGGGCCCTTGGTGCCGATGGGCTCTTTGGTGACCTGGACCAGGATGCTCTCGCCCCGTTTGACCAGGTCCTGGATGTTGGGAAGCTTCCGCTGGTTGCCCCCGCCGGCTCCGCCACCGCCGGCGCGGCCGCGCCCGTTGCCGCCCTCGTCTTCGTCTAGGTCATCGTCCTCGGGCTCGATGACGTCGGACGCGTGGAGAAAGGCGCTCTTGCCGAGGCCGATGTCCACGAAGGCGGCCTGGATGCCGGGCAGGACGGCGTCGACCTTGCCCCGGTAGATGTTGCCGACGATCCGCCGGACCTCGGGCCGGTCAAGCAGCAGCTCGACAAGGCGGTCGTCCTCCAGGATGGCGACCCGGGTCTCCCGTGGGGCCGCGGAGATGAGAATCTCGCGTTTCAAGAGGGGAATCCTCGGTAAAGAAATGCGCCGAGCAGCAGCAGGGCGCGGTTTCGGGGAGGGGCCGGGCGTGGCGCCGGACCCCAAAGCCAGATAGAACAAAGCCCGCGCTAGAGCGGCGGGCGGGTTGAGGCAGTGTCGAGATCACTACAACTAACTATATGTAAAACAGCCAGTTACGTCAAGAGGACGTGCATCGCACGTTGCCCGTCAGTCAATCAGGTCCCCGAGTAACTCCCTCGCGATAACGATTCGCTGCACCTCGCTGGTCCCTTCCCCAATCTCGCAGACCTTGGCGTCCCGCATCATCCGCTCCACCGGGTATTCCGTGGTGTAGCCGTACCCCCCATGGAGCTGCACGGCCTTGATGGTGGCCCGCATGGCCACCTCGGAGGTGAAGAGCTTGGCCATGGCGGCCTCTTTCTTGAACGGCTTGCCGTTCTGCTTGAGCCAGGCGGCGTGATAGACCAGGTGCCGGCCGGCTTCGATCTCGGTCGCCATGTCGGACAGGGCGAAATGGACCCCCTGGAACCTGGCGACCGGCTGGCCGAACTGCTTCCGATGGGCCGTGTAGACCAGGCACTCCTCCAGGGCGCCCTGGGCTACGCCCAAGGCGAGAGCGCCAATGCCGATTCGTCCCGAGTCCAGGGTCTTAAGGAAGTTGGGGAAGCCCTTCCCTACCTCGCCCAGCACGTTTTCCTTGGGAACGATGGCGTCCTCCAGATGCAGCTCCCTGGTATCTGACGCGCGCCAGCCCAGCTTGTCTTCCTTCTTGCCCGCTTTCACTCCGGGCGTCTTGGGCAGGTCCGGCGCGTGCCCCACGCCCACTCGGGCGGCCGTGTCGAGATCGCAGGTGTCTTTGGTCACGATGAACGACGTGATGCCGCGACTGCTCTTGGCGGATTGGGGATCGGTGCGCGCGGTGATTACGAAGATTTCGCCCACGCCGGCGTGGGTAATGAAAATCTTGGAGCCGTTGATCACGTAGTGGTCGCCCCGGTCAACGGCGGTGGTCTGGGTGCCCCCGGCGTCCGATCCCGCCCCCGGCTCGGTGAGCCCGAACCCGCCCAGCACCCGCCCGCCGGCCAGGAGCGGCACGAACCGGCGCCGCTGCCCCTCGGTCCCGAACTCCACGATGGGCGAGGTGCCGAGGGTGGTGTGCGCCGAAACGGTGATGGCGTGGCTCGCGTCCACTCGAGCCAGCTCCTCGATCAGCACAATGTAGGACAGGTAGTCCATCTCGGCGCCGCCCAGTTCTTCGGGCCAGGTACTCCCGAGGAACCCGAGCTCGCCCATCTTCTTCACATTGACCCAGGGGAACTCGGCGTCGAGGTCGAGCTGTCGAGCGACCGGTTTGATCTCTCGCTCGGCGAAATCACGGACCAACTCGCGGAGCTGGTGGTGCTGGTCAGTGAGATAAGGGGAGTCGATCATCGGGGAGAAATATAGGGGGGATAGTAGGGTATAGTAGGGATAGTAGGGATGGCGGGGACGGATCCAATTATCCCTGCTATCCCTACTATCCCTAGTCCCTACTATCCGCCATCCACCCCGCACCGGTCGCATCCTGCGCACCGTTCCAGCTGCTCACCGAGGTATGCCAGCAGGACCGCTCTCCGACATTGCCGTGTGGTAACGTAGCGCCGCATGGTCATAAGGCCCCGCCGCGCTGCCTGGGCGTGGGTGATGGATGCCGGGTTTCCGGGTGACGAATGCCCCCGCGCCAGGCGCGCAGCCAGCTCCAGGTCGTGATCCCGCCACAGCAGCACACACCGTGCGGGCTGCCCATCCCGCCCGGCGCGACCGGCCTCCTGGTAGTACGACTCGGGCCTCGCGGGAACGCCCACGTGGACCACCAGCCGCACGTCCGGCTTGTCGATCCCCATGCCGAAAGCGGTGGTGGCCACCATCACCCTGATCTCCGCGTCCAGGAACCGCTTGAGGAGCGCACGGCGCGCAGGTCCTGGGAGCCCGGCGTGATAGGGCGCTGCGCTGAATCCCTGCCAACGCAAGACTTTGGCGATCCCGTCGGCGCGGTTCTTGGTGGGCACGTACACGATGGCGCTGCCCTGGGTCACCCCGCGGAGCAGGGTGACCAGCGCGCTGAAGCGTGCCGGTTCACTCTCCAGGCGGGCCACCGCGAAGTGGAGATTGGGCCGGTCGAACGATGTCACGACCAAGACCGGCCGCCGAAGGCCCAGCACGGTGCAGATGTCCGCTCGGGTCTCTGGCGTGGCCGTCGCGGTGAGCGCGATCGTCGGCGGGCTGCCCAGGGTGCCCCGTAGCTGCCCCAGCCGCCGATAGTGAGGCCGGAAATCGTGGCCCCACTCCGAGATGCAGTGGGCTTCGTCCACGGCGAGGAGCGATACCGCGCGATCGTCCAGGATTCGGGGGATGGTCTTGAGTCGCTCGGGAGCGACGTAGAGCAAACGGATACGACCCGCCCGCGTGGCCTCGCGCACCGCGGTCTGAAGGGCGGGCGTTTGGGTACTGCTCAGGTACGCCGCCGGCAGCCCCCGGGCCCGGAGCGCGGCGACCTGATCCTGCATCAGCGAGATCAGGGGTGACACGACTAGGGTAATTCCCGGAAGCAGCAACGCCGGCACCTGGTAGCAGAGGGACTTCCCTCCCCCGGTGGGCAGGACGGCAAGGCAGTCGCGGGCGTGGAGCGCCGCGGTAATGGCCC
>Ga0209321_10001903_pt1 | contig 14135 bp, 14 predicted proteins | sample Rifsed16ft4_FD_184012 | JGI IMG/M metagenome (GOLD analysis project Ga0209321, IMG submission 184012) | Soil microbial communities from Rifle, Colorado, USA - sediment 16ft 4 - CSP-I_5_4 (version 2) | ecosystem: Environmental > Terrestrial > Deep subsurface > Rock core/Sediment | place: Rifle... | reverse complement strand
CGCCAGGGCGCCGTACATCACCAGTAGGCCGAGCCTGATCATCGCCGGGTGGCCGATATCCGTGAGGTCAGCCAGCCCTGCAAAGGCGTAGTGAAAGCCCAGCCAGGGGAAATAGAAGAACTCCTCCTCCCTGCCCTCCAGGACGTACTGGACGCCCCAGCTCTGTGCGTAGGACGAAACACCGCGGGGATACGCCTCCATAAGCTCTGGCCCAACGAACAGGTAGCCCATCCAGAGGGCCACCAGGAGGAAGTGGTACGGCCTAGTCTCACCGCCGAAATACCAGGTTATGGTAGCGGCCAGCAGCAATCCAAAACCGGCCCAGTACGTTGGCGGCAACCGATAGACAAGCGAAAACACGCCGGCATCAACACCATCGATCCGCGTCGAAAGCGTGCTCCATACCAGCAGGTAGGCGGACACGAGGGCGGCCGTCAGGAAGACGGCGCCCAGGTGCGCCCGTTCCCCCTCCCGGACGTCCGTGAGCCCAATGGCCTGGATCTCCGCGGTGCGTTGCATCTACTTCAGCTCACACTGAGCGCCGTCGCCGTCTATGGCGGCGTCCAGCACCTGCCGCAGCAGGTGGTTCCTTCGCTCGATCGAGAACCGGCCGGTCTCCACGGCCTGACGGCCGGCGAGGCCCATCTGCCGTCGAAGCTGCGGGGCATCTATCAGCGGCTTCAGAGCCTCCACCAGCGTCGCCACGAGATCGCGGTCCACCTCGCCGAACATATCGCGGTGGAGCCTCGAGCCGGGCGGCGGGAGGAAGTAGCGGGGGAGCATCTCGCGGTAGTGCCGGGCCAGCCGCGAATCGTGGGCGAGGAGGCCGGTCACCCCGTTCTCCACGATCTCCGGGTTGCCCCAGGAGTCCGTGGTCACCACCGGCAGTTCGTAGCTCATCGCGTCCATGAACACGGTCAGGGGCGTGAAGCGAGCGGGCAGGAGGAAGATGTCCGCAGTCATGAACTCGCGCTCAAGCTCCTCCCACGGCACGACGCCTTCGATGAGCCGCAGACCGGGCATGCCCGCGTAGCGCTCCCGGATTCGACGGGGAAGTCCGGAGCGGATCACCAGTTCGAGGCCGGGGTAGAGATCGCGCAGCGCCGCGAAGGCCTCCAGCGCTTCCAGGCCGCCCTTGTAGCGGAACTGGCCGGGTATGTTCGCCGAATCAACGAACAGCATCTTCACTCGGCCGCCCGGGCGGTACTCCTTGACGAACGGCTTCGGCTCTCCCGCCCAGTGGACCACACTCGCCTTGGCGGCAACGTCCTCACCCAGGGCCGCCGCCAGCGCCCTCTTCCCGACTGCTATGCTCACTATGATTCGGCGGCAGTGGGGAGAGAGCAGCGTGCGTCGCACCAACCCCCGAAAGAGACGGAAGTGGCGGTAGCCACCTATGGTATTGCTGACGTGCTCACATGGCAGGTCCAGCAGCCATGGCTCGCGTCGCAGCACCAGGTGGTTCACAGCGTAGGTCAGTCTGGCGCCCTTCGGTCGCGGCCGCGCCATGTCCCAGCAGGACTTGAAGAGATGGACGGGGGCCAGCCTGTCCAGCGTGTGCAGCGTGGAGTAGACGGCGCGAAAGCGGGAGGCGGCGCCGATGATCGCCTCCTGGCGGCCGTCCGCTGCCGCGAAGCGGTACCCCTGCGGCGGCCGCTCCAGCAGAAGCCTGTAGGCGCTGTGCCGCTTCCAGGTGGACTCCAGGTGAACGGCTCGCTCCGCGGCCGGCCGCGCTGGCCGCCGCGCCGGTCGCCGGGCGGTGCCCAGCGCGGCGAGCTCAAACCCGGAGGTCGGCCGTGGCTTTCTCAGCAACATACCAGTCGACGGTCTTGCGCAGACCATCGGCGAGGGACGTGGGCGGATACCAGTTCAGAGCCCGTCCCATCCTTGTCGCGTCAAGCACCTTCATCATCTGCCCGTCCGGCTTCTCGGTGTTCCAGACGATCTCACCGCAGAAGCCGGCGGTTCCCTTCACAAGCTCCGCCAGCTTGCGGATGGATGTGCCTTCGCCGCAGCAGATGTTCAGAGGCGTGAGGTCGTTGTAGACCTCCGCCGCGCGCACGATCGCCTCCGCGCAGTCCTCCACGTACAGGAACTCGCGAACGGGCTGGCCGCTGCCCCACACCTCCACCTCGGTGGCCGCGGACTGCCTCGCCTCCACAAACTTGCGGATCAGGGCGGCGACCACGTGGGATCGCTCCGGGTTGAACGTGTCCCAGGGGCCGTAGAGGTTCGTCAGTATGAGGTGAATGGAGTCCATCCCGTACTGTTTCTTGTATGCCAGCCCCTGGATGGCCATGATCTTCTTCGTCAGGCCATAGTTCACAACGGTCTCGTGGGGAATGCCGTCCCAGAGGTTCTCCTCCTTCAGCATCCCTTCGAGGTACCCGGGGTAAGAGCAGGCGGTGCCGATGCCCACGAACTTCTCCACCCCGGCCAGGCGCGCGGCCTCCATCAGGTTCGCGCCCATCACCAGGTTCTCGTAGAAGATGCGGCCCGGGTAGAGCTGATTGATCCAGATGCCGCCGTAGAAGGCGGCCGTGTGGATGACCACCTGCGGGTGGAAGTCCTCCATGGCCCGCTGAGCCTGCTCGAACGACACCAGGTTGTAGTCGCGGCTCCGCGGCACGAACACAACCGCGTCGCGATCCGCCAGCAGATCCACGATATGGCGGCCCAGGAAGCCGGCGCCTCCCGTAACCATCACTCTCTTTCCCTGCCAGAACGACATGCGTCTATCCCCTTCTGCTCCAGGCGGCTACACGTTGGAATACGGGTTGGGTATTGAGATCATCTGGAAGCCCCGCATCAGTTCCTCGATCCCCTGCTCCATCGGGGTCTCCAGCTCGAAGCCGAGGTTGCGGATGCGAGAGAAGTCGACCGCGTAGTTCCGCTGGTCCTCGTCCTTGTCGATCTCGGCGAAGTGGAGGAAGTAGTTGATCCGCTCCCGAATCATGAGGGCCACGTCCTCTTTCGTGAGGTTCACGGACTCCGAGCCCACGTTGAAGACGCCGTCCCGCATCTGTCTCGCGTGGCCAACGGCGAACAGAAACGAGCGGGCCATGTCCCGCACGTGGATGAACGTGCGCCGGAAGTGCTTCTCATAGACGATCAGCTGGCGGTTGACGACGGCCTGATATACGAAGTCGTTGACCATCAGGTCCAGCCGCAGCCGCGGTGAGAGGCCGAAGGCGGTGGCGAACCGGTAGACTATGGTGTTCCCGGAGTCCAGCAGCCGCTTCTCGGCCTCGGTCTTCGTCACACCGTAGAGGGTGAGCGGGTTGAGCGGCGTATCCTCCGTGCATACGCCCTCCCCAACGTGACCGTAGTTGCTGCCCGTGGAGGCGAAGATCATCATCTGACCCTTGGAGCGGGCCTTGTTCAGGTTCACAGTGCCGCCCAGGTTCACCTCCTCGGCGAGCTGGGGGTCCTTCTTGCAGGCCGGGTAGCCCACGATGGCGGCGAGGTGGATGATCACGTCTGCATCACAGACAGCGTCGCGGACAACCTCCGGGTCCCGGACGTCCCCTTTGATGAACTCGAAGTTCGGATCCAGACAGCAGGGAAGCAGTCCGTTACCGCCGTACATGAGGTTATCCAGCACGCGGACCTTGTAGCCCCGCTCCAGAAGCTGGGGAACCAGCAGGCAGCCAACGTAACCGGCGCCACCCGTAACGAGCACTTTCATCGGTTCACGCCTCCAACATCGTCGGCCACCGCTTCCCGCGCCTCCACTGGCGCTGGCGCGGCGTCCCTGTAGCGGTCCAGAAACTCCAGGAGGTAGCGCTTCACCGCCAGCCGCTCCGGCGCGCCGATGCCCTGGTGGTTGCCGAAGTAGAACGACTGGCGCATTATGAGTCGCGAGTTGGGAAGGTCGCCCACCTGCCGGTGGGGGAACAGCCTCAGCGCGGGTTGTTCCGCGATGTTGCCGGCCACGATGGGCCTGGTCTCCAGCCCTTTCGCCTCCAGGTGCGCCACCAGCTCCGAGCGCTCGAACGGGGCGCCGGGCTCCACCGTCACCTGATAGCCGAACCAGACGTGCCGCGTGCCCTCCCGCTCGTCGTGAACACGGACGTGGCCGCGGTAAGGCCGGAGCGCGTCCGTCCACTCGCGGGCGTTGACGCGCCTCGCCTCGATGAACCCCTCGAGCTTCTCCATCTGGTGGATGCCGAAGGCCGCCTGAAGCTCCATCGGCTTGAAGTTGTAGCCGATGTTGACGAACAGGAAGCGCGGGTCTATCTCCGGATGACGGGCGGCGATCTCCTCCCGGTCCGACTGGTCGCGCACCCAGCCGAAGGCGCGCAGGGCGCGAGCGAGATCCGCCAGACGGTCGTCGTCCGTGACCAGCATCCCGCCCTCCACGGTGTTCACGTGGTGGGTGAAGAAGAAGCTGAACGTGGAGACGTCTCCGAAGCTGCCCGCCTTGCGGTCTCCCAGCATGCCGCCGTGCGCCTCGCAGGTGTCCTCGATCACGAGCAGGCCGTGGCGGCGGGCGATCTCCATCAGCCGGGACATGTCGCAGGGGTTGCCCAGGAGGTGCACGGGCATGATTGCCCGGGTCCGGGGCGTGATCGCCCGCTCCACCTCTTCTAGGTCCAGGGAGAACGTGTCCAGGTCAACGTCAACAAGTACGGGGACGGCCCCCACGTTGATTATCGGGAAGACGGTGGTCGCCCAGGTCACCGCGGGCGTGATCACCTCGTCCCGGGGGGCGATTGGGCGCTCCGCGAGGGGGTTTGTTAGCACCGAGAGGGCCAGCAGGTTGGCGCTGGAGCCGGAGTTGACCATGACGGCGTGGCGGGCGCCGATGTAGGAGGCGAACATCTCCTCAAACCGCCGCACCTTTTCACCCATGGTCACGCGATTGGTGAGGAGAGAGTCCACCGCCTCCCAGACCTCCTCCCACCCGAATGATGGGACGTTCAGGGGTAGCGGCGTCTCGCCCTCGACGAACGGGGCCCGCTCAGCCTCGAAGTGCCGGCGAACCAGCTCCTTTATCTCGTGCGCGACGTCAGCGGAGTCGCTCATAGCTCATGACCTCTCTTTCTCCGTCCCCGCCGGGCAGCTGGACCGCTCGGCACCACTCAACCGTGCTGCGCAGGCCGTCCTCCAGCGCGGTGCGAGGCCGGAAGCGGAGTTCGCGCTCAGCCCTCGATATGTCCAGCCTGCGCCGGGGCTGGCCATCGGGACGGGAGGCGTCCCAGCGGATCTCTCCGGTGAAGCCGGTGATGCCGGCGATCATCGCCGCGAGCTCCCGAATCGTGACCTCGCGGCCGCTGCCCACGTTGACGGGCTCCGCACCGTCGTACCGTTCTGCCGCCAGGACAATCGCCTCGGCGGCGTCCTCCACGTAAAGGAAGTCGCGGGAGGCGTTGCCGCTGCCCCAGGCATCGACAACGGAGTTCCCCTCCCACGCCGCCTCCAGACACCGGCGGACCAGCGCCGGGATCACGTGGGAAGAGGCGGGGTCGAAGTTATCTCCGGGGCCGTACAGGTTTGCGAGCAGGAGGCAGACGGCGTTGAAGCCGTACTGGCGCCGGTCCGCCTGCGCCTTCACGATAAGCATCTTCTTGGCCAGACCGTAGGGCGCGTTGGTCTCCTCCGGATAGCCGCACCATAGGTCGTCCTCCCGGAAGGGCACTGGCGCTTCTTTGGGATAGGCACAGACGCTGCCCACAGCCACCAGCTTCTCCACTCCTCTCCGTCGCGCCTCCTCCATCACCTGCATCCCCATCATGAGGTTCTCGTAGAGGAACTCCGCCGGCCTCTCCTTGATGTAGCCGATGCCGCCCACCTTGGCCGCCAGATGGATCACGACCTGCGGACGGTGGTCCTCATACAGGCGCCGCACGTCGTCCATGTCCGTGAGGTCGTAGTCGACCCTGCGCGGGACGAAGACGTCGCAACAGCCGCGGCGGCGAAGGGCCTCCACGACATGCCCGCCCAGGAAGCCGGCGCCGCCCGTGACGGCGATCCTCCTGTCAGCCAGCCAGCTCACTTCGCGCCCTCAACGGCACCGACGCCGGCTGCACCCGCTCGGCGAGCCCCTCACCCGTTTTCACCGGGGCGATTCCGGCCGCTTCCAGATCGGCGTCGACCATGATCCGCACCAGCTCCTTGAATGTCACCTTGGGCTCCCATCCCAGCTTCCGCCGGGCCTTGCTCGCGTCGGCCTGAAGCGCCTCCACCTCCGTGGGTCGGAAGTAGCGTCTGTCGATGCGCACGTGCTCCCGCCAGTCCAGTCCCACGTAGCCGAACGCCTCCTCCAGAAACTCCTGGACGGAGTGCGACTCGCCGGTGCCAACGACGTACTCTCCGGGCTCGTCCTGCTGCAGCATCAGCCACATCGCCTCCACGTACTCGGGCGCGTAGCCCCAGTCGCGGCGGGCCTCCAGGTTGCCCAGGTACAGATGGCGGGCACGACCGGCCATGATGTCGGCGATCCCGCGCGTTATTTTGCGGGTGACGAAGGTCTCACCGCGGCGTGGCGACTCGTGGTTGAACATGATGCCGTTGGAGGCGAACATCCCGAAGCCGTGACGGTAGTTCACAGCCGTCCAGTAGGCGTAGACTTTGGCGGCGGCGTAGGGGCTGCGGGGGCGGAAGGGCGTCGCCTCGCATTGGGGCGGAGGCGCGTCCCCAAACATCTCGCTGGAAGAGGCCTGATAGAAGCGCGTCCTCACCCCGCTACGGCGCACCGCCTCCAGGATGCGTACCGTGCCCAGGCCGGTTATGTCGCCCGTGTACTCGGGGATGTCGAAGCTCACCCGAACGTGGCTCTGGGCACCCAGATGGTATATCTCGTCGGGGCGGAGGTTGTAGATGAGGTGGATCAGCTGCGTGCTGTCCGCCAGATCGCCGTAGTGGAGGAAGAACCGGGCCTCCGGGTCGTGCGGATCGATGAACAGATCATCGATCCGATCCGTATTGAACGTGCTGGCTTTGCGGATGAGACCGTGCACCTCGTAACCGCGGGAGAGGAGCAGTTCCGCCAGGTAGGAGCCGTCCTGCCCCGTGACGCCGGTGATTAGGGCCTTACTCGCCATCTTCAGCCACCTTCAGTCGGTCTTCTTGCATCATCTGCTCCACTCAAAGTCGGTAGCGGACCACAAACTCCCGGTCCCTGTCCAGCTCCGTTTGTATATCCAGCGGCCGCCCCTCCAGAGGCTCGCCGTCTAGGGTTACCGATTGGACGGAGGCGCCGTCCGGCACGTCGACGGAGACATCGAGAGGCATCGCTGACGCGCCGGCCTGTTTCTGCACCAGCAGCCGGTACTCGTAGACGCCACCGGTCAGAATGACGGCGGCGGGCACCTCATAGAGGAAGCCGAGGCTGGCCCGCGCTCCATTTGGCAACGCCAGGTAGCGGCCAAAGGAGGCCTTTCCCGATTCCGCGCCGACAGCCTCTGCCCCGACCTCGCGACCGTTGAGCGTCACCCCCTCGAGATCCGACCCTGCCGGGGCCAGCAGCCGCACATAGTCGCCGTAGAGGCCGGAGAGCATCAGATCATATGTGAGGTCCGGGTCGCGGCCCTCCGCCCAGCGGGACAGGCGGTTCTCGTAGTGGAGGATGACGCTGTTGCGGGCGTCGCCGTCCCCATCGAGCCGCACGTCGAGCTCCGCGCGCTGATCCACGACGAGGTTGAGCTTGGTGCTGTGGACGCTCGCCTCCACTACCTGAAGGTAGTCGCCGCGGGCCTTGAGCACCTCGCCGCTCCAGCCCAGCTCCCGCAGGCGCTGTCGCAGCGAGGGCTCGGCGGAGTAGATGGCGATGTGCTTCTGCGCGGCGAGCCGGTCCAGTGTCTCCAGCAGCGGGGCCCACTCCTCCCGGCCCGCCGAGAGAGTGCCGTCGATGACCCGGGAAGCGACCGCCACGGCGAAGGCGTGCTTATTCTCGCCTGGGCGCACCAAGGACCTCGTCCGGATGAGGGTCTCCTCCGTCACATTGGCGGCCGTCACGGTTACGCCGTAGTCATCGATGCTCACCGGCCCTAGCACGTCCAGCAGCCCCTCCAGGGCGGCGAAGTCCATCGCGATGACCCCGTCCACGGAAGGGCCACCCCCGCGTTCGAAGAAGAAGAGCGCCTGCCTGGCGGCGGTGGGAAAGTCCGGCGACCAGTTGGATAGGGCAAGGTTCCAGGTCCAATCGCGGAGCAGGTAGCGCTTGAGCGGGGCTGGCGGCTCGATGTATTCGCCGCCGCTCCGCTCCTGCCACTCGGCGATGACGTCGCCGGCGTCCGCGAAGCGGCTCTCGATCAGCGCGCCGCCCTCCAGCGTGACCAGCCCGTACACGCCGATGAGGCCGCCTCCGGGCATGATCTCCGTATTGTCCTGGCCGAGGACGAGGTACGTACGCGCGCCCTGATAGCCCAGGAGCCCGGCAGCGACGGCGTCGCCGCTGCGATACTTGGTGACCATCTCCTCCAGCCTCGGCAGCCGCCGGTCGACCTCCGTGGCGAAGCCTGCCAGGGGCGGCAGGAGTCCGCCGCCCAGCGCGTCGCGCCGGCCGCGAACGGATTCCAGCCGCGCCTGTATCGTAGCGATCTGGGGTCGCGTCGCCTCCAGGAAGGCGACGGCCCTTTCACCCAGCGCGCCGTCTCCAGCCGCGGGGACGTCGTTGAACGACCGCAGAGCTTCGACGCCGGCGAGCGCGATCTCACTCCCATCGTAGCCGATGCCGGCCAGCCCGGCCGCCGCCTCCACCTGCGAACCGAGCCAGGGGACGTGGGTGGCGAGCCTCAACAGCGGCTCCCGGCCCAGGAACCGCTCCGCCGACCGGAACTCCGACCGGGCCGCGAGGGCCTCCAGTTCCGCCGCATCGAGTGTGGAGTCCGAGGTGCCAAGCCCCTCCCGCCGGAGGGCGGCTTCCGCGTCTAGCAGTGCCGCCCTTGCCTCCGTCACGTCGCGGTAGACGAGGACCAGCCGCACCGCGGTAACGATCCCGTAAGCGCCGCCCGCAGCGACGATGGCGGCGCCGATCCACAGGGCCAGACGGGCCCTGCGCCGGCTAAGGGAAGGCGTTACGGCGCCGGACCGGCGGAGTTCAGCCACGCGGCGCTCCTTCCCCAGACACCGCCGCCACGATGATGCGGGCCGCCCCCATCAGGTCGTCCACGGTGTGGTCAGGCCGGACGGAGGAGGACCGCTCCGTCTCCTGACCCCAGCCGGTGCGAACCAGAAAGCTCGTCGCCCCGGCGCGACGCCCCATCTCTACGTCGCTATCCTTGTCGCCTACCACGAAGCTCCCGACGGGAGAGGCCCCCAGTCGCTGGGCGGCCAGATCGAACATCAGCGTCCCCGGCTTGCGGCAGGCGCAGCGCTCGTCCGTCGTGTGCGGGCAGACGAATACTTCGTCGATGGTCACGCCCTCGCGGGCCAGCAGCGCCATGACGCGCTCGTTGACGCGCGAGACGGCGTCCAGGCCGAAGAAACCCCGGCCGACGCCGGACTGGTTGGTGACCAGCGCCAGCTTGAGGCCGGCGGCGCTCAGGGCGCGCAGGCCGGCGGCGGCGTTGGGCAGAAGCCTCACCTGTTTCGGGTCGTGCAGATAGGGCCGCTCCTCAATGACCGTCCCATCGCGGTCCAAAACGACCAGGCCCGCCATCACGACGCCGCTCTTCTGGCCCGAACGGCCACGGCGCGCAGCTCATCCATCTTCACGAGGGCGCGGGCCGCGTCCTCATTGAAGCCGCGAACGGTCTCCCGACTGTAGCGGTGATCGATGAACTTGTCCAGGAACGCGGGAGGCACGGTGACGACGTGCGCGCAGGCCTGGGCCGCGCTCTGCACATCGATGGAGGAGCGGATGCTGCCGACGATTATCTTCGCCGGCGAGCCCCAGAGGTCCAGCCATTCGCGGACGGCGCGGACCAGGCCGGGCGCGTCGCCGCCCTCATCCGCGACGCGGCCGGCGAAGATGCTCACGTACGTAGCGCCGGCCTTCGCCCCCAGCACCGCCTGCCCGTAGGAGAGGCACGCCGTCAGGTTGACGCGGATCCCCTCCCGCTCCAGCCGTCGCACGACGCCCAGGCAGGGCCGCCCGTACTCGTTGATCACCGGTATCTTCACCACGATGTTGGACGCCCACCCGGCGAAGGCGTCCGCCTGCTCCACCATCTCCTCAGGGTCGTTGCCGGTGACCTCAACGCTCACCGGCCGCGGCTCGACCAGCCGGGCGATGTCGACCGCCCGCCGCTTCAGGTCATACCCTCCGTCTTTGAGCATGATGCTGGGGTTGGTGGTGACGCCGTCCAGGACCCCGCAGTCCAGCCAGCGCTCGATCTCCTCCAGGTTTGCCGTGTCGAGAAATATCTCCATCTCCGCCGTCTCCTCACTCCGCCGCTTCCTCGATCCGCCGGCGCAGGGCCGTGCAGAGCAGGTGGTGCAGCGCCACGTGCCAGGATTCGACCACGGGCGTCCCGAACGGCTCCGAATCGATGGGCACGACGATGCAGACGTCGGCGCTGCGGGCGAGGTCGCCGCCGCCGAAGCCGCTCAGGCCGATAACCCGCGCTCCCCGCTGGCGCGCCAGGGCCACCGCCGCCGGCAGGTTCTGCGACCACGGCCCGGCCTCGCCCTCGCCGGAACCGCCGTGCACGGAAAGCGCCACCAGCACGTCCCGCTCCGTGAGCCAGGGCTCCAGCTGCTCCGCGAACAGGCTGGCGAAGCCGCTGTCGTTCGCCCAGGCGCTGTTGAGCGGGATGTTATCCACCAGGCACACCGTCTTCAGCCGCCTGCGCCCCGGGACGATCGTCGCCTTCGCCAGGTCGCAGGCCAGGTGGGTCGCGGTGGAGGCCGAGCCGCCGTTGCCGGCGGTGAATACCGTGCCCTCTCGCTGCCAGCAATTGAACAGGACGTCCACCGCCCGCGCGATCTCGGCGCGAGGCAGCCCGCGGCCCACCTCTTCCATCGTCCGCAGGTATTCATCGATTACCGTTGCGGCCTGGACAACCATGTCCCCCCCTTTGCTAGAAGTTCACGAGCACCTTGGCGCCGTCGAAGTCGATTCCCATCCTCATCTCTTTGAGGCCCTCGGCGGTCAAGGCTTCACGGAGGCGGCCTTTCGTGCCGTTCGGGCAGTAGAACATGAAGAACCCGCCTCCGCCCGCTCCCATGACCTTACCGCCGAGGACCCCGTGGGACTTGGCGATCTCATACCAGCGGTCCAGATCGCCGCCGCTCACCTTGTCAGAGAGGCTCTTCTTCACCTGCCAGTGCTCGTCCATAAGCCAGCCGTACCGGTCCAGGTCCCCCTGCAGGAGCGCGGACCGTATCTCCAGCCCAATGTCTTTGATCATGTGCAGCGCCTGGGTAACCCGTCTGTCCTTCTTCTCTGTCGCCTTACTCTGCTGCCGTAAGACCTCCGAGGCGCTGCGCTGGATGCCGGTGTAGAAGATCATGGTGTTGTTCTCGAGCTCCTGCACCGTCTCCTCCGGCAGATCCAGCGACGAATACCGGACCCCGCCCTCGCGGTCGATCTCCAGGCAGGTGATACCGCCCAGCGCGGCGATGTACTGGTCCTGCTTGCCGATGGGCTCTCGCAGCCGCTCGATCTCGATGTGACACGCCTCCTCCGCCAGGTCATCCAGCTGCACGTGCTCCCGCTTCATAGTGTGGAGGGCGTTCAGCAAGCCGACGGTGAAGGCGCAGGAGGAGCCCAGCCCCGTATTCGCCGGTAGGTCCGCGATGGAGACGATCTCCAGGTTGCTCTCCAGACCTGTGAACTTCAGCGCCTCCCGCACGATCGGGTGCTCTACGGCGTCCGGGCCGTGGACGATCTCCGTCTGCGAGTAGCTGACGCGGATGCTGTCCTCGAACCGGTGGTTGAGCATGACGTAGACGTACCGGTTGATGGCGGCGCCGACGACGAAGCCGCCGAACTGGCTGTAATACGAGGGCAGGTCCGTGCCGCCGCCGCCCAGCGACACGCGGAAGGGGGTGCGAGTCACAATCATGCCAGTTCTCCCACCTCCGCCAGGCGGCGGAACTCGTCCAGCCCCTGGAAGGAGCCGATTTCGTAGAAGCGCTGCGGCGTCTCGTAAGCCAGGAGCTGCCGCCGGCGGGCCAGCATCTGGAAGAGCTGCTCCTGCGTGAACGGGATTCCCGGCGGGATGAGCTTCAGGGAGCGCCGGCGAAGGACGGACAGCCCCTCGTTGATGAACACCATGCCGGGTAACCGCGTGGTCTTGTCGTAGGCGACGACATGCCCGTCCTCGACGACGACGTTGCTGCGTTCCAGCCGGTCCTCGTTGCGGTAGACGACCATCATGGCCAGGGCGTCGGAGCGGCGGAAGCGGGTCATGATCTCCCGGTAGTCCAGGAGCAGGTAGGAGTCCCCGTAGGCGACGAAGAACTCCGGCGCCAGCAGCGGCTCCGCGTTGCGGATCGCGCCCCCCGTGCCCAGGAGACCGTTGCGCTCCCAGGCGTACGTCAGGCTCACACCGAACCGGTGTCCGTTCCCGAAGTACTCCAGCACCCGCTGGCCCAGATGGCCCACGCAGAGGACGATGTCCCTGACGCCGCGGGATGCCAGCAGTCTCAGCTGGTGCTCCAGGAACGGCTTGCCGTTCGCCGGCACCATGCACTTGGGCAGACGTTCCGTGAGCGGTCGCAGTCGTGTGCCCAGCCCACCGGCAAGGATCAGCATCTGCATATCGGTACCCCCTCAACAAGCCACCGCCGCCAGTGCCGTTCGGGCGTGGCGGTACCGGTCCGTCAGCTCCTCAAACTCAGTACCTCGCGCAAATCCGGTACACACCACGTCCGGCAACGGCGCCAATAGGGGTGGGGCGATGCCATCGCGCAGGGCCTCGGTTGCGGCTGCTTCCGCATCGACCACATCGACTCGCGGCGCGACGCCCTCCAGGGAAGCTGCCGCTCGTACGCTGACACCGCCTTCTCCCTCGAAGTTTGAAGCGCCGGCGCGATCCGGGAACGCCGCTGAGGGGGTCCCTGTTTCGACGCCGGCGGGGAGGCCCGCGGCGCTGTCCGGCAGACCGTGGAACGGAAAGAGGAGCGGCGCCAGCGCCGGGAGCTGGAGCCACTCCTCTTTCTTAGACTGCCGTTCGAGCGCCATGATGCAGGCCGCTACGCAAGCCTCTCTGGGGCGCAGAAGTGCGCCCCGGTTAACACGCAGGACGGGACGGAAGACGCCGGAGAAGGGACGTTAGAGGCTCGCCGCGGCGGCTGCCCGCTGGGCTGGCGACGGGGCGTGTCGCCGCAGTGCGGGGCCGGAACTCGGCAGTGGACGGTCGATAATATCAGCCGCCTCTCGCCTTTGTCAATGGGTGCGGCTGACAATTTTCGTCAAAACCTCCCGACCCCCGGCCGCGCCTGCGTGCTATAATCCCGCCTGACAATGGCTCCATCTGCAAGGGCCGCCACCGCCGCCGGAGGGCAGCCCGCTTCGCGCGCCTACGCCGGCCTCCAGCTTCGCATCGTCGCCTTCATCCTGGACGTGATGGTGCTCATCTCCTTCGGGATGCTGTTCGCCGCCGCCGCCGGCGCTTACTTGATCGTGGACAGCAGCTTCAACGACGGTAACCTTTCCGACCGCGCTCCCTACGTGGCGGTCGTGATCTTCCTCGTCTACGTCTTCGCCTTCGTGCCGCTCTACCACATCCTCCTCTGGAGCTCGCGCGGCCAGACGGTCGGCATGATGGCCGTCCACATCAAGGTGCTTTCCAGGAACGGCGGGCGCGTCACTCGCCGGCGGTCGGCGCTGCGCCTCTTCGGCTACGCCGCTTCGGTCCTGCCGCTGTTCCTGGGCCTGCTCATGGCGTTGTTCGACCGTAAGCGCCGCACCCTCCACGACCGCCTGGCCGGCACGGTGGTGGTGGAGGAGCCGTGACCGGGCGGCCGTCCGCGAACGGCTCCACCATCGCGCCCCTGCTGCGGGCGGTCTCCCAGTGGCTCATCGGCGTCGCCCTGGCGGTGCTGCTCACGCTGTTCTTCGTGGCGATCAGCGCCGTGCAGCTCAGCTCTGAGGGCACCGGCCAGCGGCTGCTGCGAAGGAGCGTCGCCGTTAGCACGGACATCGACGCGGTGCTGCCGGACCTCCAGACCGCGCTGCGGGAGCGAGCGCGGGAGGGGTCAGGCGAGACGGTGCGCGTGCCCGACTTCCCGGTCCCCGTGGA
>Ga0209321_10001898_pt1 | contig 14145 bp, 17 predicted proteins | sample Rifsed16ft4_FD_184012 | JGI IMG/M metagenome (GOLD analysis project Ga0209321, IMG submission 184012) | Soil microbial communities from Rifle, Colorado, USA - sediment 16ft 4 - CSP-I_5_4 (version 2) | ecosystem: Environmental > Terrestrial > Deep subsurface > Rock core/Sediment | place: Rifle... | reverse complement strand
TGCGACTGGAGACGTTCTTCTTGGTTTCGACGGCGACGTGACAGACACGTATCTCGGGATCGACGATTCGGACGCTGACGCGTTTCTGATCGGCACTGGGACTACAGTCGGGTCCAACGTGGTTGCACGTATAGCGACTGGCGCAAGTGATCGTGGGGCACTTACTTGGAATTTGCCGGATAATTTTACAACAGCGTACGTGCTGCGTGAGAGCGCAAATACGTACTTCTCGATCAACACGACGAATAGCAGCGAGCTTGTGGCTTTGGGCGTCTCCGGTGTAGGCACCACGACCGTGCAGGGCCTGGCAGTAATTGTGAACGCAGTTGGCGGAGCCCTCAATCTCGGTAGCGTGAACACGACCAAACTGTCGCTAATCGTACCGGACAACACGACCTCTGCTTTCGTGCTGACAGAAGGTGCCAACGAATATATCGAGCTCAAGACAACCAACACGGCCGAACGGCTGACGCTCGGCTTCAATCAGCAAATCGTGCTCGATGAAGCCGGCGACTGGATCTCGTTCAATTCGCTCGTCGGCGCGGCGATCGACCAAACGCTTTACTGCAAGACCGCGTCACTCAACACAGCAAGCACGAGTCCTGCGATGCTTGCGTCTCTTGCGACAGCCAGCAACACGAGCGGTTGGGCTGAAGCGCGAGTTGCGTGCAGACAATCGACGGACTCGGCCGCATACGTGATTCGCGTGAAGTGGGAGAACGCTGCGGGTACAGTCACGCTTGGAACGGTCGCGACAGATTGGAGCGATGAGGATGCAAGCATTTCGGGCAATGCAGTGACGTTTGTCGCGAGCGGCGCCAACGTGACGGTACAAGTGACGCCCGCAAACGCGACTTCAATGAATTGGGTTGCGAGCTTTGACTTGCAAGGAGTGGTGTAAATGGCTACGAAACAGGTGAACGCAGTTAGCCTGAGGATTCGCTTCGAGATTCCGATCGTGTACCCACTACCAGTGGAAGCGATGATTGAGTGGGAGGCGTCAGGCCTCAGCGAGATGGGCGGTCGGCACGCGGCACTGAACGGCTCGATTCCGAGCGGCTCGATAACGATTGCGCAAATTATCAGCGCGTTGAAGTCACAGCTGCAAGCCCAGCTTGAAAACGAAGGCTCGGGCAATCACACTGTTGTGGATCGTGCGTAAAGGAGACGAATCAATGAGAACCTTGTTTGTCTGTCTAGCTTTCTCGCTGTGGCCTGCACTTGCGGTCGCCGCACTCCCGGGCTTACCTGTCGATCTCGGCGCACCGCAAAACTACGCGCGCGCCGGTCAGTGCACGGCGGGTCACGAGGTCTACGTTGCCACGCCAGGAACGAGCTACGTGCGCACGTCTACAGCGATCTCAGCAGACAACTGGAATCGTCCAATGCTCGTGCCGTTCGGTTCGCTCGTCAGTCTCACGTGCGACGCTGACGTGATCGCGTGTTGGGTGCAGGCTGAAGCGACAATCACTTCGACAACCGGCGTGCTCACCGACGCGGGATCTACGAGCGGCGAGACTGTCGGGATTGGCGGGTGCTTCAAGATTGAAGCCGGGAGCTATCGCGATCAAACACTCTGGCGTTCGGCGTCGATGCCGAGCACCGACTACGGTAACGCACACCGACAGCTCTCGACGCGTGACATCTCGTGCGATTCGACTGACGCAGAGACTTCAGCCGCAATCGACGGCTACCCGTGCGATGCAGCGTCAGACTGTTACTACACAGCGACGACGTGCACGAGCGCGAACGGTACGCCCGCTGGAAACTTCCTTGCGCTTCGCCCGGCAGCTGCGAGCGCGACTTCGTGTTGGTTCTGCCTGGAGCGCTAATGAGACGCGTGTCTACAGCACTTGCAATCGCCTGTGTGACGGTCTTCGGGCTCGTGCAATTACCGGCATACTTTGAAGATCAACTTGCGCTTGCGTCGAATTCGCGTCTACGCGGTCACTCCTCACTTCCTAGTGCCCGTGGGGGCAGCGCTCAAAGCCATCGATCTGATGCGAGCGCGTCTGACACCGGGCCTCCCGATACCGGCATCAACATCTTCGAGAGCTTCACGTGGGACTATTCTTGGAGCGGTCATCAGGCCGCCATGGCACAGTGGATCTCGAGTTCACCCGACGGAGGTGTCACGCTCGCCGGTGTGGATGCGTCGGTGCCTGCCTCGATCGATCAATCAACAGCGGGCCTGACTGTGTCTGGCGGAATCGGCGAACACCGTGAAAACAAGGCCGTGGCCTACGGTGCCGGGACGGCGGGCTTCGTGAACGCGAGCTCTCTCACGTGGAGCAATGGAGACGACTGGCACGCGCGATTCCTGGTCAGCATGGCGGGAGTCACAAGCGGCAGTTACTTGCTCGAGTGCGCCGTTGGGTCCACCGATTTTGCGCGGATCCAGATCACCGGAAGCACGTCGAAGACGGTGAATATTTACGTGCGTGACGATAACGACGGGACAAATTTCAACAAGAGCTCGGGCGTCTTCGCGAGCTCGGCCGGTTGGCAACTGATCGACCTGAGCTACTGTCACGATTGCGGTGCGGGTGGCTTTTCAGAAGCGAAGGTCTACGTCAACGGTGACGACCTGTCTCCAGCAGTGCATACCGCCGCGATCTCGTTTACTGGCGCGTGTGCTCTCGCCACATACGGACTCGGCGTCGGCTCCACCCGTTCTGGCACGTCGGCGTATACTGGTACCAGTCGCGTATTGTTCGTTGGCGTGCGATTCGGTGCGGCGATGTCACTGGCGCAACACCAGGCGGACGCCGTGAGCGTGGGGCTGTAGCTGAAATCGAATGGTTTATTCGAGCACACAACTCTCGACGGACGAGATCGCGGCTGAAGCGAGCGGCGAGCACTTGATCCTCGCGCACAACGTCATTCGTGACGCTTCAATGCGCGAGTGGCACGCTGTAGATCTCACGCTTGGCGTGCCGCTCGACGTGACTGATGCTGCGTATCCACAGCGTCACACCTACGACGGCAAGCGATCCACGATTTCACGCCCCACAGACGAGACTACCAGTGTCTACTGGTTGTATTATCAGTGGACCGCCGGCGTCACGATCGACACGATTTATATTTCACTCGGTGGCTGCGCCGCATCGCTAAGCGTGGTCGTAGAGATTGCGGACGACTTCAATCCGAGCACGAACCGAATCGCGATCTACTCGCAATCAACTGCGCTGTCCGGCGCAACAATCCTTGCGCTCGACCTCGACAACGACGCCGGAGGGCCGAGCAGTTTGCATCAACGATTCTCGAACGTGCAGGCCCTGCGTATCACCCTCACAAACACCGACGGATCGAACACGATTCCACAAGTGCGCCAAGTGTTCGCCGGCCGACGTCGCCAACTAAACGGTCGCGCGAGTATGCCGTGGGACGAAAAACCGTTTCGCTCGCATGTCGCCGAGACCGCAGGTAGCGGACGTCAGCTCGGAAGCTGGATCGAGCAAACGGGACTGCGCGTATTCGATGGATCGTATCTGGCGGTCACTGGTTCGACGCGCTACCAGACGCTTGATGACGCGGTGACGATTCGCGCAATCGCGAGCGACTCGAAGCTCGGAACGCGCGCCGTGGTCTTTGTTGAGAATCCAGCAACTGCGCGCAACGCCGGATCACACGTCGCCTATCTCGGATTCTTCGACGCGGGTCTTGCGGCGCCGACGCACGGTCCATTCACGCGACGTGTTTCACTTGATTTTATCGAGCAGCCGCCAGGCCTCGAGCAAGATCCACCAACAGGAATCGTTGGCGATACGTTCGAGTTCGACGGCTTCAACGAGTACTTATCAGTGGCACACGTGAGCGGGCAGCTCTTGTCTGGTGCGTTTACCGCGGCCTTCTGGACGTACACAACAGAAACCAACGCCAACGACCAGTTCGTCTCGAAAGAGAATGTGAGCGATCGCGGTTTCGCTATTAAACATGCGGCGTCATTTTGGGACCGGCTGCGCGTGCATATCGCAACGAGCGCATCCGACCAAGGAACCTACGGCGCGTGGAACGGCATACTTGCAAATCTAGTGTGGCAGCACTTCGTCGTCGTGTTCGATGGATCTCTGAGCGGCAACGCGAATCGTCTGAAGGTGTTCCTCAATGGCGTGCTGCTTACCGCGGACGCGTACGTGGGTACGATTCCGGCGACGCTCTATCCTAGTGTCGCGCCAATTCGGTTTGGAGCTGGCGCTGGTGGTATAGGGGCACTAGACGGCAAGCTGCACAACGCAGCCGTGTTTAACGCCGCGCTCTCTGCCGCACAAGTTGCTGCGGTCTACAACTACCGGTCCAACGACTTGCGAGATCTCTCGTTCAGCGGATCGTTGATCTGCTATCCCGGACTGATTGATCCAGAAACCGCGTTTCCAACAATCACGGATTACGCCGGGCTCAGCTCAGGTATAGCCGTGGATATGGAAGCGGCAGACATCACCGAGGATCGACCGTGACTGCAAGCTTGCGTCGCATTCGTGGATTCGCGCACACTGAGCCCGTGAATCACGTCGTCCGCGTCTTTCGCCTGACAAGGAAAAGCGACAGTGCGTGACGATGAATCCAACGCGGTCGCGCTCGCTGAGATTCGGATGCGGCTCCAAAGCATCGACGAAAAACTCACGGCGTTAGGCGAAGACAAACGAGAGCTCTCGGCGCGACTCGACGGTGTAGACTCTGAAGTGCACGGTCTAAAACTTGAGCTCGCGCGCTTGAAAACGATTGGAATTTTCGCGGGACTCGGCGCCGTCGGTGGAGGCGGAGCTCTCGGCGCAATTTTGAAGCTACTCGCTGGCGGGTAGCTAGGAGAAGAACAGTGCAGTTGATCAAACTTGAACCCCGAAAACAAAGCGTCGTACTCGCGATCCTTTCGCTCGTCGCGCTTGCCGCGCACATCGGCACGTCTCTCGTGTCAGGCTCAGCGATTGACTGGGGCACGACCGTCGTCGCTGCTGGTACTGCTCTAGCGGTTCTTGCTCGCGGCTCGCAGGCGCCGGGAGCGTGACAGTGCGAGCTCTACCGCAAACCGAATCGCTGACGCTCTCCGAGCTTTGGAAACGCATCACGCGACTCGAAGCTCAACACGCAAAGATCGTTGCGCGACTCGGCGACATGTCCGAAGTGCTCGACGAGCTCGGCGATCGCGAAGACGCAAGCGACAGCACGCAAGGCGTTGACGACGATCTGCTCGCAGTTCTCGATCCACAACCTCGGCGAAAACGCCGACGTTCAAGCGGCTGATTTACAGCTTGGAGGCTCATGACACGCGCTGAGATTCTGATGTTTCTCCGCACCAAAGCCGACGCGCTTGGTCTTCGCGATTGGACCATCGAGCTCTCAGACATGCCAGCGGACCCGGAACACGAAGCCGATATCGACTTCGACGAACACAAACGAACGGCTGTCTTGCGTGTCTGTTCGGGCTTCAGCGATTTAACGCTAACAGAGCAGCGCGGACTGCTTGTGCACGAACTTGCGCATCTGGTTCTTGATCCGATCGACGCTGTGATCGATCAAGCGTGCGAAGCTATGCGAAGCGCCGAAGCTCGGAAGATGCTTCGCACAGCTTACGACGCAGCAAACGAGCGTGTCGCGTGGGCCTTGGCGCGTGCGGTTGTGGGGATCTGATGGCAAAACCAGCACGATCCAAGGCACCCACAACCAAAACACGTCGTTGCGCGCGCTGCCGCAAAGACTTGCCGGTGTCAGATTTTCGCCCTGACACAAACAACACTGTGTCAGGACTGAAATCGTGGTGCCGCGTATGCTTCGCCGAAGACAATAAACTACGCCGTGCAAAACGTCGAGCAGCGCGGCTCGTGTTGAGCGTTGAACAGTTGCAGCAGAACGACTCCACAGCGCGGCTCTTGAAGCTCACGCGCCAAGGACCGATTACAGTTGAGACTGCATGTAATGCGCTTGATCTATCGCCGAACCGAGTGCGTTTCTTAATCACGCAACTTCGGCGCTCTGGCGTACAAGTTGACGTCGAACACGATCATATCGGCGTGCAGCTGGAAACGTGCGTCGAAAAGGTGCAGGCGATCAAGGTCGCGCCAACAACTTCAGGGCGCGCAAGGATCGCAGTTATCAGTGACACGCATCTTGGATCCAAGTACTGCTTGCGTGCACAGCTCGCCGAATTCATACACTACGCCTACGCTCAAGGCGTGCGCGAAGTGCTGCACGCGGGTGACGTGATCGACGGCGACTATGCGCATGCGCGTTTCGAGATGTCACACGTTGGCCTCGAGGATCAACTTCGAGATCTGCACGAGACTTTGCCGCAGCTGCCAGGGCTCACCTATCACGCGATCGCGGGCAATCATGATTTCACGTTCACGGAGCGGAGCGGGATCAATACAGGCCGATCAATCTCCCGTTACTTTCGCGATCACGGACGCGACGATTTCACCAGTTACGGCGATCGCAGCGCGTTCGTGCGCATTCACGGCGCGCTCGTGCATCTCTGGCACCCTCGAGCAGGTGGAGCCTACGCGCGAAGCTATCACCTTCAGAAACGCGTGGAGGCTTACGCTGGCGGCGAGAAACCGCAGATCCTTCTTGCCGGGCATTGGCACATGTTCTGTCACGTTTTTGAGCGCGGCATTCACGCGATTGCATGCCCGACGTTCCAGGGTGGAGGATCCGCATTCTCGAAATCGCTTGGCGGCTCGCCCGCAATTGGCGGTTTGATCCTATCGTGGGAGCTGACACGAGACAGCACCATGCGCGCCTTCTCGATTGAGTCGCGCAATTACTTCGAGCGCGAGGGCGTCACAGTCGTTGCTACACGTTAGTAGTGCGGTCACTTCACACGCTGCGTCTGCGGCCTTCACTCCACCGCCTCATCGATCCACTCACCGACGGTTTTGTCTTCGTGCTTGCCATAAGGTAGTGCACCTGCGAACCAATCTGCGGCCAACTTGCCGTTCGAGAGATCCGCGTCGAAGTCCGTCCAGTTAACGTTCGAAGCTTCCTTTTCGAGCGATCGTGAAGCGATACGCCTGGCGTCTTCGGCAGACTCCGCGATGATCATAAGCTCGATCTCGATCCGCGCTGTGTAGAGTTGCTTTACCGTAAGCATTTCTTCTTCTTCTTTCCGTTGCTTGATCACGTACACTTTCGCTTCGTCACCTCACCGATCTTCATAGATTTCCTCGAAGGTCTTGACGATCTTCAAGTTGTGCTCCGCAACAACCACGCGTGGGGTCCCATCCGTATCGACGTGCAGCTCGACGGACACCGATCCCTTGGTGCCCAAAAGACAAACCGAAATGAATTCACCTTTCTTGATCTGCACAGCATTCAGCGTTACGTGGGCGCTCACAGGAACCAAGTTTCTAAATTTCACAATCACTTCTCCTTTGGGAATCGGAACCACCGATCTTTGATTTCGGCGTCTCGTGTCAGCAGATCCTTCGGGTCGTCCGTGACGCGCATCTCGACAGCGTGGCAGTCCTCGCAACCGTAAGGCCCGCAGCGCTCCTCGCCAACACCGTTGTCTACGTGATCGGCTTCGACGTTTGTTGATTTGCAGAACGGACACTTCACTTTCTCTTCAGCCACAAGCTCTCCTTCTTTTCGCATTTGACTCGCTCATGCTCTCTCCGTAACGACAAAGCGATCGTCGTGCAGGACCTCTTGCACGATCGGTTTGACATCCTCCCAGAGAAGTCCTCCTGCACCGCATCCGGGCCGAGGAAGAACGACGACACCTTGCGTGAGGTCTCGCAGCGCGAGAAGGGACTGTTTGATCAAGTTTGTGTTGGCGCGCTCTTGCCAACGATACTTCACCGGCAGGCTGTAGATATCATAGGGAACCTCGATGCTGCTCTGGCGCCAATACTTACGATCAGGCGAGCACGGGATGGCCTTGTACTTGCGCCCCATATCAGCTCCCAACGCGACAAAACCATCGGCAGTCAGCCGATGCACAACATTGCCAGCTGTTTGCAAGAGATGCCCGAGTCGAAACTCGATGCCGGGCCAACGGAACACAGCCTGGACTGCCACACCGTGCCCCATAACCGCTGCGCCATCTTGCCTCGTGTCGCCGTTCGTCGTGAGCACGATGGCACTCACGTTCAGCGCAACCGAAGGCTCAAACAAGTTGCCCGCTACTTCAATCACTTCTTCCTCCGTATGATCGCAGCGCGTGTTCTGGTCACTCAGTCGGCCCTTCGGCCAACATGTTTTCCCAAGCACGGATAAAGTCTTCGTGCCACCTTCGGTGCTCGCGTTCGCGTACTGCGGCCAGAAACTTGCGCACGTGAGGCTCGACGAGATTGCGAGGAACACCGGGCGGCCAGCGCGGAGGCGCAGCCCAATTGAGCACCAGCAGCTCGCGTAGCGGACAACTCGCGGCTTCGCGCCACTCGATCATTTCGGCCGTCCCGAGGATCCGCGCGCGGTCACGTTGCCCCCACACCCGCGTCGTCAAGACAGCTTCAACGACTTCGTGGCTGTGTCCCTCGTCGTCAACGAAAACGATCTCGTGTTCGCTCCAGTCCTGCCCGTTATCCCAGATGTAGATCATCGGTCGTCTCCGCTCCCACCGAGCACTCCTCGGTCCTTCCGACTTGTGAACTTGTCGAGATTTGCTTGTGCAATCTCACTGAGATCGAGCCCGAGTTCGGTCGCAAGCTGTGCCAAGTACCAGAGTACCTCACCGGCCTCTTTGCCGATCGCTTGACGTGCGCCGTCGTCAACGTCGCCAGCAGCGTCGCGCATACACTTCTTGATCTTGCCTGCGACTTTACCCGCTTTGTTAGCGACTCCGAGCGCCACGTAAGCCAGACCCGGCGTGACTTGAAATCGAACGGCCTGCTCTTGACGCGCGTCAGGGTAGATTGCGGTCGCTCGTGATTGCATCTGGTACGCATCGAAAGACAGTCCTGAAACCGCATACGCGACTACTGAAGGCTGAGTGCCCACGGCTTCAGCTTCGCGATCTTTGGCGTGCGCGGCGTAGATTGCATGTGATGCGGCAGCCAGGTGTGCTTCTAGCTTGTGCACGCACGCGATCCAACGATCACGCTCGATTGTGAGATCGCGAATCGTCGCCACATAACGGCGATCGCGTGTCGTCTGAAACTCGGCAGCCGCAAGCTCGGCCTCGTGAAGTGCGAACGGCTTGTAGTTGCTCATGTCATCCCTCCTACAGCAGCGCGAACACGGCATCGGTGCTCGCTGACGATTTGCGTGTCGCGTTACTCGCATTCGGCGACGTGTCCGTGATCGAGTAGCCGTCAGGCACGTCTTCAGGTCGATTGCGCGCAACGATCACTTGATCGAGTTCACCGCACTGTACGCATTCGCGCAGTCCAGCAAGCAACTCACGCACCGAGTCTTGCGCAAGCCCTGCGAAATCTGCGTCGTCGAGCAGCACGATCGACGGGCCGAACGCGAGTGTGATTGCGATTCGCGCGATCGCCTGCTCGGTACCTGAGGCACACACCAGTGGATGTTCGCGGCCGTCGGCACCGATTACGCACCAGTCATGATCATCAGAGATCACAACGCGCACGCTTCCGGTCGCGTACCGCTGGATGGTGCCCTCACACGCGGCCTTCGCGCTGTGCCAGAGAGATCCCAATCGGGTCGCCGCGCACTTCTCGATCACACTGTAATCCGCGCGCTCTGCTTCGTGCGCTTCGATCTGCTTGCGCTGATAATCGAGGGCACGGCGGTCGGCTTCGATCGACTCGAGCCGCTGAATCTTTGCGTTGATATCTTTGATTTGATCTTGGACTGCTGTGCGATCCACGGGTGCCGCGTTCGCTTTCGCCTGCACGTGCGCCAGCGCCACACGTGCCTGACCAACTTGCTGCTGCACAGCGCCTCGTGATACTTCCCACTGCTGCGCCGCTTGCACGAGCCCGTGATGCCGCGCCAGACCTTCATGCGCCAAAGCTAAATCACGCTGAGCCTTCGTGCGCTGCTCACGGCGTTGCGTGATTGTCGTAAGCCTCTCCTGAATCGTAGCTGCGTCGAGCTTACCGCTCGATCCGCAAAGCGGGCACGACGCTGGTGATCCTGCGGCGAGAAGTCGAAGCACGCCTTTAGCCGCGCTCCCAAACGCGACTCGACGGTCTAGGTCTAAGACTTCGGCTCTGAGCTTTGCGGCCATCTGCTGAGTTTTCTCGACATCAAAACTCGGGATCTCAGGCCGGTTTTGAAACCGTGACAAGGAAAGCTCTGCGTTCTCGAGCTCTCGCTTGGCGACTGCCAGCTCCAGCGTGCCGTCAGGCTGCGCCAGCGTAGTCAAGAGCGTGTCACGTCGAGCCCGCAGATCTCCGAGCACCTCAGATCCCGTGGCGGCCTGGAGCCGGTCTTCGGTAGCCTGGAGAGACTCACGCGCAATCGTACACGCACGCGCCTGTGCGCGACCCTCATTGCGCGCGGTCTTCACGAGATCGGCGAGCACTGATTCTGCTGCCCCGGAAGATCCAAGCAGCCGACGCCAGAGTGCGGCCTGGTTCGGCGAGCACGCTTCCGGTGGCGCATTAGCTGAGCTCACCGGAGCGCCGAAACGCGAGATCACAAGCTCTCGCAGATACGTGCCCGAGGTCCACAGCTTCACGCTTGGTGTCAGGATTGTGTGGCGATCCGACGGTGACAGCGAAGCGAGCGCGCCCGAGATCGTATGTTCGGGCTCAGCGAGCGTCGCGCCTTTTTTAGTCGCGCGAAACATAGCGGAGCTGTCGTCAGCGCACGTCACGAGCGCGAACAACTCTCGCGCGTCTGGTGACACGAGCTCGGCGAGGTCTTTGTTTCGTCCGCCAACAGCGTGCGTGCCAGTGAGCGCCAGCTGAATCGCGTCAAGGTAAGGCGTCTTGCCCGAGCGTGGCGGTCCTACGATTGCATGGCACGCACCGACTTCAATCTCCTTCGTTTGACCGCGCACGTTTAGCGCGATACGATTGATTCTCATGGGTTCTCTCTCCTTCGCTGGGTAGCGCGTGCGATTACTTCCTCAGTCGCACGCGCGTTTTGTTATGCGACAAATATTTAGTTCACGTGTCAAGTTAAGTCTGTCTGATGATCTTGCCGAAGTCCGAAAACGACTCGCAGAATTGCGCAACGAATCGTTCGGTAATTTCTTCTGCAACTTGAGCGCCTGCGAACGCCGCGATCACCGATCCGTGCGTTGGCTGTATCCCGCGTGCGAGATCTGAGTAGCCTGGCACTTCCGTGTAGCCTTTTGCGCCTTCGGGTAGCGCAGCGCGCGGCGTGAGAAATCGGATCGGTCGAAACGGGAAGCAAAGCGCGTTGGCGTTCCAAACACGTGAGAACCATTTGCGGTGTGTGTGATTGTTGACGAGCAACACCACAAGTGATCGCTCACAGCTTGAGGCCTGCTCGACCCATTTTGCAGTCTCGCCGCAATAAGGCGGGTTCACGAAGATCGTCTTCGCGTCCCACGAAGAGCTGAGCCCGTCGGCGCTAAAGTAGTACAGTGCGCCGACGACTTGATTTGCGAGCTCGCTCGAGCACGGATCCAGTTCGATCGATCCACTGAACGCTTTACGGACACGATCAATCACTTCCGGCGGCGTGTACCACTCTGATGTTATGGATGAGCGCAGCACCTTGTTTGCTTGTGTGCGCCTACGCTCGGCTGTTATTTTGTCGTTCTCTCGCGGTGCTGACTTGTCGGTCAGATCAAGAGGCAGCGCGAATTGGTGAAGCATTTTCTCTCCTCTGTTAAGCGTCCGCGAGACACCTTGCGGCGCCCACTTCAGCGGTTATTGGTATATCGTCGATTTGCTGCGTCATTGCGCGCGCGAAGATTACTTTCGTTTCCTCGACGCGATCCTCGGGCACGACTGCTGCGATTGAATCATGAATCTGTAGATTAACGCCGCTCCATCGAGACCACGCGAGCTTGCGTAAGTCTGCGTCGATTTCAAGAATCGCACGATCGCAAATTGCGGCAGCGGCACCTTGAATCGTGTGATTCACAGCGTCGTTTCCCGCGCCGTCAAGAAACCAGCGCTTACGTCCGCCGACGCGCTCTACCGAATAGCGATGGAGCGCTACGAAATTTAGCACGCGTTGTTGCCACGGCTGAAGCTCAGGATGCGCAGCGAGAAAGTTTTCGAACCACGCTTCGACTTGCGCCGGTTTCAGATCTGCGAACGAGCGCCTACCTGTCGCCTTGTCTCGATCACCACGCATCGTTGAGAACAGCTTGGCCTTGCGGCCACCGTAGAAGATCAAGAACGCGAGACGCTTCGCGATCGTACGCAGGTACTTCGCTTTGGTTTGTAGCGTTTTGTCGTGTGATTTCTTCCACGCGACGATCTGTTGATACGTATTTTGGAGCTCGGTTTCAGAGCGCGCGATCATCGTCGCGAAGTTGAGCGCGTGCGGATCGAGTCCATCAAGGATCGCCTTGCGCATATGGCGATCACCGCTCTCAGCCGCGTAGATTCGCACCTCGATCTGGTCGAAATCCGCGGCCACGTACACGTGCCCGGGAGGCGCGACGAGCATCTTCCACATGTTCTCGACACCACGTGACGCCCACTGCTGTACGTTCGGCTCGGAGCACGAGAATCGCCCGCTAGGCACGACGTGCGCGTTAAAGTTTGGATGCACGCGCGCGAGCTCGGGCCACGGTACATCAAACACAAGCTGAAGATTGTCCACGTTCGATGAGCGCAATTTCATCACGCTGCGAAACATAATCCAGTCGTCGAGAAACTGAATCACATCGGCTTCGGTCGCCGAGTCGTAGAGCGCGAGGAACGCAGGAATCGAAACCGCCGCGTCTTCACCTTCTTCCCATTCCAAACCGCCGGTCGCGAGTGCTGGTGTAAGGTGCTTCGTGCCGTAGATCCAATCGGCGACTTGATTACGTGAATTTGGATTGAGTGCTGCGATTCCTGTTGTGCGACGCATTGAAGCGAGGAGCTCAGCTTCGCGCGCGGTAAAAACATCGTGCAACCGTTGTTTCTCGGCGAGATCAATCACGCACCCGCGCTCGCCCATGTCACGCGCGAGAATCACCTTACGATGATCAAGATCGTTTTGTTTCGTGGTCGCGTCGAGGTTGATCCACGTCTTCACGAGCTCGAGCCCGAGAATCTGTCCCATCACGTCACGCGCATTATAGAGCCACAAGTTCTCGTCGTTATCGATTCCTTCTGCGTCCTTTAGGTCAATGTCGTTTTTGTGCAGTGGCCAATCCATCTCGAGTCGCGAAGTCACGAACGCGACCGAGTGCGGCGTGTCGTTGTCACGCGTGTTGTGATGCGCCACTAGGAGATCCGCCCACGGCTTCGATGGTGAATAGAGGTCTTCACGAATCAAGCGCGCGGTATCGAATTGACCGTAGGCAAACTGAGAGACGAGCTCCGTGAGCGCGCGACGAATCCAATGTTCGGCTTGCGGCTGTTCGTGTGGTTGCCAATAAGCTGTGCCACCGTACACGTGCAGCGGAATCACGATCACCTGCACGACGTTTGCAGAATCGCGATACCCAAGACCAACGCAGCGAATCAAGGCGTCACGTGATTTTCCATTCGTCTCGATGTCAACCATCAACTTGACGCGGATCTCGAGAGCCTGAGAGATCCACGCGATCACATCTTCAAGCGTCGGGCGTAACAAATAACGGCCATCGACAAAATTGAGCGCGTGCCCACGTTTCGCGATTTGTGCAGCACGTCGAATGTCACGCCGTGTCGGCTCTAGCATATACGCTTGATCGCGGTGCATCGTTGTCGAGGGCAAGAGCGCGGGCATAAGCACGCGATTATCGGGCAGGATGAATGGGTGACCTCGCTGCGCTTTGATTTTTGCTAGGCCACGTCGCTTCGTCTCTCGGCGCTCAGCTTTGCCAACTGGAATTTGGTAGAGCCTCGCAACAGCTTCGAGCGCTAATGCACCGAGCGTGAGAATTGTGCGACCCTTTGCGGCTTCGAGATCGTGATAAAACGACGGCGCGCAGCATTCTACGGGGTCGCACACACCAGCACGCTTCCATTTACGCGCCAACTTTTCGTAATCGTCTGGTGGCTGGCATTTGATCACGCTAGTTGCGGCGCACGACGTTCGGGTCACGTGCTCAGTGAGCAGCGCTAGGCCTACAAATTCGCCGACACGACCTACGAGCGGACGCCCGCGGCTCACATC
>Ga0209321_10001895_pt1 | contig 14163 bp, 12 predicted proteins | sample Rifsed16ft4_FD_184012 | JGI IMG/M metagenome (GOLD analysis project Ga0209321, IMG submission 184012) | Soil microbial communities from Rifle, Colorado, USA - sediment 16ft 4 - CSP-I_5_4 (version 2) | ecosystem: Environmental > Terrestrial > Deep subsurface > Rock core/Sediment | place: Rifle... | reverse complement strand
CGGAGCAAGCTGGAATTGACCGTCGGTTACAACCGTCTCGCCGGGCTTGAGCCCTTCATCTATAACGGCCTCGCTATTAACCGTCCGATTGACGATGACCTTCCGTAATTCGACGGTCTGATCAGATTTTACCACAAAGACATGCTGGCCCTCTTGCCCCGTCTGGACTGCCTGCGAAGGGACTACGACCGCGTCGGGCTGCATGGCGAGCGTCACCAGCACGTTAACAAACGCCCCCGGCCAAAGGCGCCTTGCGTCATTGGCAAAGGTCGCTTTTAGACGGATCGTGCCTGTGGTTCTATCGACCGCATTATCCACAAAGCCCAAAGCCCCCTGTTCATCGAGCGCCTCATTCCGGGGGATGATCGCTTGCACACCGAGCTTGCCTCCGGCCATGCGCTTTTTGATCTCCTGCAGGTTCTGTTCCGGAAGAGTGAAGTTCACGTATATCGGGCTAACCTGGTTGATGACTAGCAATGGCGTGGCGTCATTAACCCTGACGAGATTTCCTTCGCTGACCAGCAGACTTCCCGTGCGTCCCGTCACTGAGGAATAGATGTAACAGTATCCAAGCTGGACTTTAGCGTTCTCCACAGCCGCCTTATCCGCCTGCACAACCGCTTCGAGAGCGCCGGCATTGGTGCGGATCTGGTCGTACTGTTCCTGCGAGACGTATTCCTTCTTGACCAGTTCTCCATAGCGGCGGGCCTGCTGGACGGCATTTTCTAACTGGGCCAAATCTCGCGCCAGATTGGCCTCGACCTGCTTCAGCGCCGCCTCAAAAGGGCGGGGATCGATCGTGAAGAGAAGCTCTCCTTTCTTTACGTCTTGACCCTCCTTGAAATGAACGTTAGTCAGGGTTCCCGTGATTTGAGATCTGACGGATACTGTAGAATATGCCTCTACGGTTCCAATGGCGCGCAACTGCACCGGGAGGGTTTTTTGAATCACATGAGCCACCGATACCGGTATAGCTTGGCGCGCCCCGGATCTCCTATCAAGCTTCTTCCCGGTTCCGGACGAAATCTGGTTATAGCCTACAACGACCCCTGCCAGCACTAAACCAATGGCAATCCAAGGGTGCCGCTTCATGGCGGTTTTTATTTGGCCCATCGAGAGCTTCATCCTCCGTACCTTTAACCCATTATCCCTCTAGCCTACGGCACATTGCAATACAAAAACTGCAAAGTGTGAAGGTCGGAATCTCTCAATGTTTTTTGCTTCCATTTTGCATTTTTAAATTTGCCTTCTGCATTCTGTTGGCTTACGGGCTCCCCATCGCTCTTTGCAGCTGGGCCTCGGCAATCTTGTAGTCATAAAGGGTGCGGACATAACTTGTCTCGGCATCTGTGTAGAGGGCCTGCGCATCCGTAGCCTCAATGATCGAGCCCACTCCTACTTGATATCTCCCGTTGGCAAGGTCAAGGTTTTCCTTGGCCGCCCTAGCAGCCGCCTGTGTGGCTTTGATCCTCTCTTGCGTATTGATCATATTCAGATAACTCTGCTCTACTTCCAAAGCAACCTGTTGTTTCCTATCCTCCTCCTGAGCCTTGACCGAATAGTAGTTGTGCAGCGTCTCCTCAACCCTGTTGGTGGTCTTGAAACCGTCAAAGATAGGGATGTTCAGGCTGAGCTGCACCTGCCAGCTTGGTTGCAGCGGAAAGGTGTCTATCCCACTGTTGCTGGTATGTCTCCGGCCATAATTCGCATCAAAAATAATATCGGGGAGGTGCCCTCGTCGGGCAGTCGCAATCTGTTGATCCTGAGACTTCCTCTGGGCCTCGAAGCTCTTGAGTTCCGGACGGGCATTGAAGGCAGCCTCCTTGGCCTGTTCGAGAGAGAGGGGGGGAGCTGCGATAGAGCGATCCTCGGTTACAGGTTGCTCAGGAAGATCGTATAGCCCCATGGCATTTTTTAGCGTAACCCAGGCGATCTTTACGGCGTTTTGGGCAGCGAGCAGATCCGCCTGCGCATTATAAAGGTTAGACTCGGCGCGCGCCACATCAATTTTCGGTCTGATTCCCACTTCAAAAAAGCCCTGAGCCTGACGGAGTAAAAGCGCTCGATTTTTCACGGCCTCTTCCCTGACTTTGACTAACGCCTGAGCCTGAAGATAGGCATAGTAAGCCTGCTTCACCGCCAAGACAATATCGTTGGCAGCCGTCTGATAGTCATACTGAGAGGCATGTAAAGTCTCCCGGGCTGACTGGACCGCCCCTTCCCGTTTGCCGAAGTTGTAAAGGGTCATGTTAAAAGTGGCTTGACTCGAAAAGAAATCGAACGCCTCCGCACTGGTGCCGGTCGTTCCGCTTGCAGTCGTCGTCCGGTAGCTATTGCCGAGACTGACAGTAGGATAGTAGGCTGCAAATTGTTGACCCAAAACTGCCTGTTGGGCTCCCACCTTCTCCTTTGCCGCCCTGATTCGAGGATGATTTTCCAAGGCAGTCCGCACGGCATCCTCGAGTTTAAGAGCCTTATCTGCCGGCAGTGCCGGGGCCTGCGCTGCCGGTTTTTCCGCAGGGGGTACAGCCGCTTCACCGGCCATCGTGCCCGCTGGAAAGGCAAAAAGGAGAAACGCCGCAAGATGAAAACAGGCCTGGTCTGGTAATCCTTTTGTCCAACGTTTCATACGTTCCTCCCCTAGCTAAAACCAGCAAAGAAGTATATTGCTTTTCCCGCAGCAAAGCAAAACGTGAAAGGCCCCTCAAACTATTTCTTTTGTATCGCTTCCAACTGCCGCCCGGCGTCACGGAAGCCCGGGTTGATTTTTAAGGCCGCTTCGAACTCTTGCCGTGCATCCTGAGTTTGCCCCATTCCCTGGAGGACCTTTCCGAGCTCGTAATGGGCCACATCATCGTCGGGACAGAGTTTAAGACCCTGCCGGTAGAGAGCGACAGCTTCGTTGGGCACTTTGGCCGCCTGGGCCATTTCAAAGTCGCGAAAGGCGCGGTTGCAGGCCGCTCTTTCTTGCTCCTCCTTTTTCCTGGCCACCGCCAATTCTTCCAGCTCCCGCCTCTGACGCATGATCTCCTCCTGCTGGAGACGGATCTGCTCTTCCTGCTGGCGAATCAGTCCCGTTTCACAGGAGGAAAGGAAGAAGACCAGTGAAAAGCCGAAAATAATAAATCTCGATTTCGAAATTCGAATTTCGAAATTCGGAATTCCGTTTTTTGAATCAGGCATAGCCCATCGCCGCGAGAAAGGCATTCAAGGAATGGAACTGCAGATAGGGGTTGGACTTCTTCTGCGCGCCGATGGTGGAGGTCATCTCGGCCGCGTAGTTATGGCCGGGGAATAGGATGGTGTCATCGGAAAGCTGCATGAGTTTTTGGGTGAGGCTATGGTACATCTCTTCGGCGCTACCCCCCGGAAAATCCACGCGGCCGCAAGAGCCGATAAAAAGGGTGTCGCCTGCGATCAACCGGTCCGGCTGGCCGGGAGAGAACCCTCCGACGAGAAAGCACTGGGAGCCCGGGGTGTGACCCGGGGTATGGATCAACTGGATTTCGATCCCACCCACGTTGATTTTGTCTCCGCTGTCCGACCTGATGATATCCGAGGGGGAGAGCGACTTGAGAAATTCCGCCTCTGCCTTGTGAACGACGACCTTGGCCTTGACCTTGCCCAGCAACTCTTCCACCCCTTCGATGTGGGCGCCATGCAGCCAGGAGCCTACGTGGTCCGGATGGGTATGGGTCACCAGGGCGTGGGTGATTTCCATCCCGTCCGCGGCGGCCAGACGCAAGATCCCCTCGATGTCCCACGCCGCATCGATCACCGCGACTTTGCGCGTCTCAGTCGACCCTACTAGATAGACAAAGTTGGACATAGGGCCGATTTCAACCTGTTTAAAGTAAAGTGAATTGCTCATCTCGCTTAGAGGGCAATGCAAAATGAAAATGTCACCCTGAGCATAGCGAAGGGTCTAGATTCTTCACTTCGTTCAGAATGACATTTTGCAATTTGCGTTTTGCATTTTGCATTTCAACTTTTACCTTGACCTTGACCTTTGACTTTGGCTCCCAGCGACTCGTAGCTCACCCCTTCCCCGTTTTCCTGGCTCACGGGCAGATCTAAGCTGGACCAGCCCGGAGCGATCACGCTGCCAAAGGGGTCACGCATTCCACCGAATCCCCCGAGCATGTTCGAGACATCCTGATATCCCGCTTCTTCAAGCAGCCGTGCGGCCGCGGCCGAGCGGGGACCCGCCTGACACCCGACGATGATTTTCTTATCTTCAGGGAAATGCGCCTCCACGACACTGATAAAGCCCTGATTCATCACCATTCCCTGACCCGGATCAGGAAAGGCCACAGGGATATTTACCGCGCCGCGCGGATGACCAGCGGAGAATTCATGCACCGTGCGCACGTCAATGTAGACGCAGTTGGGCTCTTTTTCGAGCAAGTCGCGGGCCTCTTGGGGAGTAATCTCCTTAATTGCCATTGTAGGCTCCTTCTTAGATCAGCAATGAAAAATGCAAATTGCAAATTGCAAAATTTAAACTTATAGTCTCCAGACTTTTCATTTTGAAATTTTCATTTTCCAATTTTCAATGGAACGCTACATTCCCATTATATTATACCCCGCGTCCACGTGCACCACCTCTCCGGTCACAGCGCTGGACATATCGCTCACCAAGTAAAGCGCCGCTTGCGCCACTTCCTCAGCGTCGATGTTTCTCTTCAGCGGAGCCCGCTCGCTGCTATAATGGAGCATCTCTCTGAAACCGGAAATACCTGCGGCGGCGAGCGTTTTTATCGGGCCCGCGGAGATGGCATTGACCCTGATCCCTTTTGGCCCCAGGTCGTGCGCCAGATAACGCACGCTCGCTTCCAGCGCCGCCTTGGCCACACCCATGACATTGTAATGGGGAATAACCTTTTCCGATCCCATATACGTCATAGTAAGAATAGAACCCTTGCGCCCTTCCATCAGCGCGGCTGCATGGCGCGACAAAACCACCAACGAATAAGCGCTCACGTCCAGTGCCAGGTGAAATCCCTGGCGGCCCGTCTGAACATAGGGATTGGAGAGATCTTCTTTGGCGGCATAGGCGATAGCATGGATCAGGATGTCCAGCCCGCCCCATTCTTTGCGCAGAGTATCGAAGACCTGATCGATCTCCTCATCTTTGGTGACGTCGCACGGAAGGATGATCTTCGCCCCAATCCCCTCTGCCAGAGGTCTTACCCGCTTTTCCAGAACTTCGCCCGCGTAGGTGAAGGCGAGCTCCGCGCCTTGCCCGTGGAGCGCCTGGGAAATCGCCCAGGCGATGCTCCGTTCGTTGGCAACACCGAAGATCACTGCCCGCTTACCCTTTAACATCTCCATAGCCCTCTCTCCTCTTCGCTCCCGCGCACTGCAAAATGAAAATTGCAAATTGGAAAAGTCAAAGTTTCATCTCTTTTGCCTCGTCTTCCATTTTGCAGTTTGCATTTTGAATTTTGCATTGACCACCTCTCACTTCCCCTTCCTCGGTTTTGGCTTAAGTCCCCTTTGCCACAGGTACTCTTTTTCTCCCATACGCTTTCCCACCCAGCGCGAGAGGACAAAGAAGAGATCACCCAACCGGTTCACATACTTGAGCGGCCACTCGCCGATCTCTTCCACCCGCGAAAGGCGGATGATCTCGCGCTCCGCCCTGCGACATACCGTGCGGCACTGATGGAGGTAACCCCCGACCCTCCCTCCTCCCGGGAGAACAAAGGACTTGAGCGGGCCAAGCTCCTTCTGGCATTCATCCATGAGTTCCTCGAGTCTCTTTACCTCCCGCTCCCCTACGCGATACATCCCTTGATAGCTGAAATCCGCGGGGGTGGCGAGTTCGCTCCCTAGATCAAAAAGCTCGTCCTGAATCTTACGCAGGACCCTGTCCAGGAAGCGATGCGCCTTGCCGTTCTTCAGTCGCTCCTCGTTGAAAACGCGCGCCAGGCCGACAATCGAGTTGAGCTCATCGATAGTTCCGTAAGCCTCGATGCGGGGCGAGTCTTTGGCAACCCGCCTGCCGCCTACCAACGCCGTCTCACCCTTGTCTCCCGTTCGGGTATATACCCGCGTGATCCTGATGGCCATATTTCAAAATGCAAATTGCAAAGTGCAGATTGCAAAATGACTTCTCTTTTCCCCTTTTAGATTTTGCATTTTTCAATTTGCATTCTGCATTTTGCCTTGAACCCTTAATCCCTTTAACCCTTCAACCCTCTTTTTTGCCAGAAGAAGTAGGCAGGGATGCCCAAGCCGACGATGATAACGCCGCCGAACGATTCCCAAGGTTTTGACACTAGCGAGCCCCAGGCGATCCAAAGGCTAACCAGGACAAAGAAGAGCGGCACGAATGGGTAACCCCAGAGCTTGTAGGGCCGCTTGAGGTCGGGCCTCTTGAAGCGCAGAACCATGACAGAACCGACCGTGAGGGCGGAGAAAAGAGAGATGATAACGCTCACGTAGGTGAAGAGAGCGTCGAAGGTTCCTGTCAAAACCAGGATACACGACCACAGCGCCTGCAGGACAATGGCGTTTGACGGAGTGCCGAATGTGGGATGGACACGTGCGAGACCGCGAAAGAAGACGCCATCCTGCGCCATGGCATAGTAGATTCGCGGGCCGAGCATGATCACTACGTTCAAGGCGCCAAAAATCGATACCGTAATGATCGCGGTAATCCAAGCAGAGGTTTGGTAACCGAGCAAAGCGGTCGTAGCGACTTCCGAGACTCGGAGCGCTCCCTTCATCTCGGTCACGGGCACCCCGTAGATGTAAACGACATTGATGGCGAGGTACAAAAGAATGACCAGTAAATTGGCCCGGACCAGTGCGCGGGGCAGATTTCTTTCCGGCTGCTTCACTTCGCCCGCCAGGTAAATCACCGCGTTCCACCCGGCGTAAGCAAAGATCACCGGGATGAACGCGGCGCCGAATACGCTCAGGTCCGTCACCTTTGACAGGTCGAAGAACGGGACGAAATGTTCCGTGCTTCCCTTCCCCACAAGCACGCCCAGAAGAATAATACCTAAAAGGGAGCCGATCTTCAGCGTTGTCAGAATATTCTGCAACAAAACCCCTTGCCTGACACCCACGTAGTGAATCCCAGAAAGAATCAACACTGCAACAATGGAAAAAACCGTTCCGATCGAAACCTTGACCGAATGACCGATGATCGCGGCGGAGAAGAAAACATTATCGGACCCGAGAATGGGAAAGAAATACGACATGAAGCTCGAAAATCCAACCGCGATAGCGGCAATCGAGCCGGAAAAGGTCACCAGGAAAGAGGACCAACCCGAAAGAAAGCCCATGAGTTTTCCGTACGCTTCCCTGATGTAGATGTAGTCCCCACCGGCCAGCGGCAAACTGGCCGACAACTCTGCGCAGCTCAATGCGCCCGCAAGGGCCAAGAGCCCGCCAAGAAGCCAAATGGCTAGTACGGCGCCGGGGGAAGAAACAGTTTGGGCTATGAATCCAGTCGTGACGAAGATGCCGACACCGATCATATCGCCGGAAATCACCATCACCGCGTCGAACAATCCTAATTTGCGCTTGAGCCCGCTCTGTTCCATAGCGTTCATCTTTAACAGGGGAGGCGGGATGCAAGCAAACGATAACGCCACGCTAGAATCGCCAACGCAGCCAGGGTGGCCAGCCAGGCAAACCAATCGCCGAAGCGGACGTAGAGGGTCTCGCCTTCGAGGAGCGCCACATTCACCGTCAACACACCTGAGGAAAATAGCGGCAGGGTCTCGAGCATCTCCCCCTTAGGGTTGATAACGGAGGTGAGCCCCGTGTTCGTGACGCGTATGAGATATCTGCGCGTCTCTATCGCCCGCCACTGAGCCAGCCGGGCATGCTGCCAGGGAGCGACCGTATCGCCGAACCAGGCATCGTTGGTCAGGTTTACAAGCAGATTCGCCCCCTTCTCGGCGACAAATCTGCGCGCCAAGCCGGCCATCAGGTCTTCATAACAAATAAGCGGTGCTGCTCTAATCCCGTCAGGGAGGTCGAGTGTCCGCGGCCCATCTCCGGGGGTAAAGCCGTCGCCCAAAGGAGGGATGCCCGGAAGCCTGGAGACAAGAGGCGCTAAGGGCAGGTACTCGCCAAAGGCAAGCAGGACCTGCTTGTGATAATAACCCGACACACGGCCCTGCGCATTCACCAGGAAGGCACTGTTGAAGGCCTTGAGGTCGGGGGTTGCGGGGTTGCCGCGAAAGCTCCGGGCCCCGAAGATAAGGAAGGCATCCTCCGGCAGCGAAGGAAGGATCTGTGAGGGAAGCTGGGCGAGATTTTCCGGCAACCATGCCTCCACAGCGGTTTCGGGCCAGATGACCAGCTTTACGTCGCGAGTTTTCTTCGTGAGCTCCTGGTAAGATTTGAGATTGCTTTCCACATAGGCCATGCTCCATTTGCGTCGGATATCGATATCCCCCTGAACCGCGGCCACTGTAAGACCAGGCGCCGCGCGCATATCGGCATCCACAATCTTCAGCCTCTGGTGGCCATAGAAAAAGAGCGCGATCAACACCAAGCTCGATAACGTCCCCTCTCGCAGAAGCGTCCCGGTTCGCCCGCTACGGCAGAAGATCGCAGCGTAGAGAATAGTATTCAGCCACACCAGGAGGAAGCTCGTGCCGTAGGGTCCCACGAGATCCGCCGACTGGATGAGTGAAAGTAACCATACCTGACTGTTGGCCAGATGCCAGGGAAAGAGAAGAGGAAACCAGAACTCGATCACAACCCAGAAAAGCGCGGGGAAAAGCCCGAGCACGCCACGCCCGCACAGACGCACGAGCAGGGCGAAGAGCGCCATGGGCAAGGCTGCATAGGCGACAAAACCTAAAAAGACAAACTCGCTCGCGCCGTAGGGAAAGCCGCCGAAAACCCTGATAGTGTAGTCGAGCCAATAGAAGCCCAAAAGGTTGGCAACCCCGCCCGCGAGCCAGCCTAAAAAAAAGACCCGCATCCATCCGCCACTCCGCTCCAAAACCCAGAAAAGAGGAACAAAGACAACCCAAGAAAAGGGGAAAAGAATAGGAAATAGGAAGGGAAGGGCCAGAAAAATCCCGGTGGCGAAGCTAGCCATAAATTTACTTGACATATAAATTGTTAAGGTATAGATAATTCATAGCTTAACCGTCAAATTGGGTGATAGCGTTCCCTAAAGAGCCTTTTAAAGTCCACTACTACGAAAGGGCCAAAAAAAACAGCGAGCTAGGAGTCAGGCGGAGGTAGCCATGGATCATCGCACGAAAATTTTTCCTTTATATTTTCTTCTCTCTTTCAGTTCAGAGTGAAAGTTAGAAAAGAATTGATTGGCTTCGCTTTTGACTTTTGATTTAGTAGAGATGCAGGTTCTTTTACCTTGAGGTGTATCGTAAAAGATATAATAAAAACCATTGTTACGCTTAGAAAGAAACATTGAACTGACTCCTTCCTAAGCTCTTTTTTATGCTAAAAAATCATCAAAATGAGTAATCAATGCCTATAAATCATTGAAAACAAAGAAGTTTATACGGTCTTGAAAACCGTTTATCCCATTGGGATACCGGGGTTCGAATCCCTGTCTCTCCGCAATTGAAAAATTATAAAGATCAACTTTCTTTTGACAGACTCCTATAAGGTTTTCATAAGGATGGAAAAAATCATAGTACCGGAAAAGGCTTATTGACTAATAAACCTGAACGATCGAGTGTAGAACCTTCTTTTTTATTTGATCAATTCTGATAATTGATAACCAACCTCGAAAAGATCCATGCCCTCCGTAAAGGGAAGACATACGCCCGTTGTGATTCTTACTTTATCAACCCATGCTTGTGGAATGCTTTTCATTCCGTTCATAGCCCCGCTTATTGCTCCCACAATTGCAGAAATTGTATCTGCATCACGGCCGAAGTTACCGCTGTAAATTATGCCTCTTTTAAAATCACCGTTTGTTAATTTCAATATTGCTAGAGCAGAAGCGACCGCCTCAGGGGCAACAGATTTATACTCAGTCCACAAGGCATCGTGCAGAGGTTTCCATGCATCCTCAAGGGTTTTTCTTTCGTTAATAATATTCAATGCTTTTGTTAATGTGAATCTTATCCATGAATCTTTGGGTGCGAAATTAACAGCTGTTTGATAAATTTCATCTACCGAAGCTTCTGTCATTGCAACAGCAATTGATGCTGCAACTGCCTGTGCACTCCACAATCCATCACGAGAATGGCTTATACTTGCCTCGATACCAGCCATTTCTGCGGCACGCTGTGGATTACCGGCACAAACTATTCCAATTGGGGTTACCCGCATAGCAGCTCCGTCACTTAAATAATGAGAATTATAAATGCCCGATAAAGGCGGCAAAACGCCACGTCGGATATTTTGGGCAGCTTCTCTCTCACTCGCTCCACCTCGCCTCAATTCAGACAAAGGAAGAACATGTGTTTGCCAACTTTCGAGAACATCAGTCTCTGTTAAGTTTCCTTTCGTATTTATTAATGTTTGAGCTGTTAATAAAGCAAATTCAGTATCATCGGTTCCGGGTGCGGGTTTCTCTGAAAAATCCATTGTAATACCGTATTGCAAATGATAGTCGGGCGAACGTGCAATATCGCCGAACGAATCTCCAATTGCATGGCCAACAAGACATGCACAAGCTTTGTCTTGTAACAGTTTTTTGTCTTTTAAAAGTTGAGCTTTTGTAATCATAATGTTATTTAAATTATTTGGATAGATATTTTGAAAATTTTGTAGTTCGTTTTGCAAGTTCACTTAGAGAGGCATTATCTAAACCTTTCAGACTGCTTCTGATTTTATTGTTTAACGGTGAAATCCATTTTGATGGAAGATTTTTTGCACCAAGCATTGTTCCCATTATTGATCCTACAGTTGCTCCATTGCTGTCTGTATCCCATCCACCCATTACCACATTACAAATAGCGTTTTCGTAATCTCCTTTGGAAGAAATCAATGCTGAAGTAACAAGCGCTGCATTATTAATTGTATGAACCCAATGATAATGTCCAAATTTCATATAAAGCATTTCTACAGTATCATCCCAGGATTGTTCATGGATTGGCAGAGATAGGATATAACGGATTGCTTCTGCAAACCTAGACTTAGGCGGTACGAAAGATAACGCCTCACTAATTATAGTAAGTATATCATCGTACTTAAATGAAGCAGCTATTGCTACCGCAAAAAATATTTCTCCATAAACTCCATTACGAACATGACTCAGGCGAGCATCACGATAGGCAAGTTCGACAGCTCGGGCTGGTTGAGCAGGAGATACCCAGCCCCAAAAATCTGCTCGAATCTGAGCGCCAATCCATTCACGATAAGGATTTCTCACTATTGCTGAATCTGGTGGAAAGATACCATTCAAAACATTATTATACGCAACTCGTTCTGCAGTAAATGTTGAAAGAACAGGCAGATTTTCCATCCAAGTCTGAATAACATTTTCAGTTGTAAATTCTGTACCATAGCGTTCAAAAATTAATAAATTAAGCATGGGGTAATTCATGTCGTCATCTTCCGGCATACAAGCAATATTCTCTCTCAAACTTTCCTTACCACTGTGTTTATTCCAAGGGTACTTTTTTAGAAGTGAATCTGAAATTTCGATTCCTGTGATAAAATCGGAAATCGGCCATGTTCCGTTTGATGAGAGCAATTCTATTATTCCTGAGCGAGTTGTTTTTTCAACCGGCTTTCCGAGCAAACAACCCGCACTTCTGCCAAGCCAACCGCCTAGAATTCGATCCTCAATGAATGAAGGCAAAAAGGAAGGAATTGTATCTACTTTGATATTGCATTGCTTAATTATCTCATTCCATGAGTTCGGCTCATTGCTTTCGTTTTTAACTTCAGAAGGAGTTTCTTCAAGTTTACGATAAAACAATTCTGCTTGCATTTTTAATTCAGATTCACTCAATCCTAGTTTTTCAAGCTGCTCCCATGCACGACTAAGTTCACCCACGTCATTTCCCTCTTCCTCACGCTGACGCAGCTCATGCTTAATTCTTTCCGATATTTCCAACCAGGAGATTCTCATCGTTTATTATTTACATGATAAATTTGAAAGTTGTTCAACAAGTGAAAGATAATTCTTTCCAGCAAAGGATGGAATACAAATACCCTTCAATTTACTAATTGCATTCAGCCAACTATCACTTGTAATTGTAGTTGATTGCGCTGCCCCCACCAATGCACCAACCATAGCCGGAAGAGTCTCGCTGCTTTTTGCAAAACTGGCGGCAGTCATAACGGCAGTATCAAAATTATTTTCGTGCAATCGTGCAATAGCAAACGTAAGTGCCAATGTTTCAGGAGCAACGTTACCGTAACTGTACTCGCGGTTAACAATTTCGTTTTGAAGTTCGGGAAGAACTGAAAATATTGATTTACTTTCTCTGGTTATTAAAAATGCCTCTTCAACTGTCCGTCTAATCCATGATGTTCGCGGTAGATACTGATGTGCAATCTCAATCGAATCAGAAATATTTTTTCCCGAACAAATTAAACTTATCGCAACAGCCATTGCTTGCGCAGCCCAAACTCCATCTTCACTATTTGTGATAGAAGCATCGATTTCAGCTAGATGTGCCGCCCTATCCGGTTGACCAACACAATAAATCCCAATTGGTACTGCTCGTGACATTGCACTATCATCAAAGTAATGGGGATTTTCTCTTCCACATTGTGGCGGTTGTATACCTTTTCTTAAATTGTTAAGTGCAGCTTGTATTCCAACACTTCCCCGAATTGTTTCATTTGATTGTACAAGTTTTTTCCATTCTTTCAATGCTGACTGATAATATGAACCATTACCACTGCTAAGTAAAATTTCAGTAGTGAAAGCAGCCCACTCGGAGTTATTAGTTGGAGATAAAGCAAAATTTTCAGAAGGCTGATTGAGAGAAAACGGCGTTGGCACTAATATCACTTTTTCAGTTTCTGAAGTTGTATCAATTTCACGTCGAATTCTTCTAGTCCATGGTGGAAAAAGAAAACTTCGATGGAACATCGAAGTCCAACTAATTGCATCACCAATGGCAAGACCTATCATGGTATTCTGTGCACGCTGTTTTGCATCATTCATTATTGATTACTCCATGATTGAGCAAGTGAAGCAAGATCATCAGCTACATCCATAATATTCATGCCTTTCACCGCATTAATACATATTCCACGGGAAACTGAAATACGATTTATCCATCGTTCAGGAATTACATTGATACCATGCAACGCACCGCAAATAGCTCCGGCAATTGCTGCAATGGTATCTGTGTCTCTACCAATGTTCACAGCTCCAAGTACAGCATCTTCAAATTTTCCTCTCGCGGCAGCAATAATTCCGAATGCAAGTCCGACTGCTTCAGGTGCAACATCTGTCCAAAAATAATAAGAACATGCTATTGATTTGTAAAGAGGTTCCAGCGAATTCCATACATCGCTTGCCTTATTACCAATTTGTACACTACGAATAATTGAAGAGAAGGTCCATGAATCTTTTGGCACAACATCCAATGCAGATTGAATAATTTTTTCAACTGGTGCATCTGTCATTGCCATTGCAACTGCTGCTGCTACAGCCTGTCCGCTGTAAATACCTTCGCCTGAATTACTCACCGAACCATTTATTTGCGCGAAGTGGGCTGCTAATTGCGGGTTGCCGATGGAAACAATTCCAAATGGAGCGACACGCATCGCAAGACCGTCACTCCAACTATGCAAATGCTGCCCTGATTGCGGCGGCTGTAATCCCTTCAATAAATTTTGTATTGTGAGCATCTCACTGAATCCGGCACCTTTATATGCATTGCGGGAATTAATAATGTCTTTTCGCCAGGCTGCAGCAACATCCGCTGATGTGAGTTCTCTTTTTTTTTGTAAAAGTAATTGTGCAGTGAACAATGCATATTCCGTGTCATCGCTTCCGCCTTGATCATCAGAAAGAAAATCAGTCACTCTTCCCCATTTTGAAAATATTTCACCAGGAGTTTTACCTTCTGTAGGGCTGCCGAGTGCATCGCCAATTGCTAGACCGATTAATGAACCACGCGCTCTATCTTGACGTGTTATCACCAAACATCTCCGTACTTTTTATAACGAGATAGAACAATATTGCTTTCATGTTCAATTCTGTGAGTTGCTTCATTCACAGATAATCTACCTGCAAAT
>Ga0209321_10001893_pt1 | contig 14179 bp, 5 predicted proteins | sample Rifsed16ft4_FD_184012 | JGI IMG/M metagenome (GOLD analysis project Ga0209321, IMG submission 184012) | Soil microbial communities from Rifle, Colorado, USA - sediment 16ft 4 - CSP-I_5_4 (version 2) | ecosystem: Environmental > Terrestrial > Deep subsurface > Rock core/Sediment | place: Rifle... | reverse complement strand
AGAGTCTGAAACCTGAACTGTCCAGGCCGCCGATGCAACGGCGGAACTTCCGGTTGTGACGCTTAAAGTGAAATCCTTTGTTGAGTTGCCCGGAAAATTTCCTGAAGTAAAACGGATAACAGTTCCCGAATCAATGGTTGCGGTCATACCATCAGTAGAACCATCAGTTATAGTAAAATTAGACGAGGGCGCAGTAAATTTTACCCAGACTATCGCATTAGAGTCGCTATTATTTAAAGTAAAAGTTAGATTTGGCGAAGCATTAGTCAATACTGTTGTAGGATCTACTTCTCCGTCGCAAGCAGAAATCGCTCCTTTGACTGGAAAAAAACCAGTAATAATTTGGATTAGACAAACCAATAAGATTACAGAAGCAACTAAAAAACTTTTCCTGGACATTAATTAAATATATAACTAATAACCCCTTACTTCCAATCCTAAATCGTGCGGATAGTACCGAAACTAAAAAAGTGGCGTTATTTTCTAATTAACCTTCAGATGTATAAATTTACCAGATGTGGCCAATCTAAGGAGTTACTGTTGTAAATAATATGCTGTTAGTGTCTGTTGTCAAATCGGTATCACTCCAAGCCACAAATCCTCTTCCCATATTGTTCACTCTTAGAGTAGGGGTAGAGGAAAAAGAAACGTCATTAGATATATTCTCAGAAGTAGAAAGTGTGTTCCCTTCGTCGAGGGAGCGGGAAAAAAATATATCCTCTAGCTCTCTCCACACAAAGTTCAGATCCCCTCTATTATTTATTGCTAAAAATGGATCATCGATATCAAAACCACCTGTCGCAACTGATACTGGTGTAGAGAAATTTAATCCTGAATCCTCTGATTTTGCAAAATCTATGCTTCGAGTTTGTTGTAAATCTAGTTTATCCTCTCTCCAAACAATAAATATTTCGTCTCCTCTCTTGTTGATTACCATACTAGGTTTATCTGGTTCGCTGTTGTTGGACACAATTGTGGCTTGGGAGAATGTCTCTCCAAAATCTGTTGAATGTGCTACAAATAGCCGTCTATCGGGCTCCTCATCCATTACTCTTTCTTCAACCCAAGCCACATAAACATCTTTACCGCTGGCTGCAATAAACGGTTCATCCGATTGCACGGTAGGATCAACAGATAATGATGTAGACAGCTGAACAGGAGGAGAAAAACTTACACCTTCATTATTAGACAGAGAAAACATTATTTTCGAATCTTCTTGTGCCCATGCTATGTAAACGAAGTTTCCTGAAGATTCTAAGTTTACATTTAGGGCACCGGGGGCATATCCGGAAATGTTTACAGGTTCAGAAAATATATTTCCAGAATCTGTAGATTTTGTAAAGTAAACACCATCTGTATCCTCTCCTGGTGTTGCAGAACCTGGCCAAATCACATATACATTATTTCCTGTTGCCGAAAGGTAAGAAACATCCTTTGCTTCTACCTCTCCTGAAATTTTTAAAGGATCTGAAAAGTTAAGACCTTCGTCGGAAAATTTTGCAAAGTAAATTTCCGGAATTTCTGAAAGATCTTGATAAGAAACAAAAACATTAACACCAACAATATCTAAGCTTGGAACCCTAGAGTTCGGGGAAGTGGAAATTAACTTGGGAATATCTACTGTTGAAGCAAGTAAACCTTGTGGCGCTATTAGTACAAATATAATAATTGCTAAAACTGTTTTTACAAATATTCTCATATTCTACCTATATCATTTACAATTGATATACATAATTGTATATTATCTGTCAACTATCGATTTTTCGAAATTTCGCTTCCTGTCTTCAAGGACAAAACTGTACGAAAACCCTTGCCCCGAAGTTGCGCTCCTACGACGCGAGGACGTAGACCTCGGGAGGAGGTAAGCATACTTTGGGGACCAAAACTCCGACTTTGTCGGAGCAAGCTTTTATGCATTAGATTACCTAGTTTCCACCTTTGCTTCTAATACAAACGAGTAACTAAACCACCAAAAGACAAATAACCACCCTAAAACCGCTAAAGTTGAGCCGTAGTCGTGGAAAATAGTAGCCAAAGACTGGCCGAAATAGTAAGCAATAATAGTAACAAACGCAATTCTTCCAAGATTTACTAAAAATGTTCCTAAAAAACCGATAATCCAAGCTTTAATTTTAGAAAGATTCGTGTAGCGATCACCCTGTAGACCTATCCAAGATGTTAATAAGAAAAACAGAAGAGACTGCCAACCGACACAATTCCAGGCGATCTCAATCAAAAATTGAGATCGTCCTGAGCCTGTCGAAGGACCCCCACCTAATGCCAAGTACTCCCCAACTATCGACGGCTGGAAACCAAACGGATAAAGAATAACTCCTACCATCCTTACCTCCCACGGTACAACATAATCCTGAATGATTTTATAAGCATCCAGGCGCATTACAGCGCGTGTGAGAACATCATTGAAGGTCGTCATAAAGGGCATGAACATAAGCACAAAAACTAAAATCAATAAAATATAAGTAAATATTTTTTTCTGAAAAAGGAAATTTGTTGTGGATGAGTTAAAATTCTTCATTTTTCCCCGATTTCCAAATCTGTTATTAATTTATTAACTAATATTTTTGGATTGACACTTTCAGGTTTATATTCGGGGTAGATAGTATTGTTCAGTTGCCCATCCAAAAACAACCTTATAACCATAGGCGAAGATGTAAAATCCCACTGCATTTCAAAAAAATAATTTTTTCCTATATAATCTTCAGGCAAAATCGCGTTTGAATCATTCGCTACATGTCCGCCCTCCATGTTATAAAAATCACTGGTGATGGAATTCCCGCTACCAGTAATAATTAGTGCGTCTTTCTGATTTTGGCCATTAAAATTGCCAATAAATAAAGTTTCCTCTTCATTTTCCCCTTCCCAATCAGCATTAAAAGCAAAAGCAATTCTATCTTTTTTGATATTCAAAATTTTACCCTCGTAGGAGACGAGTCCTGACAAGTCTGAGGGTGTAAAAAGATAATAAGTTGGATTATTTGTACCGTTATTGAATTTAGGGATAACAGTTGGAGTAGCATAAACTGTAACTTTTAATGCTGGAGTTGGAGTCTGTTTCATAGTATCCGGATTTTCTTTTAATTCACTATTTCCCTCATCTTTTTTATTTGTTGGAATTTCTGTTATATCATTTTCGGAAAATTCTTCTTGTTTTATTTCATTTTCATCCTCACTATTATCTTTTAGACTTACGAAGTTGCTTTCGAACAGTCCCTTCTTGGTAATCTTGAAAAAAGATGCAATTAGCAGAAATATCAAAAGGACAATGCCCAATATAAAAAATTTTCTATTCATTTAAATTTTAAAGACAATACTCTTGTCTTCTTTCTTTTCAGAAACGATAATATCTTTGGAAAAATCGGTAATACCATTAAAAGAATTAGTGTTTTCTCCGGCACGACCGCAAACTCAAAATTTGTTCCTTGGCGCAAAACTACCCCTATTTGATCCGGACCGGCTCCTTTTTCCGATGCACTAATATGCCCTAAATCTCCCGCCGTAAAGCCATATGAACTCTCAGTCCCCCAGGAAATCGTCGTGGCGTCAGTTGATTTGAAATATGCCTGCTCGGTTGAGTCTTTTATTACATGAGCGTATAAATCGGAATTTGCAGAATCGTAACTTAAGGAAACTGAAGTTATATTTGTTTGGCTCGTCCAAGGATCAGGCTGGTCAGTCCAAGTCGGCAAACAGTCTTCCCTGTCACAATCGGCAAAATAAACAGGAGGCTGGCTGGACTCTAAAGCGTCATAATAAACGAGTTTACAGTTGGCTGATGCAGGACAAGATAAAGCTGACCTTGTAGGCGGATTATCTAGATCCATTACGCTTCCTGAAGAACAGGTTGCATTATCGCAATCAAAAAAGTACTGGTCCTCAGGAGATGACGTATCCCCGACATACACTCCCTTACAATCACTGGCGCCGTTTTGACAGTCCAAATCTACACCAAATGTCGTAAGTCCTCCTGCAGTATCATCAATCTTCGTTGTCGTACTTGTCGAGCAAGTCGCATCTCCGCAATCAACAAAATTAAATTCGAGCTGGCTTCCGTCCGCATAAATTAATTTGCAGTCATTAGCTCCAGAAGTACAATCAATTGCATTGGGAACATTGACAGATGTACCGCCAACATCTGTATCTATATCGAGTTCTGTTCTGGAACCGCAAGTAGTAGAGCTGCAATCAATTAATGTAAGGTCTCCTTCAACTGCGTCATGATAAAGTATTTTGCAGTCATCCGCAGCCGGACACCAAATTGAGTTTTTGGCATTTGAGTTTGTGGTATTAATATTTAACGAAATTGCGGTTAGTGCGTCACGCGTAGAACAGTTGGCGTTCGAACAGTCGGCAAACCACAAATCATCTGTATCATCTTCAAAAAATACAACTTTGCAGTCAGTGTCACTCAGACAATAAAGGGAGGTGTTTGGTTTTGAGGTACTTCCGCCCAAGTCCCCATTAATATCTCCTTGGGAAGGAGCTGAACATGTCTCGTCGTTACAGTCAATCAAAGACATATCTGGGCTTGTACCGCCCAACAAATCTCCGTGGGCAATTTTGCAATTGCCTGAGGTAACACAAAATAGGGCGGGTGAAGGAGCATTGGTTGAACTTCCTGTATCAGAATCTATGACCCTCGGAGTACCTGAACCGAAAGTTGAGCAATTCTCATCATCGCAATCCACGAACATTAAGTCTGGACCCATAGTATGTAAATTATCAACATAAACTACCTTGCAATTTGCAGGGTCGGAAGCAGGACACCAAATATCCATTTCTGTTTCCTGCTCATCTCCAGATTCACCTGTGTCCGAATCTATCAAAAATTCTGCCAAGTCGTCGGTACAACAAGAATAAAGTCTTGTATTCTGGTTTGTAGAAGTATCAACACTCAATACCCAAATGTTTGTACCGTCTGTAGTCACCGAGTAGATTGTATCGGTAACAGAAGCTATTGTTTGATTGTTTCTTCTCCACTCATCCCTTGTTGCATCGTATTTGGCAAAAGAAAGGTCTGTTCCGTCCTGAAACATAACAGCCGCACTCGTTGAATCAAGTCCAACCAAGACCGGTCTATCTCCTGAGGTTAACCCCGCTCCTTGTGTCCCAAAAGTTACATTTCCGGTAACTACCGAAGTTAAATTTCCAGTACAAGTTCCGTCAAGGCTAGCTATCTCAAAAGCGTTTATCTCGGCATCTCCGCCGGTTGTGTCCGAATAGGCAATAAGAACACCCGTATCTGAAAACTGGGCGACCGAAATCATAAATGTATTTCCAATTGCCCCGGCCTCTATGCTGGTCTGGCATAGAGTTCCTTGCGCATCAGAACTTCCCGTATCAATCCGGCGACCCTCTGCTCTGTCTGCTCCGTCATCAATCCACCAAACATGAATTATATTATTTGAAACTGCAATAGAGGGATTAAAATTATCCGTGTCTGAATCATCAACTGCCACAGCCGAACCCCAAGAGACCCCGTCAGAGGATTTTTTGTAAAAAATCCTTCCTCCGGTTGAAGCGGTACATGTTGTCGCATCGCAGTTATAAAATGCATACCAGTTGCCATTAACGTATGCTACTTTTCTCTGTAAACCTCCATACTGTACTTCTGCCTCTTCTATCCCCCCCGATACTATAACTGACGGATCTATAGAAACCGGATAAACCCGTTCTTCGTCGATGAGCCACTGGGTAAAATTTTGATCAAAACGTTTAATAAGTTTGTACCCAAAACTTTCTTTTTCCAAACTAAAATTAACACCGTGATTTACTTCCCCATTTGCATCCTTTGCGAAAGGTTGAGAAAGTTTAAAAAGCTCCTCGCCTTCCTCTGTATAAAATCCAAAAGTATTAGAGTTTGGGGATACAACTTTAACATCTACAGTCTTTAAAGACTGTTTAATGTCACCTAAAAATGAAGCCGCTGATTGTTGCTTTAATATAAATTCTTCAACCAGTACACCACCGGCAATAGAATATTTTAAGTCGACACCTTCGATTACTTCCTCATAGACAACCTCTTTATTCGAATAAATATTTGATTTTGACGGATAAACCTTCTTGGTGCCTATAGACAAAGTTTCAAATTCAACTTCACGACCACCCAGCTTGATTCTTATCCTTGGCTCTTTATGAAATATAAACTCTATTTGCTTACCGCTTTTGGCGGCTTTAACAATTACTCTTGGGGTATCAATCTCGCGGGAAGTGGCATTTCTTATAATTGTTTCTTTATGGGAAGGATTTTTTGCCTTCGTAATTTCATCGGAATCTAAAGCTTTTAGTACTTCCTGAGCCGTCTTAAGGCTTGGCTCTGAGGCATAAGTAGTTTGAGATACAGGAATAAACGGCGACAAGCTGACAAGAAGAATTGAAATAGTAACAAGAAAACTTAGCGCTAAATTTCCGATATGACGAATTTTCTTAGGGCGGATTTTGAAGGAGTCAAAACGGGAATTGGCAGTTGTTAAAGATAAATACGAATTAGATCCTAATGATAATAATCCTAATTTATCCGAATACGGCTTTTTAAATTCGGATACATTCGCAGTATTAACATTTGTAGCTACATTCGGATGGGCATTTGCCCTACCGGGCAATATGCCACTAATGAAGCGGTAGAATCTTCCTCTTGTGAATATGTCGGTAATCCTTCCTGTTTTGGGAGTCCTGAACCAAGGCCCTTCTTCTTTGGAGAGAAAGCCTTTAAGGGAAGCATAGGCTTGGAATGGAACGAGAATGTAAGAAAGAGCGATAAAGGAAGCTAATCCTTGATAGTCTCTTTCCTCTGATTCTTCCAAAAATAGTCCTACTGCATTCATGAGTGGAAGTGATATTAAGTTTGTTAAAACAAGACTCCATCCCCAAAGTGAGGTCCAGAAAGGTAGACGGGAAGCAAATATTGTTTCTGATATTAACCAAGAGAAGGTACCTATTAGGAAGAAGAAAGCTTGGAGATAGTATGGGGAAAGGTAGAGGAATTCTAACTTTTCGGATAGTGTAAGGGGGGAAGGTAGGAATCTCTTTCCGTCTTTCGTTAGTCGGTTACGGTCAGGAAGCCCGTTTCGGTGAAGTGTATCGGTAACGTCCTTTTCATTTTCTTTTTCGTAACCGTAGCCCTTTGACGATACGGGCATCGTAACCCTAGCCGTTTCCCATTTACCAATAAGCAGCCTCACAAACATCTTGCGGATGTTGTTTGAATGTCCTTCTGCCCATCTCATTCTTTGTCTAATTAATCTTTTAAGTGTTGATACACACTCAGCCGGAGCTTGAATGTAGGGAGTGTAGACTACTTTGTATCCTTTCTCGTAGAGTTTTAAGGTCAATTGAAAGTCTTCAGTAATTGAGGTTTCCCAGCCTACTTCATCAAGTACATCACGTCTAATCATGTAAACTGCTCCTGATATTTGTTTTAGTCCTGAATAGATTTCTGTTCCTGAGCGCTCAATAACGTAGGAACCTGCATATTCACTCCTTACTCCCCTTGTAATCCAGTTTTCGGACTTATTAAGTACATGCCACTGGTAGCCTTGTACAGCCGCTATGCGGCTGGAATTTTCAATTTTCGAATTATCAATATTCAATGAATTATTTAATTGATCAATTTTCAAATTGGAATTTGATTGATCATTGGTTATTGGTAATTGAGAATTTTGGTTCGGATTTGAGGGAGACTTACTAAAGTCCAAGGAGCCAGCCGTGGCTTGGAAATACTTTAAGAAGAGTTCCAAGGTATCAGGATATGGTACAAAGTCAGCGTCAAAGACGGATACAAATTCTGCCTTGGGGTCTGTACACTTAAGCGCCAGTCGAAGTGCACCACCTTTGAAACCTTGTCTTGATGTTCTGTGAAGGTGTTTAAGAGTAACTCCAGGTCTAACCTCTGCCTGTGTAAGCGTATATCCTTCCCCATTTGACATTTGACATTTGACATTTGACATTCTCAAATAATCTTTGATTATTTGAGTAGTCTCATCCGTACTATCATCACAAAGAATTACTTCATAATCTCCGGGGTAATCAAAGTTTGTAGCTGCTTTGATTGCCCTCTCTACGACATTCTTCTCATTGTATAAAGGTATATGGATGGAAATGAATGGATATCTTTTTAAAACAACATTCTCAAGGCTAGGCGTAAGACCCACCGCAGAAGATTTTCCGTTCTCCGTTCTCCATTCTCCGTTATTGTTTCCACCCAAACCTAATATCCAATTAACTATTCCCTTTCTTTTACCCTCCGGGCCAGAAGCCTCTCCGGGCCGGAGGCCATTACCTTCCTCCGCCTGACTGAAAGAAAGTACTATCGCCAGTGTCAGATAATACTTAAGAGAGTAAAGAAAAAATAGGCTTCCATTAATAAGAGCAATTGTGGCAAAGACAAGTCCTGTTCCTTGAGAAAAAGATTCTGCCCCACCGATGGTGCCTATCCAAGCTCTAATTACAAATATGAGTATGAAAGAAGCAAATGCCGAAGTTCCAAAGGCCTTGAGAACACCGAAGAGTTTACCCCGAGGAGTAAGGCGACGAGGGGGCGGTGCCGGAGCAAGACTCGGTATAAATTGGTCCCAAACTGTCCTTACCCGTTCCCAAACAAAAGCAAACTTCGACTTTGGTGCAAGAGCTTCTTTTTGCGCATGCGAGTAAGCAAACCGAAGTTCATAGGAATTAAGTTTATTTCTATTTAGTACATTTTGGATTCCATGGTGCCCCACAACCGGTTTACCATCTGCCTTGGGAAGCAGATAAAGAAGGCGCCTGATTCCATATTCAGGGTATCTTTCTACATTTTGTAAAATAACATCTTCAAATTCCTTTGGAATTAGTCTTGCTTGAGGATCTATCTTGTGACTTTTAGGTCGAAGCTCTTTCTCTCCTTTATTTATAAATCGTTTATACCACCGATAAAAAAGAACTCTTGAAATGCCTGCCTCACGACACAAATCGGAAACCTTTTCACCCGAAAGTTTTCTTTTAATAAGTACAATACGCGCATTAGGGCTGGGCAGTTTTGGCTTCATGACAGGCTTACCTTAATATGTTAACACCTGTTGGGTAACGTTTGTCAATAGGCTATCGGATAGCTATTTTTTACACTTTATTTCTATTACCGAAATATTAGCCTCAATTTTTATATTGAAATCATACGTCACAGTAATTATGGGTCTATTTTAACTAACTATTATGAGATATATACAAAGAATGACTATGGGGATTTAGCTTTATTTAGCTTTGTGCAGGTGACTTTAATTCAGCGAAGAATCATTTTGCCTAGATTTCTATTCTGCTATCTAGTGTCTAATTAGTATATAAATTATTAACACAATAAGTCAATAAGATAAATATAAATTCCATTTAAATATGAAATAAATCCCAAAAGAACGGCTCATTATGCTGAGGAAATTATTTATGCATAAATAATAATAATTAAATTATTAAGAGATCAGATTATCGGAGATAGAAAAAATGACGATAATACCCGGTTTTGAGAAACTTAATATATGACAGAATATTATCCATCCTAGTTTTTGCTGATATCCTGATTTCCTGATCCTATTCTTTCGTTTCCAAGACGAAGGAGTACGAGAACCCATGCCCGCCAAAGAACTCCTCGCGGGTGTGGACGTAGACCACAACGCGAGGTAAGCGGAGGCGGGACCAGAACCCCGACTTAGTCGGGGCAGACCTCTATCTAACCCATTAAGCCTCGGGCTCAACTTTAGGCTCTAATACAAAGGAGTAGCTGAAATACCAGAAGAAAAATAGCCAGGCTAAGGTCAAAAGATTTGAAAAGTAATCATGGAATACTATCCCGAAAGGGCGACCGACAACAAAATAGACAACAACAACCAAAACTAGTCTGACTATATTAATAAGGTATGTTCCAAGAATTCCTATTAATAATGTTTCACCTTTTGAACCAACAGTATGTTTCCCTGACAGACCGGTCATTAAGGTAATCACAAATAAAACTAACGTTTGCCAGCCCACACAGTTCCAGGCAAGGTAAATTACTTCATTACCCCCCGAAATTTTAGTCCATTCAATGTAAGCATTCCCTACCCTGATCGGCAAACCGGCAATTGATAAAATTGTGCCAATTACTTTTAGCTCATAAGGAACTATAACATTCTGTATACTTTTATAAACTTCTATCCTCATGATAAGCTTCGTCAATAAATCCTGAAAAGTAGTCCAAAAGGGTAGGATTATCAAAACCAAAACCGCAAGGATTATAATTTTACTCATCGTTTTCTTGGATTCACTCAAAACCCTGAATCTTAACGGTTGCCCTTTAATATTTTGTCGCATATTACCCATCCTCTATCACCTTCTTTCTATATCCAATCTTATTTTTCCTACCTGCGGCCGTAATACCGTTTTGTGAGGCTAAAGGAGCAAAAAACGGCTTTGTCGTCCTGAATCTTTTTATAACAAACGGCAAAAATAAGACAGCCGGAATAAAAAGCAATAGGTTCTCCGGAATTTGGAGGTTGGAAACGGTAATAATTAACCATGAATTGGAAACAGAGGTTGTATTCCCCGAAGCCGCTGAATTTTTCGCAATTGTATCCATATTTTTTGCCGCTGTTGGCCAATCGCAAGCCGCCCCTAGAGCAGCACTTTTAATTCTGTCATAGTCATTATCGTCTGTCCCGTCTGTGGTAATCTCTGAAGTAGGATTTCCATCTCCAGAGCAGCCTGCGTCGTCGTCGATTTCGTTGCCGTCTGTATCATTTTTGAGCTTGGCGTAACCTGTACCAGCCGAGGTCTTGAGGGTCGCCTCGAAATTATACGTAAAGGTTCCCCCTACAAAGTTTCCCGGATCATACTGATTGAGATAATCCTGATCTGTATAAGTCGAATCTGTATCTGTGGCCAAAGTATTTACGTAATGGTGGATAATTTCCATGGAAGTTAAACCTCCTGCATCAGTTTGGGTCAAAACCAACTTTGAATTTGCGGATTGTGCCTCGACTCCTGAAACATAATTGAGTTGCATCACATATTCTTTACCGCTTTTTAAATTTCCGGCGGACGCGCCGACAGTTAATCCGCTACTCAATTGTCTATCCCAAGTTGTTCCGGATACAGAAACAGTTGAACTTGTAACGGCTTCGTTATCTGTAATGTTATAAAGCCTCAGGGAGGCGGAGGCAGTTGCCTGATTTGAACGCAGCGTTCCTTCAAAATTAGCAGTTAAAGTTCCCGAAAACTTAGTTGAGTCAAAGGTATAGATTTTGGGGTTGGTAACTGCTCTCCAATCCGGAAGCTGGACTGCAAAACCTCTAAAAGTATCGACGTTGGCAACGTCTCCTGTTGTAAGCTGGAAATTGGTCGGACTGGTCAACTGAAATCCTAGTTCAGCTCTATCCCAAGCTGTTCCTCCACCGTCATCAGTCGCACTTCCCCAGACAAAAGAGCGATTTTCATCAAAACTATTCGAAAGTGTGATATTGGTCGGTGACGCCGTAAGATCCCCTTGGGATGCTGCCTCAACCATGGCTCCATTATCCCCCGTTCCTTCCTTAGGAAGCTCAATTACCCATCCTTCAATCGTATTTGCTCCTGCGGCTCCCGGACGGGTTGCTGTTACAGTTGTTCCATTCGTCAGCTCAATCCTCACTGTTGTATCGTCCATGCCACCAGATGTAGATGTGGATTGCGTATAACCGACCAAAAAACTTCTGCCGATATCGACCCCGGAGCCCGCTGGACCACTGATGGTAGCCGTATCGCTGGTCGCGGTATCTGCAATCGTCAGTCCCGACCACTGCTCAACAAAAGTTTCGTCCAAGAATTCAACGATGAAGAATCGTACCGTCACCGCACCGGTGTTCTGTGCTCTGGTGAAGTTGACGTTCGTCGCTGAGGAAATGTTTGCCGAAACATAGCGGTCAATATTATCGGCTGCAGTAGTACTTGTGGCGAGGATTGTCATCGTCATGAATGTTTTTGCCGTATCAACAGCCGTCGGAATGGTGTAGGAAGTCGATCCCGTCCCGGAAGCCATAGAAACTGTACTGGTTTGAACTCTTATGTTGTCATACTCGATAAGCTGCCAACGGATGGTCAGTGTCCCTCCGTTGCCTGAAGGCCGGGTAAAGGTGATTGTAGTACTGTTGGTTAACTCGCAGGTATAAGTAAGGTCGTCCGGCCCTGTAGAGGTATTTTCGCCGGGTGAACAGATAAGAAAGCTTCTTCCTGTATCAACCGTTGTAACTGTTGCAGTCGAGGACGTCGTACCGGCGGTAATACTTTGACTTCCTCTCTGCACCCTTGCCCCGAACATCTCATCTTTATTGCCGATTTCGATGTGGTGAGCGGTATTTGTTAACATAGTCGCATCCGACTGCACAATGATTAATCTCGCGGCTTTGATGTATGCGGTTCCGGAGGTAGCATCCCTTGCCAACCGTACTGTGTAGTCGGTACCGTCTACGAGATTTCCGGTAATTGCAGAAGAACGCACGCGCGAATATGAGGAGCTTGTTGTTGAAACCGTTGCCCCCGTAACTGCTGACCCGCCTTCTGTATAAAGTGTTGCATCTGTCTCGGCATTGCCTCCGGAGCAGGAAGTACAGCGAATGATAGCCTCAAAATAAACGGCTTCACCGTTGTAGTCATCGGCGTCCCAATTCACCAAGCCCAGACTATTATCTGTTGGCGAAGCGGTTGAACTTGTAGTTGAAAACTCCTGATCTATGATATTAATTTGCTGCTCAATTGTTGGGTCTGCAGCTTGGGCGTAAGCTTTGGGTGTAAAGAAAGAAAGGTAGTTAAGAATCATTACCAAAACTAATAAAAGCGAAAGAGTAGCTTTGGATACCCACTTTATTTTTCTTGGACGAATTTGGGGATTGTAAAATTGATTATTGGCAGTAGCCAGTGAGAGATAAGCAGAGCTTGTCACTTCGTGATAGGCATTAGGCATTAGGGACTGGGCACTAGTAAGAAAACTATTGCCTAACTGCCTAGTGCCTAGTGCCTGTAGAGCTGGTTGTGTTCTGCCAGGAAGAATTCCACTAATGAATCTGTAGAATCGTCCTCGGGAGAATACGTCTGTAATCCTTCCTGTCTTTGGGGTCCTGAACCAAGGTCCTTCTTGCCTTGAGAGAAATCCTTTTAATGCGGCGTATGCTTGAAATGGGACTAAGATGTAGGATAAAGCTACAAATGAAAGTATTCCTGAATAATCTCTCTCATCACTCTCTTCAAGAAATAGCCCTACTGAATTCAACAAAGGTAAGGAAAGCATGTTGGTTAAAACAAGACTCCATCCCCAAAGCGATGTCCAGAAAGGTAGACGTGTAGCAAATATAGTTTCGGATATCAACCAGGATATTGTACCCAGCAAAAAGAAGAAGGCCTGTAAGTAGTAGGGAGAAAGGTAGAGGAATTCTAGTTTTTCGGAGAGTGTCAGTGGACTTGGAGTCCACCTCCTGTGATTTGTGATTGGTGATTGGTGATTGGTGTTTTTTCTTTCACTAGTCACCAGTGACGAGTCACTAATCACTTCTCCCCAGTGACCAAAAAGTAGCCTTGTGAACATTTTTCGAACGTTGTTCGAATGACCCTCAGCCCAACGCATGCGCTGACGAATGAGGCGTTTTAACGTACTTACACACTCAGCCGGTGCTTGAATATATGGGGTGTAGACTACTTTGTAGCCAGCCTCGTAAAGCTTTAATGTTAATTGGAAGTCTTCGGTAATTGAGGTTTCCCAACCAACTTCTTCTAAGACATCCCTCCTTATCATATATACTGCACCTGATATTTGTTTTAATCCTGAATAAATCTCAGTTCCACTTCTCTCAATAACATAACTGCCTGCATATTCAGACCTTACTCCCCTGGTAATCCAGTTCTCGCTCTTGTTTAAAACATGCCACTGGTAGCCTTGGACTGCAGCGATGTTGGAGGTGTGAGGTTGGATGTGGGAAGCTAGATATTGAGGTGAGAGGTGAGATTTATCTTTCTCACTTCCCACTTCATTATCCACTTTCCCATTTCTCACTTCCCACTTCCGCTCTTCCTGCCAACCCCCTACTGCTTTAAAGTATTTCAGGAAGAGCGTCAGAGTATCAGGATATGGTACAAAGTCAGCGTCAAAGACGGATACAAATTCTGCCTTGGGGTCTGTACACTTAAGCGCCAG
>Ga0209321_10001888_pt1 | contig 14202 bp, 16 predicted proteins | sample Rifsed16ft4_FD_184012 | JGI IMG/M metagenome (GOLD analysis project Ga0209321, IMG submission 184012) | Soil microbial communities from Rifle, Colorado, USA - sediment 16ft 4 - CSP-I_5_4 (version 2) | ecosystem: Environmental > Terrestrial > Deep subsurface > Rock core/Sediment | place: Rifle... | reverse complement strand
CACTTGAACGAGCGCACCATCGTAAGCAGCAGTTCACCAAAGTCTTCCGGTCCACGGGGCGACAGAAGCGAATAGATTACGAAGTATCGTGATGAATCCTCACATTGCAGGTGACAGGAGTGGGAATGGCGTTCAGTCGTTTTCTTGCTGCTGAAGAGCCCGGGCAGAGGTTGGGCGAGTTTGAGGTGGTTGTAGATGGCGCTGTGCGTGTTGATGTTCAAAGTGTCTTGTTGAACTCTTTCAAAATTCTTGGGATTGCCGCTCTTTCGGAGAGTCTCGACGCCATGTTCAGCCTGTTTCTCCACGGTGGGAAACCTCTTTCGGGCTTGCTCCAGAACGCCCCAAGAGAGGTACAACTTCTCCCGATCGGGGAAATGAAACACCACGTCTCCAGACTCGCGTCGACTCTTCGGATTGAACTCGATCCGACACACTTGCGGATACTCTATTGAAAAGCCGTAGACGGAGAACGTTTCGAAATTTTCATTCTTCAATGACTACTCTAGCCTGCTTGGCTCGTTCGTTTCATGAGGTTACTTAAATCTGCGGTGCAGAAATCAGATATGAGCTGGGGGGATGTCGACTGGGTGAACATAGATTGCTCTATGCTATAGCGGAAAGTTGCCCATTCGACACTCTGCTTGTTAGGGATATGAGACACGCCGTTAACTCGCTAGTCCAACTTAACTTGAGTAGATTCAGAGTCCCACAAAAGGTTGTGACCAAGTACTCCGCGTTGGACATCATGAAGCAAGCTTTGGAGTTGCTATATGAATTTTCGCCCTCCGAGAAGAATTATCGAGAGGCGATGCGAACTATCCAAGTCTACTCAGAGGGTGACGACGAAATGCTCCGAACTCTGCGTTCTAGCTTCTCGCTAATCGCCAATGCCGTCTACAATGCCTATACAGGTCAGCGACATGCTGAATCTCTAGCCCCTGAGATCCTGTTCCTGCAAGGAACACCATTCGACCCTTCCGAACTCCAGCAGTCATTTAGATATGTTGGCGTCAGGCCCCCGGAAGTAAGCCCTGCCACCGTCAGGATAACCGTCTTTCTCGATCAAGGATTCGAACCCTACAAGCTTCTTCTTGATGGAAAACTTGATCCTGAGGCAGCGCAGAGAGGCAGGGAGGACCGTTGGGTAGAAGTGATCAGAACAACGCTAGCGGCGCAAACTGGAGCAGCCCTTATTCGCGCGGGGATAGAACATATCGACCAGTCTACAAGTCCGTTCAAACGACTTGCCAGCAAGATCACGAAGAGCGAGACGGGAAGACTGCCGGAATTGCTCAAGCAAAGAGGAATTCTGATACAAGTCATCCATAGAATCGGTGACATCAACGAAGCATTCGGGAAGAAATAGAGCCATGAAGCCTTTCTTTGACGCCGAACGACACTCTACTTCTTAGTTCTTGTGGACCGTTCTTCCGAGAGAAGGTACTGGTATACGAAACCTGCTAGGAGGGCTCCGATTATCGGGCCGATCCAGTAGACCCAAAGTGTTTGGTAGGCTCCTGCTGCGATGGCTGGACCGAGTGCTCGGGCGGGGTTTGCTGCACCGCCTGTGAGTGGGCCTGCGATTAGTATGTCAGCCGTCAACGTCATCCCAATGAGGACTCCTGAAGCTCCGGCTGAAACCTTCCCGGTGTAAAGAACCGCGTACACTGAGAACATGAGGAAGAATGTGATTATCATTTCGACCACAACAGCGACTGGAGCGCTTCTTCCGATTGGTATTCCTGGAGCCACCGAACCGAAATTGGTCAGCTTGCCCATATCTGGCAATATCAAAGCGTGCGCCCAACCAGCGAGCGTTGCACCGACCACTTGAGCAACAATATATCCGATTCCATCATCGACCTCCATTTTCCTCAAAGCCACTGCTGTTATCGTTATTGCTGGGTTGATGTGGCAGCCCGAAATGTATCCGATGGCATAGACCATGACCATGAGGATCATGCCGTGGGCAAGGGCGATTCCCAAGAACGAATTTGAGGGGGAAGAGAGGCCGAGGACAGCTGTAAACACGGTCACGGAGACGGATCCAAAGAATACGAGTGCGAAGGTTCCGATGAACTCGGCGGTGTAAGCTCGTCGTCCCATCTTCATCATTGACACCGGTTGGTCCGCTTACGCCAAGGTTTTGATATAAAACGCTTCAGCTTTGCGCCACCACCAGAATTGAAGCAAGCACCATCGCGGCGCCGACGACTGTAGCAGTGCTGTAAGTCTCCCCGAGCAGAATTCCTGACAGAATCATGGCTGCAACGATCTCAAGCATCGCCACTAGAGATGCCATCGTTGCTGTAACAGCCTTCAGCGCCAAAATCCACAAACCATACGGCAGCGCCGTGCACACAATTGCCGTGAAGGCCACCCAAGCCCAACCAACACCTGACACTGCACCAACGTTCAACCCCCCAAAGACTACCGCAAACGGCATGAGAACGACAGCAGTCGCCAACATCACCACAGCAGAAATCTGAATGGGATCCCCCTCAACCCGCGTTAGAACCCATTTATTGAGAACAATAAAGAACGCCCAAACAAGGCCCGCGGAGAAGACGAGTAGGTCGCCAAACATCTCTCCCTGAAAGAGAGTTGAGAGGTTGCCGTTTGTCGCGATCAGTGCGCCTCCGGTCACTCCGAGGGCGACCCCAAACATCTTTGAAAGCCCAAAACGTTCTCGAAACACTCGCCAACTCAACAACGCGACTATGACAATATTCAGGTTCACCAACAAAGCAGCCTTCCCAGCCGAGGTGAAAACGAGACCGACATACTGTAGAGCGAATGCAACACCGTTCAGAAGTCCCAGCATCCACAATGAGACTTCTTTCAGGACGCTAGCTTTCATTCCCCCACGAAGACCTAAAGCAGAAACCAGTATTGCTGAAGCGATTGCCATCCTGAGAAAGGCAAAGTCATATGCGTTTACGTACTTGAGCCCAATCTTGACGCTGACGAAAGAGCCACCCCACAGGACACTTGAGACCACAAGAAGCGCGATTGCAAAGTCCGTGTTACTAGCTGTGCGGGCAATTGCGGTCATGTGGGAGCAAGACTATTGAGCGCTAGAGCTGCTCGCCAACTCGATAAGTGTAGATGGTGTGACCCAGCAGCTCGTTGTAGACAGCGCTTGGTTTCCATCCGGGGACTTTGAAATCGTGCGATATGACTCGGGCGCCGGCTTTGAGTTCTGCCTCCAATTTCGGGCGTAAGCGTTCGTTCGCGCTTGACGTCAGATATAGGGTGACAACGTCCGCGTCAGATATGTTAACATCAAAGAAATTTCCTTGAACAATTTTGACTTTGTCTTCAAGGTTCAATCTTTTGATCTCCGTTTTCGCTCTTTCCACGAGATCTTCTCTCAGTTCTATTCCTGTCGACTTCGCTCCAATGTCTTTCGCAGCAAGAATGATTAGCCTTCCATCGCCGCACCCTAGATCGTAAAGCATCTCACCCGGTCTGACCTGCGACAGGTCCAACATCTTCTTGGCCACTTCAAGCGGCGTCTGCACAAAAGGTGCGATGCTCATGACATAAGCACTCTCGAACTGCGGGTCCTAAGTCAACGATTTATGCGTATCTTCTTTCGGCTTCAGAACGCTCTGCCTTAGGTGATTTCATTGCTGGAGCGGTCTTCTCCTTCTTACCAGTCCATTTTACATCCTCTTCCAAGAACCTCACGCAAAAATCTTTGAACTGCGCGTAGATTTCCTTCAATTCACTCTCCGTGAAAGTATCGATGAAGGTAGGATTCCTAAGCCAGCTGTCCCACCCGCGCACACTCTCAAAAAGCGCCGAATTCATTCGAATCAATGAAGCATAGAGTCCCAACCGATCGCCAGGTTCAAGCTTCTTGATATCCTCAAGTGCTTTGGCGCGTTCTTCAGTCCAAGACAAACTACTCGATGCACCTGCTCCGCGTGCACTGTTCCGACCGCAATTTAGCCTTATTCCCGAAGAACCTCAACGATCCATGCGATGGGGGATGCATTCACAAGATTCGTCGTTTCCCTTGCGAAAGCTAATTCAGCAACGAGTCCATTCATTCTCAACTAACGAAATCCCAACAAACAGTGAATTTGATTGAACAAGATTGAGCCATTGGTGATCAAGCTTGCCGAAACGAAGCTTAACGAAGAGGGCGTTAAGCAACTAGCAGAACATTATACGGCAATAGATTGGTTAGAGAGAGTGAGGAAAATTCAGCCGAACGATTCTGAGTTCCTAATAGAATTGGCGGGGCGCGCCTGCTACAAGAGTTTTGGAGTTGGAATAAATCCTAACGTTACGAAAATCCGCGACAATCCCAAGGACTATCTGACCAATGTTCTGGAGAAGGGTGACGGGAGTATCCTTGAACATGCCACTGTGACTTTTGCCTTTCTCAACGTGAGTCGAGTGTTCACACATGAAATTGTTAGGCACAGGGCAGGAACCGCAATGAGTCAGGAAAGTTTGCGATACGTCCGCCCTCGCGACATCAGTTTATGGTTACCGCCGGACCTTGAACCAGCTTCCGAGAAATTCTCAGAAACCGTCGAGGAAATCGAGAAGCGCTACCATGAACTCGAAAGCCAATTTGATTGGGACAAAATGACCTTCGAGCAGAAGAAAAGGGTGACTTCAGCTTTACGTCGAATTTTGCCGGACGGCATTGCCACGAATCTCATTTGGACAGCCAATCATAGAACAATACGCTGGGTCATTGAGATGCGAACTCATCCTAGTGCCGAAGTTGAGATAAGGATGATTTTCGGCAAAGTTGCCGAGATTTGCATAAGAGACTACCCGCTGTTGTACGCCGACTTCACAGCCAAGATACTCGCCGATGGCACTGCTCAGTATATTCCGAAGTACTCCAAGGTTTGAGGGAGAGCAACTTGTCGGAACCGTTTTGGAAAACCGCCATATCAAAGGTGGAACCAAACAAGATCCTAGTGCGCGGTTACAACCTGATGGATCTTGTTGGGAAGTACAATTATGCGGATTTGACGTACCTGCTTTGGCGCGGAGAGCTACCTCCTGCCAATCACTCTCGCATGATGGACGCGCTGCTCACAGTCTGCCTCGAGCACAGTCTCAATGCCCCTTCAGTTGACGCGACCCTCTTCGTTGCTTCGTCAGGGGTACCACTCCAAGCTGCAGTATCCGCGGGCATAGTGGCCATCGGAGACTGGCACGGAGGTGCAATCGAACAGGCCGCGAAGATGCTGCAAGATGGAATTCAGAGCGCGAAGGATAGGCAAATGTCAACACGCGAATGCGCGCAAGAAATCATCAAAGATCATAGTGAGAGAAAAGAGAAGATACCTGGGTTTGGGCATCCAACTCACACCAAGGACCCACGCACCGTGAAGCTTCTGGAGATTGCCGGCGAAACCCAGCTTCGAGGCCCACATGTAGAGCTAGCGCAGGTAATCGAATCGTTGACGGACGAGTTCTTCCGAAAACATCTCATCCTGAACGTGGACGGATGCATTGCTGCGATCATATCCGAAATGGGATTCGACTGGCGTCTTGGGAAAGGATTCTTCATTGTCAGCCGAACCCCAGGCCTCATAGCCCACGCCTACGAGCAAATGTACAACGATAGACCCTACAAGGCACCAGATTGGAACGAGATAACCTACACTGGCCCTCCTGAACGTCCAGTCCCAAAGTAGAGTTTGTTTCGGTAGATGCGGCTCGCGACTTCTATCTCTCTTTTTCCAGTATCTTGACTTCGCACTTGACGAGTTTCTTGAAGCTCTCCGCGTCATCTTTGCTACCGACGATTGCGCCGAAATGCATTGGAATGACCACCTTCGGGTTGATTGTTGCAGTGGCTTCCGCTGCTTCCTGCGCGGTCATTACGTACGTTCCAGAGATCGGGAGTAGTGCAATGTCGGTGCGAACACTCTTCATCTCAGGGATATGATCCGTATCGCCTGCGTGATAGATTCGTACGCCCTTCACTGCCAGGATGAATCCCAGTTTTCCATCCTCTTTCGGATGGAATACTTTACCCGGTTCCCTGAACTTGTTGACATTGTAGGCTGGGACGGCTTCGATCCCTACATCGCCAATCGTGACCTTATCGCCCGGTTTGATGATCTTCAGCTCCTTCACTTTGAGCTTGCTCAGTTCACTCGTAGATTGAGAGTGAGCAACAACGACCGTGTTCGTGGTCGTGATTTTACTGAGGTCCTCCACGTTGCAGTGGTCAAAGTGTTCGTGACTCACTAGAAGTATGTCGGCCTTTGGTCCTCCGCTCTCAATTTTGAATGGGTCAATGTAGATCACTTGGCCGTCTTGGATTCTGAATCCGTCATGCCCAAGCCAAGTTACTTTCACGCCTTGATACTCGAACACATGCAGCACCAAGATTAGGTAGCCACGAATTCGACTTAAAAAGAAAACACTTGAGCGCTCGGGCTCCGGGGTCGGCGAATTGGTTCTTCCTCCAAGGTTTTTGAGTGCCGTTATGAATTCATTCTATGTCTAGGGCTGGTTCGAAACCCTGTCGCAACAGGTCTTCTCACTTCTTTCCACAACTGTTCAAGAAACCATAGCTGAGTCCGGTATCAAGACTCCAACAGCCCCCCAGATTGCGGCAATCCCGAAGATCATAGCCGGAAAGAACGTTCTCCTCATTGCGCCGACAGGTTCGGGAAAAACCGAAGCTGTGCTCCTTCCAATTTTCGACCAGCTGCTGAAGATCAAGGACCGACAGGGGATTTCAGTGATCTACATCACTCCCATGCGCGCGCTCAATCGCGACCTACTCAAACGACTTGACTTCTGGAGCAAGAAACTTGGTTTCACGGTCGAGATCCGGCATGGAGACACGCCTCAGAAAGAGCGAAGGAAGCAATCGATCAAGCCTCCTGATTTCCTAGTTACAACCCCCGAAACATTGCAGGCGATATTGCCGGGGAAAAGATTGCGGACACATCTGCGGCATGTTCGTTGGGTTGTGATTGATGAGGTACATGAACTCGCTGGAGATAGGCGAGGAGTCCAGCTGACAGTCGGGCTTGAGAGGCTGAGGAAGATCACTGACCGAGAGTTTCAACGAATAGGACTATCAGCTACTGTTGGAAATCCCGAGCAGATAGCCGCTTTCATTGCTGGAAAGAGCACTAGTGAGGTTTTACAGGTTTCACCTCCGAAGGAAGCGAAGTACTTCGTTGAGTTTCCTCATCCAACGGATGAGGACCACGTAATTGCCCAGAGCCTGTACACCGCCCCCGAAGCCGCAGCCAGACTAAACAGAATCTGGGAACTTGTCGAGGACCACGATTCAACGCTGATCTTCGTTAACAGCCGTACAAACGCGGAAACCCTCGGATCCAAATTTCATCAGCTGAAGCGTAACGTGGCTGTACATCACGGTTCTTTGCCGAGAGAGGAGAGAGTTCGCGTTGAGAATGATTTCAAGAATGGGAGGATAAAGGCGCTCGTTTGCACATCAACCATGGAGCTTGGAATCGACATCGGCAACGTGGACCTGACGATCCAGTACATGTCGCCGAGGCAAGTTACAAGTCTCATTCAGAGGGTCGGGCGGTCGGGTCACAGGCTGGACAGGGTTTCCGAGGGAGCGATAGTCGCCGTATCAACTGAGGACATTCTGGAATCTGTTGCGGCAATTCAGAAGGCACGAGAGAAAACCGTTGAGCCGGTGAAGATTCACGAAAAGGCGCTCGACGTTCTAGCTCATCAAATTACCGGAGCCGTTCTTGAGTCCGATCGCCCGGTGAAGACAGACGAAGCATTCGAACTTGTCCGCAGCGCTTACCCGTATCGAGAGTTGACAAGAGAGGAATTTGACAAGGTAACCTCATTCATGGAGAAAATGCGGCACCTCAGGATCGAGAATAGTCACCTAGCTAGAGGAAGCAGAACGCGCCAATACTATTTCGAAAACCTCTCGATGATCCCTGATGAACGGAGGTATCAGGTCATTGATGTTTCAACCCAACAGTCGGTAGGCATTCTGGGGGAGGAATTCATGATGACTAAGGCACGCTTAGGATTGCACTTCATTGTTAAAGGCAAGGTGTGGCAGATCGAACAGATCTCAGACGACGCACGCGTCTACGTAACACCTGTAGAAGACCCAACTGCAGCCGTCCCAGGCTGGGACGGCGAGATGCTGCCCATCCCATTCGATCTCGCTCAACATGTGGGTAGACTTCGCTCAGAAGTTGCAGAAGAACTGGGATCAAGCGACGTGTCAACGGTCGTAGGCTTGATGGAGCACCGATGGCCAGCGGAGCGATTTGGGATCCGGAAAGTGGTTGAGGAGTTGGATGAACACTGCAAAATGAAAGCTCCCGTCCCAACCGAAAAGCGAATCGTGATAGAGGCCTTCGACAGATTCCTGATCATTCACGCTTCCTTCGGAGAGACTGTGAACAATACGCTGGGTGAGATTTGCGAGGAACTTCTTTCTAGGAAAGGATTGGTTGGGAATTGGTGGGCGGATGGTTATCGGATCCTCCTTGAGCTGACGACAACAACTGAAGAGCTGTCACTTGACGAACTCCGTTCTGCCTTGTTCGGGATAGAACAAGGCGTTCTCGAACAGATGTTCAATGGAATCCTTCACCGCCACTTTCCCTTCGGATACTACATGAAATTCATCGCCGAGAGATTCGGAGCCATGAAACGGGGGCTGATGTATTCGGGTGATAGTCTGAGAGAGTTAGGTCTGCGCTTCAGAATGACACCCATCTACGATGAAACGATCCGTGAAGCTCTGCTACTCCATGTTGATTATCCACGCGTCCGGGGAATCTACAAGAGCATTCGAGACGGGTCGATTGAGGTCGCACTATTCAGGGCAGAAGAGAACCCGAGCCCGCTTGGTTTTCACCTGTTAAACAAGCACCTGGATGTGCCTGAACTTGTTGCTCCTGAGACGGTTGAGAGGGACACGATCGAACGGTTGCGGTATAGTCTGGACAACATGACTGTTGACTTGCTGTGCTTCGAATGTGGAGCTCTAATGCAGGCGGTAGTGGTTAAGACTTTGTCAAAGAAGCCCTCATGTTCATCATGCAGTTCTGGGCTTCTGGCAGTCTCATCATGGTCAACTGACTTTCTCACCCGAATTCTCGAGAAGAAGCTCAAGGCCAAGCTTTTGGAGCAAGGTGAGATTGACGTACTATCGCGTGCAAGGCGTTCCGCAGACCTTGTCTTATCCTATGGGAAACGTGCAGTAGTAGCACAGTGTGTATACGGAATCGGTCCCCAAACCGCAAGCAGGATACTCGCCAAGATGCATGACGAAGATAGGTCATTCTACAAGGATTTACTCGAAGCCAAGTTGAAGTTCATTACGACGAGGCCATTTTGGGATAAGCCCTAGGTAGAAAAGTGGAACATTATCATTTTTCTCCACGCACTCCAAGTGTTCCAAGCCACCTTAATTATTCCCGAGAGCGCTCAGCATGAGTATGGGATTTGGGTTGTACCATATCCATCACCACGAATTTCATCATGCGATGCCGCTCGGAACCATGAAATGTGTATACTGCGGCGCGCCGAAGGTTTACCGACATCACAAAGTTTCACGTAGTAACGGCCACTCTTACTGAGCATCAGTCGACCGTGAAAACGTTCCATTTTTAAGTGGTGACTTCATCAGCCTCGACAAAATCGAGGCCGAGCACAGTGATAGCTGAGCTAGAGCGCAGGATCGATGAACTACGATTCAGAGATGGAGTTGAAAAAGTTGAGCACGTGCCCTACCAGAGCGGCGACCAATTTTGGGTTAGGTTCAATCGCCCTTTAGATCTAACGAAGCTTGACGACATCGTCAAGAAGCATGGCTATTGCACGGTACCATTCGCGGGCCTCCCATCCAAACTGCCCCGAGGGCTTTCCGAGCTGCTTTGGGACGGGATCACGCATGTCATCACAAAGAAGATCAATGGCTGGTCGAAGCTTATTTCGAAAGTAGGTTTCGAGCCTGAAGGAATAGCAAAGCTCGCTGGGGACCTACACGGTCCATACTGGATTTTCATAGCCACGAATGAAGAAGGCATTCAGCTCCTCTACGAATATCTCGGAGCGAAATACGTCCCACCAACTCCACCTCCGCCCAAGCCAGTGGCTCCCGCTAAACCAGTTGCTTCTACGGTTGCGAAACCGGCTCAACCTGCGACTCCAAAACCCGCTGCTCCAGCTGGCTCACCTACTGCCCCAGCGCAGCCTGCTCAGACAAAGGCTGTCTCTCAACAAACAGTTCCCCAGACAGGCACAGGCTCTCCGGCGCCTAGTCAGACGCCTGCTCAGGATCAGGCAAAGAAGGAAACTCCCGGTCAGGCTGCGACCTGAAGCTCTATGCGGGAACGTTGGGGAGCGAGGATACTTTCTGGGGCTTGACTTCGAAGGATACGTCTTCTTCAGCGTCTAGCGATCCTGAATACAGGACCTCGCCGAGAATTCTGCAGCCTTCTTCAATTTGCACGTCGACGCCATGTATGAGTTCCACCTTGCTTCGTTCCTCGATGACTATGCGTTTCCCGTAGACCTCTTCGACCTCAGACTTCTCGCCGATTTCTACAGTGTCACCAATCAGCGGCCCTTTCACTCTGCCACGATCGCCTATGATAATTGACTCGGCCCTGACTCCTTTCTCTGTCACGATCGATCCTCCCACTTCCACTTTGCGAGCCTTGATCTCGGCCGCCTCTACCCAACCTCCAATCTCAACCTGGTCGGCGCTTAGGGTCCCCCCGATCTTGCATTTCCCACCTACCTCCAGTGTGTCGCGCAACGTCAGATTTTGTTTCACTGTAAGGACTCCGCCGATGTCAACCTCGTTACCTTCAGCGTTGCCTTCGATCTCGATCGTACCGCCTACGTCTATTTCTTCGAACTTCAGGTTGCCGCTGACTTTAACCACACCACCAACGTCAATTCGTTTCCCTACACTGTCGCCTCCAAGCCGTACCGAACCTCCGACATCAATTTCCTCAAATTCCAGCGGCCCAGTGGATTCGAATGATCCTCCAACATCTATCTCTCCATCAACTTTTCCGCCTCCAACTATGACTGAACCGCCAACGTCAATGCTCTCGCATGCAACCTGCCCAGACACTTGGACCGACCCGCCAGCATCAATGTATTCTACCTCAGCGGATCCGTGCACTTGTAGGGAACCTCCCACATCGACCGACTTTCCTTTCAAATCGCCTCGAATCTCAGCTCTGCTTCCGACGTCAAGGCTTTGGACGAATACATCGCGGCCCACTTCGAGATGCCTATCAACATCAACTGAACCAGCCGAAAGAGAGCCGGAAATGTGTAGACTTGCGTCAGTGACTCGCACATCGCCCGTTGCCGTCAAATCGCCTCTTATGTCAAGGTCCCCGTCACGGGAGTCGACTTCGCTGGCTTTCAGACTGCCGTCGAAAACCACACCGCCGCCTGTTAGTACTCTGCCATCCACCGTGACGGCATCACCTTCAGGAGTGACTACTGCGTCCCGTTCCACTTCCAAGTCTCCTTCGACATGACCAAGGGTGACTTTGGATCGGCGTGCGACAGTTACATCAGGCATTTTGCTAGCCTCTAAAGCGGGGGTTGTGCGAGTCTGATATATGCTCTGCTCACATCAAGATTCAACTTGGTCCGGTACTGATCCGTTCCGTCTTCCAAGTCGCAGAGGACCGAATGATTCTTGCAAGCCAGCTTTCTTGCCGCGCCGGTGATATAGGTGAACGGACTCAGGACACGACCCCATTGAACTATTCTATCTCGGAACATATTCAATCACCTAGAGTCCGATTCGTTCTATGGCGATAAAAGGTCAGAGCACGATCTGTAATGACGGAGTGTGGTCACAAAATGTGAGCACGTAAAGACATCTAGGATTGGTCGGTTCCGAGATAGGTCATGAAACCCTGCAGCTTTCTGTACGCGTCTAGAAATTCTAAGCCTCGGCGAGTTATGTGGTGGAAGCGACTGTCACCTGCTGTTCGAATGGATAGTAATCCGAAATTCGCGAGCGTTTCTAGCATAGGTTTCACCCTGTCGAGAGGCAGTCCTGCACCGTACGAAATTCTCGTAACGAGAGCGCCCTCGGGCCGACGCTTGAGCACCTCAAGAATGTCAGCGTAGATGTCTATCCGAGAACGCTTCTTCAATTACTGCGCCAGTCGAAGATTTCCGGGCAAAGCCTAGTAAGCCTTCCTACAAGAATCACCGAAATCTCTTAACAACTGCTAAGAGAGAGCTCAACCTGACTTCAACAATCTTTCAAAGCGAAGTGCGCTCATGTTTGAGCTGCTTCTGTCTCCCAATTCGAAACTTGATGTGTGCCACGAATTGTGCGGCGTCTCAAGAAGTGTGTTGCAATCGGGCCGAAATGTGCTACATTTCAATCTTACGCACTAATTGGAGTTCCATGAAAAGAGCTCCTTCCACGGGGTTGTAGCGATAGGGCTCAGTCTCACGAAAGCCCAAAGCTCTGTAGAGCGCGATGGCTTCGCGCATGGAAGGTACCGTATCAAGCCGCATTCGTTTGTAGCCTGAATTGCGGGCTGCGTCGATAACTGCAACCGCCAGGGCCTTGCCGATTCCCCTCTCCCGAAATGCTGGGCGCACGTATAGTCTCTTCATCTCACACACTCCCTCAGCGAGCTTTCTCAATGCAACACACCCGGCGACGTTAGGGCCGTCCTGCGCAAGGAGTATGCATCCATCGGGTGCGGAATATTCACTAGGAAAACGTGCCATCTCTTCGTCGAATTTCTGGAAAGAAAGATCGAATCCAAGTGAGGCAGCGTATTCGAGAAAAAGGGTTCTGGCTTCACGAAAGTCATCCTCTGACGCCGCTGCGGATATCTTCATCTCCCATTCATCCAACGTATCCGCGGAGCGCGCTTAATCGTCACTGCCTCTCTTGTATAGCGTCTCCTACTCGAATTGTTCCATCTTTGATGATTTGTGCGCGAAGGCCGCCTCTGTGTATCAAACCCGTCAACACGCCTTTTTCCGTCAATCCCTCGAGGTGTGTACAGGGTTCGCAGAGTCGAACACCGCGAAGGGTTACTCCACCGAGTGTGAACTCCTTGCCAACGAGATGGTTGAGCGGGACGCCTCGCGTTACGATATTGCGTCTGGCATCGCCTGGCTGCAAGTCAATGCCGTGATCGCGCTTCAGCGCCTCGATGGCCTCAATTTCAATTAGAGTGATCTCGCGATCTGGACCAGGCTTGTTTGAATAAGTGCCCGTCTTCTGGGAGTATCGATCTCCCTCAAGGCCTTTGCCGGCGACAGCGCTGACTTCTTTCACGGAAACCGTGGGTTGATTGGCTGATGGTGCAACATGAATCGATATTACAGCGCCTTTCCACAAGCTTGTGACCCCGGAGGCTACTTTCCCTGCTCTTCGAGACAGCAGTCGACTACCTCAATTGAATTCGCCGACTGTGATCTAACCAAGATGGAGTTCGCTGTATTGTTTGTGACCTTTAGATTACCTATTTCAACGGTGGTGTTTGACGTGACTCTCTTTGGCTCAGACATTGAAGTGCACTTAAGCCTTGACCTTGACTAACATGCACAAAGGCTTTTTCTTGTCTTACGGAGATCTATGTCGAGGTTAGGTTACTATGGACAAAGTTGTGCATTTCGAAATCCCAGCCGATGACATCGCGCGTGCTCAGAAGTTCTACACTACTGTGTTCGGTTGGAAGATGAATAGCTTTCCTGGGATGGGGTATACAATCTTGAACACTGTGCCTACGGACGAAGAAGGTATGCCCAAGGAGCCGGGTGCAATTAATGGTGGGATGCTGGAACGCCAGGAACCAGTAATGGGCCCCGTGATAACGATCAACGTGGAGAGCATTGACGAAGCGCTGAAGAAGATCGAGCAGAATGGCGGGAAGGTAGTTAGGGGAAAGGAAGCGGTTGGCGACATGGGTCACGCCGCCTACTTCAAGGACTCGGAAGGAAACGTCGTAGGCCTTTGGCAGAATAAGTGACTCTAAACTTACGACGTCTGCTTAGGTCGTCTCAGGTTCAAGATCAATACAAAAACGAACATGACCGCTGAGAGCAGAAGCCAGCTCAAATCCTGCGAAGAAAGCTGGTGGTCCGCATTTTTGAATGAATTCCATTGCGCCTCGAGTACCTTAGGCGAGTCCACAAACAATTGAGTCCGTGGGGCACTATCAGTTGAATCACCGG
>Ga0209321_10001887_pt1 | contig 14205 bp, 13 predicted proteins | sample Rifsed16ft4_FD_184012 | JGI IMG/M metagenome (GOLD analysis project Ga0209321, IMG submission 184012) | Soil microbial communities from Rifle, Colorado, USA - sediment 16ft 4 - CSP-I_5_4 (version 2) | ecosystem: Environmental > Terrestrial > Deep subsurface > Rock core/Sediment | place: Rifle... | reverse complement strand
TTTCTTTTTCGGCATTCGGTGGCTCGCCGGTTTCGTTCGAGACCAGGGGCGAAACCTTCTCCAGACCCACGAAGGCGGCGCCCCGGGACGATCGAGCCCTTACGTCAGCTGGTTGATGAGGCTGAAGATGGGCAGGTACATCGAGATCACGATTCCGCCGACCACCGTGCCCAGGAAAAGAATCAGGACTGGCTCCATCAGAACCATCAGGTTCGCGACCGCGGTGTCCACCTCGTCCTCATAGAAGTCCGCGATCTTGGAGAGCATGGTGTCGAGAGCGCCGGTCTGTTCTCCGACGGAGATCATCTGGACCACCATCGGAGGGAACACATCCGTTTGCTTCAGAGGAGCGGCGAGCGACTGACCGCCCTCGACGCTCTTCCTCGTCTCCATGATGGCGTCTTCCACGATGGCGTTGCCCGAGGTCCTGGCGGTGATCTCGAGCCCGTCGAGGATGGGAACGCCGCTCGAGATGAGCGTCGAAAGCGTTCGGCAGAAGCGGGCGACCGCGATCTTGCGAAGGATCATGCCGATGATCGGCATCCGGAGCGTTAACCTGTCGATGACCCGCCGCCCCCTGTGGGTCTCGTAGTAGCGCATCAGGAAGTAGCCGCCGGCAACGCCGGCGATCACCATTGGAATCAGCAGGCGCACCAGCCAGTTCGAAAGCCCAATCACGATCCGGGTGGGAAGCGGGAGCTGCGCCCCAAGACCGGCGAAGAGAGAGGCGAACGTCGGGATCACTTTCCACAGAATGACGCCCACCACCAGGGCGGCGATGGAGATGACCGCCGCAGGATAGACCAGCGCCGACTTCACCTGCGACTTCAGCTTGACCGACTTCTCGATGTACTGAGCGAGCCGCTTCAGGATGGTGTCGAGGATACCTCCGGCCTCTCCCGCCGCGATCATGTTGGTGAACAGATCGTCGAAGACCTTGGGGTGCTTCTTCATCGCGTCCGCGAGAGACGAGCCCCCTTCCACGTCCTGGCGCACCTGCAGCAGGACCCTCTGGAAGTTGGGATTGTCCTGCTGGGTCCCCAGGATCTCAAGACACTGGACCAGGGGGAGACCGGCATCGATCATGACCGAGAACTGCCGGGTGAAAATGGCGACGGCCTTGGGCTTGATTCCGCTTCCGAACTTGGGAAGGGCGATCTCCTTCCCCTTTTCCTTGACGCTGGTGACGAGGATCTGCTCCCTTCGGAGCATCGCGATGACCGCGTCCTTGGAGTCCGCTGTCCTTTCCCCCGACGCCGCCGCGCCGCTTCGCGTCTTGCCTTTGAATACGTAGGCCGGCATGATTTCTCCTCCTGGTCGCTAGTGCTGTTCCAACGCGACCGGTCCGGGAAGAACTTCCCGCCTGGCGACGCTGCGCCGAACGTCGAGAGCCAACAGCTTCGGCGAGCCGTTGGAACGGCACAAGGAGATAGCGCGCTCTCCGAATGCTTGGAGAATCTCGGTCTTTAGGGCCATTGGGGGCATCCTGTCAGCGCTTGACGACGCCCGGACGCGTCGCCGTCTGCGTTCCCGCGGGCATCGGCCGCTGCTGCTGCTGCTGCTGCTGAAGGGCCGTAGGGAGTCCGGTGCCGCGGTTGATCATGTCCTGGAGCTCGTCGGGAATCGACGACATCGCGAGCGCGAGCTGCAGCGTGATCTGCTTTTTGAAGTAGAGGGTTGCGAGCGCCTGGTTGAACGTCTGCATTCCGTGCTTTTCCTGCCCGGTCTGCATCGTCGAATAGAGCTGATGGATCTTGTCCTCACGGATCAGGTTCCGGATGGCGGAGTTCGGAATCATGATCTCCATCGCCAGCACCCGCCCCGAGCCGCTCGCCTTGGGAAGAAGCGACTGGCACATGATGCCTTCGAGAACGAACGAGAGCTGCGCCCGAATCTGCGGCTGCTGGTGGGCGGGGAAGACGTCCACGATTCGGTTGATGGTCTGGGCGGCGGAGTTGGTGTGGAGCGTCGCGAACGTCAAGTGGCCCGTCTCCGCGATACGAAGGGCCGACTCGATGGTCTCGAGGTCGCGCATCTCTCCGATGAGCACCACGTCGGGGTCCTCGCGCAGGGCGGCTCGCAGCGCGTTGGTGAAACTATGGGTGTCGGAGTGAATCTCGCGCTGGTTCACCAGGCACCCCTGGTGGTTGTGAAGGTACTCGATGGGGTCCTCGATGGTGATGATGTGCTCGCGGCGTTCCTTGTTGATCTTGTCGAGCATCGCCGCCAGGGTCGTGGACTTTCCGCTGCCGGTGGGCCCCGTGACCAGCACCAGGCCTCGGGGCTTATCGCAGACCTGCGCGATGACCGCGGGAAGGCCCAGCTCCTTGAAGCTCCTGATCTCGTAGGGGATCGTCCGGTAGACCGCGGCGACCGCGCCCCGCTGCATGAATACGTTCGCCCGGAACCGCGCGAGGTTCTTGATGCCGAACGAAAAATCGAGCTCGAGGGTCTCCTCGAAGCGATGCTTCTGGTTGTCGGTGAGAACGCTGTAGGCGAGCTGTTTGGTCTCGACCGTGGTGAGCGGAGGCATGTCGAGGGCGCGCAGCTTTCCGTCCACTCGAATCTGCGGCGGCGAATTGTTGGTGATGTGAAGGTCGGAGCCGCCCATCTCGAGCATGGTCTTCAGCAACTGGTGCAGGCTAACCGCCATGGAGAATCCTCGCTTCGATTGGGCGCATCTTTTTCAGCTGGTTCAGCTGGTTCAACTGGTTCAACTGGTTCATCCGGGGATTGGGGGGGATTGGGAGAATTCGCACCGGGCTCACCCCTCTACTTCACCGTCTCGCGCACGACCTCTTCCAGGGTCGTGAGCCCGTCTCGAACCTTGGTGAGCCCGCTCCGCCTCAGGGAGACCATGCCTTCGTCAACAGCCTTCTGCTTGAGCTCGATCGCCGAGGCGCCCTCGAGGATGAGCTGGCGGATCTCGTCGGTGAGCTCGAGAACCTCGTAGAGTCCCACGCGGCCCTTGTAACCGGTGTTGTTGCAGTTGCTGCAGCCGCGGCCCTTGTAGGCGGTGACGTCTCTCGCCTCTTCCGGAGCGAAGCCGGCGTCGATGAAGCCCTGGGCCGGCACGTCGATCGGGGTCTTGCATTCTTTGCAGATCCGGCGCACGAGACGCTGGGCGCAGATGAGATGGACGGAAGTCGCCACCAGGAACGGCTCGATGCCCATGTTCATCAAACGGTTGATGGTGGAGGGCGCGTCGTTGGTATGGAGGGTCGATAGCACCAGGTGGCCGGTAAGCGCCGCCTTCACCGCAATCTCCGCCGTCTCGAAGTCTCGAATCTCTCCCACCAGGATGATGTTCGGGTCCTGCCGCAGGAACGACCGGAGCGCCGCCGCGAAATTGAGGCCGATGGACTCTTTCATCTGGACCTGGTTGATCCCGGCGAGGTTGAACTCCACCGGGTCCTCCGCGGTCATGATGTTGGTCTCGGGAGTGTTGAGCTGGCTGATGGCCGAGTACAGCGTATTGGTCTTGCCGCTCCCCGTCGGCCCGGTGACCAGAGCCATTCCCCACGGCTTGAAGATCGCTTCCTCGAATTTCTTGAGCGAGCTGACCTCGAACCCGAGCTTGGTCATGTCGAGCATCAGGTTCTCTTTGTCCAGGAGCCGCAGGACGACTTTCTCCCCGAAAAGCGTGGGGAGCGTGGAGACGCGATAGTCGAGCTCGCGGAGCTTCCCCTGGTTGTTCATCCGGATCTTGATGCGGCCGTCCTGGGGGAGCCGGCGCTCGGAGATGTCGAGCCTCGCCATGATCTTGAGGCGCGAGATGATCGCGTCCCGAAGCTTCATCGGCGGGTTCATGACCACGTAGAGGATACCGTCGATCCGGAACCGCACGCGGAACTCGCGCTCGTAAGGCTCGATGTGGATGTCGCTCGCGCCGCGGCGGAGCGCGTCGGTCAAGACCAGGTTGCAGAGCTTGACGACGGGCGCTTCCTCCGTCCCCTTCTCCAGCTCGGCGAGATCGATGTCGTTGCCCTCTTCCAGGACCTCGACGTCCTCGTTGAAGTCGTCGGTCTCGACCAGCTTGTCCATCTCTTCCTTGATCTGGAGAGAGTGGACGGAGCCGTAGTACTTCTCGATCGACTCCATGATGGCCGTCTCGGACGCAACCACCGGCTCGACGTTGTAGCCCGTCATGAACTTGATGTCGTCCATGGCGAACACGTTGGTCGGGTCGACCATGGCGATGGTGAGGTTGGCGCCGGCCCTCGAGAGAGGGATGATCTGATACTTCTGCGCCGTCTCCGCGGGGACGAGCTTGATCACCGAGGGATCGATCTCGAACCGAGCGAGATTGATCGAGGGAACTCCGTACTGCCGCGACAGGAGTTGGGTGATTTCCTCGTCCTTCACGAAGCCCAACTTGACGAGATTGAACCCGAGCTTCCCGCCATGCTGCTTCTGATATTGCAATGCTTCCTGGAGCTGCTGGGGAGTGATGAGATTCTCTTTCACCAGCAGCTCGCCGAGCTTTATTGGCATCCAACCACTCCGCGGGCTGTTACACTCGACAGGGCTTAAATCTTAGCGATCACAGTGGATTTCCGTGTTCAACAACTGTACCGCCCACCCCCCGACATTGTCAAGGGGGCGTTAGCCGCAGATCGTGAGCTCAAGGAGAAATCGTCACCCCAAACCAGAGGGCTTCGTCGCGTCCTTCACTCGAACCCTCGTAGGCAACGTCGGCGACGACGAATCGAATCCTGACCCCGACCCCTGCGGAGAACGCGGGCCTCGCGCCGCGACCCGAGCCCGTTTCCGCGCGAAGACCGGCGCGGAGTGAGAGCGCGTCGTCGAACAACCGCTTGTCGACCCCGACCGAGAGCTCCCGGAAGCTCTGGTCGATGCTTTCGTCGACGCCTCCCTGGGAGGAGAGATCGAAATCGAAAGAGAGGGTGGTCGCTTGCGGCAGGAAGAAAGCGACACCGGCCCGCCCGTGCCGTGGCAAGACGATCTCTTCTCCCGACGACAGGGAGAAGCCGGGCTCGAACAGCCGGCGCCACATGAGGCCGAGGCGCAGCCAATCGCGCGGCTGGTAGAGTGCTCCGAGATCCAGGCTCGCGGTCGAGCTTCCCTCGCCTTCCGTCGCGAGCACGCGGTCACGAATGGCGGAGGGGGTCTCGTCTCCGGGCGAGAGCGAGGCCAGGGACTCGAAGAGCTCGTGGCTCTCCCCTCTCAAGTAGTGAACGTTTCCCGCAATGACCAGATCGTCGATGGGAAGCGACTGCAGGATCGAAACCGAGAGGTCGAAGGTCTCGAGACCCCGGATCGAGAGAACGTCGTCCTCGAGCCTCGACGAGCTCTCCTCCGCCAACGTTCCCGCGACCCCCATGAACGTCAATCCGAGAGAGAAACCGGCGGCTCCATCTCCGAGCGTGGCCCCGTTGCCGCGATTCATGTCGGACTCGCCCCACTGGACGCCGGCGTGGACGGCGGGTCCGAAGGCATAGCCCGCCGGGTTCCAGTAGAACGCGCTGGTGTCGTTCGCGACCGCGGTGAAAGCGCCTCCCATGGCCGCGGCTTTCGTTCCGAAGTGCAGGAATCGTTCTTGCGAGGCGGCGGAGCTCGCGGCGCCCAAGACCATCGCCGCGGTGACGAGAAAACGCAGCACGGGCGCCACTATAGCATCGGGAATTCGAGCGAGCCGAGCGAGAGCCCTCAGCCCGAGCGGAGGGCGAGCGCAGCGAGTCCGGAGCGAGAGCGGCGGGGGTGGGGCCCCGCCGCATTGAATGATGAGCGAGGCGAGCATTAAGATTGACAGCGCCTCGGCGGAAGACTATTCTCTCTCGTACCGTTCTTGAAGCACATGGGAACGAACGGCTGAATGCGGACGATCGCGGTCATCCCGTCCCGCTACCGCTCGAAACGTCTCCCGGGAAAACCCCTCGCAGAGATTCATGGCAAGACCATGATCCAGAGGGTATACGAACGCGTCACTCGCGCGAGCCGCATCGACGAGGTCCTGGTCGCGACCGACGACGATAGGATCGAGGACGTCGTCGTGGGGTTCGGGGGCAAGGCGGTGATGACGTCTTCGACCCACGCCTGCGGAAGCGATCGAATCGCCGAGGCGGTGCGCGATCTGGATTTCGATCTCGTGGTGAACGTGCAGGGGGACCTGCCTCTTCTTTCACCCGCGGACATCGACGCCGCGGTCGGCCTCGCCGAGAGGAGCCCGGGGGCCATCGCAACTCTGAAGCATCGCATCTCCGATCGAGCGATGGTGTTGAATCCCAACGTGGTCAAGGTCACAACCGACCTTCGCGGGTTCGCGCTCTATTTCTCGCGCTCGCCCATCCCCTGGCTCGGCCCCGAGGGCTCTCCTCTTCCGCCCGACGTCTATTTCAAGCACATCGGTCTTTATGTCTATCCTAGGGAGAGGCTCCTGTCGCTTTCGGCTTTGGAGCCGACCGCCCTGGAGCTTCAGGAGGGCCTCGAGCAGCTTCGGGCGATGGCACACGGAGTGCCGATTCGCCTGGAAGATACCGAGGAGGAGCCCGTTACCGTGGACACGGAAGCGGATCTGGAGCGCGCGAGAGAGATCATTGGAGAACGCGAGACATTGCAAACAGCGGGGCCCGGAGGGCCCCATCCTCCCCGAGCGGAGCCGTCAGCCGTCGCGCAGCGCCAAGCGCGAAGCGACGGGCGGCGGGGGTGGGGTCCCCGCGGCACTGAATTGAAGACCGAGGGAACTAATTAACGGAGTTTAAGCATAATGCCGTCACCCAAGGCCAAGTTCATCTTCGTCACCGGAGGCGTGGTGTCGTCGCTGGGGAAGGGAGTCGCATCGGCTTCCGTCGGGCGTCTGCTCGAGTCCCGCGGCTACCGGGTCAACTTCCTGAAGTTCGACCCCTACATCAACGTCGATCCGGGGACGATGAGCCCCTACCAGCACGGAGAGGTCTTCGTCACCGACGACGGCGCCGAGACCGATCTCGATCTCGGGCACTACGAGCGCTTCGCAGGTGTTGCGCTCTCGCGGGCCTCGAACGTCACCACGGGACAGATCTACGAATCCGTCATCGCCAAGGAGCGTCGCGGGGACTATCTCGGCGGCACCGTCCAGGTCATTCCCCACATCACCAACGAGATCAAGTCGCGGCTCCAGCCGGTCGGCGAGAACGCGGACATCGTCATCGTCGAGATCGGAGGAACCGTCGGAGACATCGAGAGCCTCCCGTTTCTCGAAGCGGCGCGGCAGTTCCGCATGGACGTCGGCCGCGCGGGCGCGGTCTTCATCCACCTCACCCTCGTGCCCTTCATCGGGAGCGCCGGCGAGCAGAAGACCAAGCCGACGCAGCACAGCGTCCGCGAGCTCCGGGCCATCGGTATCCAGCCCGACATCCTCCTCTGCCGCGCCGACCGGCCGCTGTCGCGCGACCTGAAGTCCAAGATCGCGCTCTTCTGCAACGTGGACGAGAAGGCGGTCATTACCGCCCAGGACGTCAGCTCGATCTACGAGGTTCCGCTCCTCCTGGGCGAGGAGCGCATCGACGAGATCCTTCTCGAGATGCTCCAGCTTCCGGTGCGGCCTCCGGACATGCCTGGCATGGATGACTGGCGCGAGCTGGTGCGCCGGATCCAGAATCCGACAGGCGAAGTGCACATCGGCGTCGTGGGCAAGTACGTGAGCCTCACCGACGCCTACAAGAGCTTGAACGAGGCGCTCGCCCATGGAGGCGTCGCCCACAACATCCGCGTGCGCCTCATCTGGATCGAAGCCGAGGACCTCGAGCAAGGCTCGCTCTCGGCCCTCGAGGGAATGGACGGGATTCTCGTGCCCGGGGGCTTCGGCCCGCGGGGAACGGAAGGAATGGCGGCGGCGGCCGGGTGGGCGCGCCGGAACCTCGTTCCCTACTTAGGGATCTGCTACGGCTTCCAGTGGGCCGTGGTGGAGTACGCCCGGTCCGTCTGCGGGCTCTCGCAGGCGAGCTCGACGGAATGCCATCCCGATTCGCCCGACAAGGTGATCCTCAAGCTCCGGGAGCTCCTGGGAGTTGAGGAGATGGGCGGCACGATGCGACTCGGGGCCTATGAGTGCGTGATCGAAGAGGGCTCTCTTGCCCACCGGGTCTACGGCAAGACGAGGATCTCCGAGCGCCATCGCCACCGCTACGAGTTCAACCAGGAGTACGAGCGCGTCCTCTCCGAGCACGGGCTCCGGTTCTCCGGTCGCACCCCCGACGGAAAGTTCGTCGAGATCGCGGAGATCCCCGATCATCCCTGGTTTCTCGCGGTCCAGTTCCATCCCGAGTTCAAGTCGCGCCCGCTCTCGCCTCACCCTCTGTTCCGCGAGTTCATCGGCGCCGCCTTTCGGCACAAGAACGGCCAGCTCCCCGAAAGTCCGGGAGGAAACGTCGCCCGCGAAGAGTCTTCGGTCGCGGGCCCCCGTTGAGCCTTTGAGAACGTTGAGACAGCTGAGAACGTCCGCTTTCTGAAGCCATGCCGACCGAAACCGTACCCGTGGGCGAGGTCCTCTTCGGAGGCGGACGCCGCTTCGCCCTCATCGCCGGCCCCTGCATCATCGAGAACGAGGAGCACCCGTTCTTCATGGCGGAAAGGATCCGCGACATCGCGGTCTCGCTCGGCGTTCCCTACGTCTTCAAAGCGTCGTTCGACAAGGCGAACCGGACCTCGATCGAGGGATTCCGCGGCCCGGGCCTGGAGAAAGGTCTCGCCATCCTGCGCGCGGTCCGGGAGCGCTTCGGCATTCCCGTGACCACGGACGTCCACGAGCCTCACCAGGCGGAAGCGGTGGCGGAGTCGGTGGACTTGCTCCAGGTTCCGGCGTTTCTCTGCCGGCAGACGGACCTCCTTCTCGCCTGCGCCCGCACCGGAAAGCCGGTGAACGTGAAGAAGGGCCAGTTTCTCGCGCCCTGGGACATGAAGAACGCGGTCGAGAAGATTCGAGCTTCGGGGAACCCGAAGGTGATCGTGACGGAGCGGGGCACGAGCTTCGGCTACAACAACCTGGTGGTGGACCTCCGGGGCTTCCCCATCCTGCGTGAGACCGGAGCACCCCTGGTGTTCGACGTCACCCACAGCCTTCAGCTTCCCGGAGGGGCGGGAAAATCCTCCTCCGGGCAGTCGCGCTTCATCCGCGAGCTCGCATCGGGTGGCGTCGCCTGCGGTGTCGACGGCGTCTTCATGGAAGTGCACGACCGGCCGGCGGAGGCGCTCTCCGACGGTCCCAACAGCTGTCCCTTGAGCTCACTTCCCTTTGTCCTGAAGAGACTCGTCGCCATCGAGCGGGCAATCGCCGACGACGAAGAGGGACGATGACCCGAGAGATCGCCCGACGCGTCCTCGAGATCGAGGCGGACTCCATCAAGAAACTGATCGATCGTCTCGACGAGAGCTTCGAGCGCGCCGTCGACCTGGTCTCGAGCTGCCGTGGCCGCGTGGTGGTGACGGGCATGGGGAAGTCCGGCATCATCGGCCGTAAGATCGCGGCCACTCTGAACAGCACCGGCACTCCCTCGCTCTACCTGAATCCAGCGGAGGCCCTCCACGGCGATCTCGGGATGGTGGTCTCGGGCGACGTCGTGGTTTTGCTCTCGAATAGCGGAAGGACGCGCGAGCTCGTCGCCCTGGTCGAGCCCATCAAGAGGCTCTCGGTTCCGCTCATCGCCCTTCTCGGGAACCGCGACTCGACGCTCGGGGAAGCCGCGGACGTGGTCCTCGACGTTTCCGTCGAGGAAGAGGCCTGTCCCATGGGTCTCGCGCCCACGGCGAGCACCACGGCTTCTCTCGCTCTCGGGGACGCGCTCGCGATGTCGGTCCTGGAAAAGAAAGGATTCGGCGCCGACGATTTCCGCACCTTGCATCCGAACGGGCAGCTCGGATTCAAGCTCATGCGGGTCGAGGACGCGATGCACCGCGGCGACGACATCCCGAAGGTCCGAACTGACGCCCTCATGCGCGACGCGATCTACGAGATGTCGCGAAAAGGGCTCGGGGTCACGAGCGTCGTCGACGGTGACGACCGGCTTGTCGGCGTCATCTCCGACGGTGACTTGAGGCGCCAACTGGAAAGAGACGAACGCCTTCTCACCAGGACGGCCTCCGACTGCATGACCAAAAACCCGGTGACGGTCCCGGCCAAAGAGGCGGCGACGGCCGCGCTCGCGCTCATGGAGAAGCGCCGCATCACCTCCCTCATGGTGCCGGACGAGGAAGGCCGCATCGTGGGAGTGCTGCACCTCCACGACCTCTGGCGCCTGAGCGAATACTTCTAGCGCCGACCAGCGAAGAGAGCGGGGCCCGGAGGGCCCCATCCTCCCCGAGCGATGAGCGAGCGAGCACTGAAAATGAACGACGAGTTTCGAGCCAAGGCCTCCGACATTCGCATGATCCTGTTCGACGTCGATGGTGTGCTCACCGACGGGACTTTCTGGCGCGTCGGTGAAGAGGAAGTGAAGCGTTTCCACTCCCGCGACGGAGTCGGGCTGGTGCTCGCGAGGCGGGCGGGGTTGAAGCTCGGCCTCATCTCGGGACGCCGCTCGACCGCTGTCGCCGCGAGGGCTGAGGAGCTCCAGATGCACTTCGTGCGCCTCGGCGCCGGGGAGAAGATCCCCGCGCTCGAAGAAGCAATGTCGCAGGAGTCGCTCGCCGCCTCCCAGGTCGCGTTCATGGGCGACGATCTCACCGACCTCCCGGTGCTGCGCAAGGTCGGTCTCTCCGCCGCCGTGGCCGACGCTCCCCTGGAGGTTCGTTCTCGGGTAGACTATGTGTCGCGCGCCCGCGGCGGCCACGGGGCGGTGCGAGAGCTGATCGAGCAGATTCTCATGGCCCAGGGCCGATTCGACGAGATCGTGAAGACCTATCTGGAGTGATCGTGGGGATCATCAAGTCGCTCTTCATCCTCCTGGCCGGCGCCGCGCTCGCGACGTTCCTCTGGTCGAACTACGAGCAGAAGGTCGTCGTCTACTTCACGACCCAGTTCCGGACGGTGGAGCTTCCGCTGGCGGCGGCGCTGGTGGTCGCCCTTCTCACCGGCCTCCTTCTGGCGGTGGCGCTCTCCCTTCCCAACCAGTTCCGGCTCAGGGCCCGCATCCGCGAGCTCACCCGCAAGCTCGATCGGCTCGAGGACGAGAACGCCGAGCTCCGGAAGCTTCCCCTCGACGATTCGATCCCCGAGAGCCCGCCCTCGTTTCGCGAGTCCCGTGATGGAGTCAAATCGCAGCGACGCGACGCCGGCCTCCCGGCGACCAAGCCTCCTGGAGCCTGAAGCCGGTCTCGGCCGGCTTTGAGCATGAACCTCCCGGACGAGACTCTCCTTTTCGTCCTCGTCGCGTTCGCGGCGGGGGTCGCCCTCGGACGCTTATGGACGGCGGTCCGAAGCGCCCGGGGGGCGAAGGCCGATGCACGGCGCGCGTCCTCTATCCACTACATCCTCGGTCTCGACCTCCTCGCCTCCCGTCAAATCGATCGCGCCGTGGTGGAGCTCACCAAGGCCGCCCGCGAGAACACCGAGGCCACGGAGATCTACCTCATCCTGGGAAACCTCTTGCGAGAGAAAGGGCAGCTCGAGCGGGCGGTCCAGATCCATCAGAGCGTCCTCCACCGTCCGGGGCTCCCCGCGAACGAGCGGGCGCACGCTCTACTTTGCCTCGGGATGGACTTCAAGAAGGCCGGGTTCCGCTATCGAGCGATGGATACCTTCCGCGAAGTGGTGGCGCTAGAGCCCGGGAACGCCTACGCCCTCACCAACCTGGTGAAGATCCACGAAGAGGAGCACGAATGGGAGAAGGCGCTTTCTCTCCAGGAGGAGCTCGCGAAAGTCACCGGGACCGAGGATTCAACGCTGCGCGCGTTTCTCTACGTTCAGATCGGCCAGGCCGCCGCGGGCGCGGGCGATGAGACGAAAGCGGTCCGCGCCTTCGAGGAGTCGATGCGGGCCCAGCCGCGAATACCCGCCGCCTACCTTCATTATGGAGATCTGCTCGAGAGCGCCGGACGTCCGGAAGAGGCGGAAGCGCAGTGGAGCCGGCTGGCGCGGGAGAACCCGCCGCACGCTCACCTCGCTTTCGAGAGACTTCAGCGGGTGAGAGCGAAGCTCGGGCGGAGCGAGAGAATGGAGAGGCTCTATGAGGACGTGGTCCGGGAGGACGAGTCGGACTGGCGGGCCCGGCTCGCTCTCGCCCGTCTGAGACGCGGCCAGGGGCGCGGGGAGGAAGCTTTCGAACTGCTTCTCGAAGCGGTGCGAAGAAACCCCCACGCCCTCGCGGTGCACATCGAAGTCTGGGGTTTCCTGGGAACGGATGCCTCGACCGCCCCCGTCCCCGGAGCCCGGCTCGCCCGCTACCTCGATGAGGTCTCGAACGCGGTGTTCTTCATCGACCCGTACGTTTGCATCAAGTGCAACTACCGGGCGAACGGAATCCTGTGGCGCTGCCCTCACTGCCAGGAGTGGAACACGTTCGTCGAGGAGCGGCTCGAGACCGTCGAGTCATAGCTTAAGGCGCTGGGACGCCAAGACGCGAAAACCAAACCCAAGGCAAGGGGGATAAGGCAGACGGGAGGGGATAGGGAGATGATCGGTCAGGGTCTTCATTCATCTCCCCATCTCCTCCTATCTCCTCATCCCCCTTTCTTGCATTTTCTCAGTGCGCTTTGGCCCGGAGCTGCGAAGCGAGGTCGTCAGCCTGCTTCAGCGTCTCCTCGATCGAGCCCGAGGTATCGACGAGAAAATCGGCGAACGGCCGCTTCTCCTCGATCGGCATCTGGGAACGGATGCGGCGGAGGGCGTCCTCCCGGGAGAGCCCGTCGCGCGCCATCAGCCGCTCGTGCTGCAATTCCGGAAGGCAGTGGACCACCACCAGGAGGTCGTATCGCCGATAGGAGCCGGTCTCGATCATGAGCGCGGCGTCGACGACGGCCACGGGATCGGAGGCTTTCTCCCGCTCTTCGAAGAAACGCTCGACCTCCCGCCACACCCCCGGGTGGACGACGGCGTTCAGCTTTCTTCGCGCCTCCTCGTCGGTGAAGACGATGGCGCCGAGGGCTTTTCGATCCACCGATCCATCCGAAGCGATGACCGCCGCACCGAAGCTTTCCGCGATCTGCCGGGTGACGTCGGTCCCGGACTGGAGGAGCCGATGAACGACGGCGTCCGCGTCGAGCGTCGGAATCCCCCGCTCCTCGAGCCTTCGACGCACCACGGTCTTGCCGCAGGCGATCCCTCCGGTGAGGCCCACTTTCAACACCGGGGTCTCGCCGTCACCCCCGCCTCGCCCGGGCGAGATCGAGGGTGTTCGAGAGGAGCATCGCGATGGTCAGGGGCCCGACGCCTCCGGGCACCGGAGTGAACGCCGACGCGACTTCTATCGCGTCCTTCGGATGGACGTCACCGACGAGGGTCCAGCCGTTCTTGCGAAACACCTCGAGCCTTCCCGGGTCCTCTCCGAAGTAGTCCTTCACCTGCTCCTCGGTCTCGGCCCGATTCATCCCCACGTCGATGACGACGGCGCCGGGACGGATGAAATCCCGCCGAAGGATCGCCGGCCGGCCGATCGCGGCCACCAGGATCTCTGCCTCGCGGGTAACGGATGCGAGCTCTTTGGTGCGAGAGTGACAGACGGTGACGGTCGCGTGCTCGTGGAGGAGAAGCATCGCCATCGGCTTTCCCACGATGTCGCTGCGTCCCACGACGACCGCGCGCTTTCCCTTGAGCTCAACCCCTTCCCGCCGCAGGAGCTCCATCACCCCCGCGGGGGTGCAGGGCCTGGGTGCGGGCCGGTTCTGGACGAGCTTCCCCACGTTCACCGGATGAAACCCGTCCACGTCTTTCTCGGGAAGGATCCGATCGAGGAACTCCTCGGAGTCGAGATGGTCCGGGAGCGGGAGCTGCAGCAGGACGGCGTCGACGTCGTTGCGCTCGTTCAGCTCATCGAGCTTCGACCGCAGCTCCTCGCGGCGGGTGCTTCCGGGAAGGAGAACTCCCTCGGAAAAGAGCCCCGCCTCCTCGCAGGCCCTGGTCTTGCTGCGGACGTAGAGCTGGGATGCGGGATCGTCTCCGACCAGAACCGCTGCGAGCCCCGGAACGACTCCGCGCGCGATAAGAGGCCTGGCTCTTTGCTTGACCTCGTTCCGGATTTCCTGCGCGATTCGCTTTCCGTCGAGAATCCTTGCCGTCACTCTGTCTCCTTTATCAGTGCTCGCTCGCTCTTCGCTTCAGGCCCTTCCGCCTCC
>Ga0209321_10001886_pt1 | contig 14208 bp, 17 predicted proteins | sample Rifsed16ft4_FD_184012 | JGI IMG/M metagenome (GOLD analysis project Ga0209321, IMG submission 184012) | Soil microbial communities from Rifle, Colorado, USA - sediment 16ft 4 - CSP-I_5_4 (version 2) | ecosystem: Environmental > Terrestrial > Deep subsurface > Rock core/Sediment | place: Rifle... | reverse complement strand
CCCGGAGGCTGCGATCCAGATCGCGGACACCGTGGCGGCCATGTTCAACCCACGCGAGGAGTCGTCCGAAGCCTTCCGTGAAGGCTTCATGGGGAAGGGGCTCGGACTCACGTTTTACGAAGACCAGAACGTGGCCACGTTCACGAGCGGAGCCGCTACCGGCGCAAGTACGCCCTTGGTGAACGGCGCGAACCAGACCGGCTCGAGCCTGATCACCGATGGCTGGTCCAGCTTCTCCGGAGTCAAGGGAGACACCTTCACTCTGGGAGGGGTGTTCTCGGTCAACCCGCTGAGCAAGAAGTCCACCGGACGGCTACAGCGCTTCGCGCTCACCGCGAACGTATCGGACACCGCGGGCGATGCCACTCTCAGCATCACGCCGTCGATCGTCACGTCGGGCGCGTACCAGAACGTGAGCAACAGCCCGGCCAACAACGCGGTGCTCACCTACTGGAACATGGCTGCGGGCGGAACGTTCGCCGCGACCGTGTCTCCGACGTCGATGGTATTCCATCCCGCGGCGTTCGCGTTCGTGACCGCGGACCTGGTCAAGCCGAACGGTGGCGCCAACGTCGAGCGGATCAGTTCTCCCGCTCGAGGAGTGGCGCTTCGTATGGCTGAGCAGTGGGACGTCCGCACCGACCAGAACATCACGCGCATCGACACGATCGTGGGCGCTGCGACGCTCGACGCTCGTTTCGCTGTTCGCGCGCAAGGGTAGGAGGGAGCCATGGCGCTGACGAGAACGACTCTCTCGAGTGCGGTGGGCGTGGATGACACGTCCATCGTCGTAGCTTCCGCGACCGGTTTCGCCACGGGACGTCTGCTCCGCATCGACCAGGAATTCCTGCAGGTGGCGCAGTCGTACAACGGCACGGCGACCACGATCCCGGTGCTGCGTGGCCGGGAAGGCTCGCTGACCTCGGCGCACGTGGTCACTGCGGGTGTCGTCGTGGGCACTCAGGCGGACGATTGGGACGAGCCCGGTACGGGCGTCCCGGTCGGCAACATCACTGCGGGCCGGCCTCGGATCATCGAGTCGATCACCGCCGACAACTCGACGGTGGTCCACACCCCGGCTGGGTCCGACCATGTCGTGATCCTGAACGGGACGGGCGTCATCAACCTGACGGTCCCGATCCCCACGACCGACATGGACGGTGACGAGCTGGTGATCGTGGGCAACGGCACGGCGGCGCACGTCGTGACGTTCACCGGTGGTGTCGGGGGCGAGGGCGCGAGCTACGACGTGCTCACGTTCAACAGCGGGGGCCCGGTGGCTGTGCGCTTCATCGCGTGCAACGCCGTGTGGCTCGCGTACACACAGCCCGCATGGACGGGCACCGTGACCAACTTGGTCGCGGGCATCGCGTGAGGGTGGCCATGAGCAACTTCATCACCCGACTCCGGCGCTCGCTCGTCTTCGCGCTGACGCTGGCTGCGCTGTCGAGCGGCATCCTTCTCGCGGCTGTGGCGCGGACCCTGCCGACGTTCACGGCGGACGGCTCCGCAGCAGCCACTCCCACGCGTACCGGCTCCTATGGGGAGGCCTACACCCTCCCCCTGGGCGCGGGCAAGATGTACGCCTACGCCGACGAGGGATCGTACTACTGCACCTACAACGTGACGGACGGGACGGGGATCGCGGGCCATGCGGCTCCGGTGCAAGCGGATCTCTCGACCAAGCCGCTGCTGCACGTCTTCAACGCGAGCACGACCAAACGGCTCTATCCCGACTTCGTTCGGATCCGCATGACGGCGATCGGCGCCGGATCAAGCACAACCGACTTCACCTTGTGGGCTGACAACAACGGGTCTACCGTCAAGACGTCGGGTGGGACCGTGGCAACCGTCGTCAATACGCTTGTCGGTGGCGCGGCTGACGGCGACTCCATCGTGAGCTTCGGTGCGGTTGTGGCAACCGCCGCAGCGACCGAGAAGAGGCTCGATCATCAGCGTCTGCGGTCCACGGTGTCTGTGGTCGAGGACCAGTACTTCTTCGGCTTCGGCAACACCGGGTACGGTCCACCCACGGGCGGGGTCACGATGGCGGGTACCGCTGTCGTCGGGCTGAACGTCCACTTTCCTCCTGTCGTTGTCCCGCCAGGCGGGAACTTCAAGCTGGTGAAGTGGGCGACGTCGCAGTCCGGAGCGGATTCGTACGAGTACACACTCTGCTATGCCCGGCGGTAACTGATGGGCAAGGCTCAGGCGTCCGACGTCGAGTATCCCAAGGTGTTGGACACTCGGCTCGGAACGGTCGTCGTGTTGAACGCCAAGCAAGAGGCGGCCATCATCGGCCGGCATGCGAAACTGCGGCTGGTCAAAGCCGCAACGGGTGATACGGTCGTATACGAAGGCGAGAAGGCGGAGGGCGAGAAGTAGATGGGCAACCTCGTCACGCTGTCGAGCACGACGCTGATTTCCCCGCTCGGGCGGGAGGATGGCGAAGCCTATGTCGCCAGCGTCGCCGGCCTGTCGGACGGCACGCGGCTGTACATCGACCGTGAGTCGGTAGCGGTGATCGGCAACCCACTGGCGAACCCTGTCCGGCTCCGCCGTGGCCAGGACGGAACTGGAGCCGAGCTGCACCCGAACGGCGCAACGGCTTGGATCGCGCAGCCGGACCAGCTCTACTCGCGCGATCCGGCAGGACTGCCGCCGACCGAGCTGTTGGTGTCTCCGTGGATCAACGTGCTCACGGGCGCTGTGTGGTTTGCGCAGGGCGATGCTGTGGGGCCCGGGGCATCCACGACCCTGCGGAGGTGGACGAAGCAAGAGACGACGTACACGGTGGGCGCCCTGGGTGTCGAGACGATCACGCAGGCGCCCACAGCATCCACGTAGGGAGGACTCATGGACAGGGTGTTCGACCTCAACCCAGCCAACGATCCGGCGCCGGATCAGATCCCGTCGTTCCGCTATCCGGATCTGAGTCCGTACGCTCAGGAGATGCGGGGTTGGGAGACGCGGAACCGAATCCCCGGGTACGACCCGAAGAACCACCCGTACCCGCGCATGCTGTACCGGGCGTCGCGACACCTGAACGCCGAGGGCGTTCCGGTCGGGAAGCTACTGGTGATCGACCCTGAGGACGAAGCGTTCTCGCGACGCAACTACTTCACCGTGGCGAGCGAGCAGGAGCACCGTCGGGCACTCGCCGAAGGCTGGTCTGACAGCGTGGAGGACGCACTGAAGCGCGCCACTCGCGACGAAGACAGCCTCTCGGTGGCCGCCGCGCACAGGCTGTACGAGGACAAGCGCCTGAGCGAGACGGCGCGCGCCGAGGCGCGAGCAGCGGACGAGGAAGCGTTCGAGCATCTGCCCGAGATCCCGGAGCAGCCGAAGACAAAGCGGAAGGCTAAGCAGTCGTAGGCTCATGTGGCCGTCAGCACTGTCGCCGACATCTGCCGTGGGGCGCTACAGGCGCTAGGCGTCCTCGCGTCGGGCGAGGTGATGTCTGCAGCCGACGGCGACCTGGCACTCGAGCTACTCAACGGCCTTCTGGATCAGTGGGCGGCTGACAACCGTGCCATCTACTTCAGCACCCGCACCGTCAAAGCGATCACGCCGAGTGACGGGAGCTACACGGTGGGCGCAGGGGGCGATGTGGACATCGTGCGCCCTGTGTTCCTGGACGATGTCCGGCTCATCGACACGGCGCCGACTCCGGACCTCGAGACACCTCTCCTCCAACTGACTGACGCTGCATATCGGGAGTGGCCGAACAAGGCGCTGGAAAACACCATGCCTCAAGCGTGGTGGTATAACCCGACGTTCAGCACCGCGCGCGGTACGCTCGAGTTGTTGCCGATTCCGACGGGGACGACGCTCCAGTTTGCCCTGTACTCGCCGACTGCGGTTGCCAGGCAAGCTGCGCTGACGAGCGCGTTCAGCTTGCCGCCCGGTTATGAGCGGATGCTGCGCACCAACCTGGCTGTCGAGCTCGCGGCTCCGTTTGAGAGCCAGGTGTCCGCTGGCCTCGCCAAGGCTGCAGCCGAGAGCATGGGAGTGGTCAAGCGCGCCAACGCTCGGCCGGCAGAGTTGAAGCTCGACCCTGCGGCGCTGATCGGCGTCGGTCACAGCCGATGGTCGATCTACACGGACCAAGGCTGATGGAGTTCCCGAGTTTCCTGGGCCCGTCGAATGTGGCACAGGCTCCCAACCTCGACCAACAGCGGCTCATGAATTGGTACCTTGAGCGCGCTGAGAGCCCCGGGGCGACTGCGCGTTGGTCGTGCAATCCGACTCCCGGTGTGGAGTTGATCGCGACTGACCAGGGCTCTCCTGGCCGAGCGCACATCTTCGATCCGCAGACCCAGCGGGAGTTCGCCGTGCAGGGTACGCGGTTTAACGAGATCGCCGAAAACGGGGCGATCACCAACCGCGGGACGGTTGCGATCGACGGGAACCCCGCCACCATCTCACTCAACACCGTGGGTGAGTTGCTCATCACGAGCGGCCGTAACGCGTACACGTTCATTCTCAGCACGAACACGTTTGCGGCTGTTGCGGCGCTAGCGGGGCTTGCGACGATGGGCGACACGCTCGACGGTTACGGGCTCGTCCTCGACGATGCGACGTCGACGGTGCGCATTTCCGACCTGCTCGACTTCGCGACTTGGGATCCGACGCAGTTCATTCGGCGTAGCAAGGCAGCCGATCCGCTTCGCGCGATCCGTGCGGCGAACGGGTATTTGTACTTGATGGGCGCGCAGACCGGAGAAGCCTGGTACAACGCCGGCGAGTCTCCGATTCCGTTCGTGTTCCATCCGTCGGGATTGATGCCGTACGGGATAGCGGCTCCGTTCTCAGCCGAGATCGTGGGAGCCACACTCGTGTGGGTGGCCGCTACAGCCAACGGTCAGGGCGTGGTTGTACGGACTCCGGGACTCGCAGTCGAGATCGTCAGTACTGTGGCGCTCGCGAATACGTTGAACGGGTACGCCAGTCTCGATGACGGCATCGGCGACAGCTACGAGGACAGGGGCCACACGTTTTACTTGCTCTCCCTGGGTACGGCGAACGCGACATGGGTACACGATGCGGCGCTGCCGGCGAGTGTAGCGTGGCACGAGCGAGGGACGTGGATCGCGGAAATGTCGAGGTTCGACGCGTGGCGATCTGCGTTTCATGCGTTTGCGTTCGGCGAACACCGCATGCTTGACCGCACGTCGGGAGCCGTCTATCGCATGGGACCGTCGTTTGGGGTGGACGCGGGAGATCGGCCCATTCGGCGCGTGCGTAGATCTCCAGCACTCGTGAGCGAGAATCGGTTGCTGTACTATCCGGCGTTCGAGCTTGACCTCGAGTCCGGTCTCGGCGTGACGGGTACTGGCCAGGGATCCAACCCGCAGGTGATGCTGCGGATGAGCAACGACAACGGCAAGACGTGGGGATTCGAGGTCGTGCGCTCGGCCGGAAAACTCGGCGAGTACGAGACTCGAGTGCGGTGGCTCCGTTGTGGAGCTGCGCGGCGCCGGGTGTTTGAGGTTTCCGTCACCGACCCGATTCCTTGGCGCCTGACCAACGCCTACTTGCCCGGGTTCGAGCGCGCCAACCCTGGAATCGGGAGGGCGGCATAAATGCCACTTCTTCCCGTTCCGATGCCGGTGGCCGATGCGCTCGTGAGCAGGCTCGGGTTCATCACCGAGACCTGGATCAAGTACTTCACCAACCAGACCCAGGAGATCGTGCAGGCTGCGCGGGTACTCACGAGCAAGAGCTTGCTGGATCAGAGCGCGTCCATCGGTACGACTCCATTCGACGTGACGAGCGTGCCGGCAGGGATCTACCGGCTGGCGTACTACGCGCAGGTCGTCCAGGCGGCAACCGTGTCGAGCAGTCTGATCGTGACGTTCCTGTGGACCAACCGGGGGGCGTCGCTGTCGCTCGCCGGGTCGGCGATGACCGGGAACAGCTTGACGACGGTGAGCGCCGGGAGCATGCTGATCCACGTGGATCAGAGCTCGCCCATCTCGTTCTCGACGACGTACGCATCGGTGGGAGCTACGCCGATGAAGTACGATCTGCACATGACCCTGGAGCGGTTGGCGGCATGAGTCAGCAAGAGCGCATTCTCCCGACGTACGAATGGGACCGACTGAAGATCGCGCAGCTGCCTCCCCTCTGGCGGTACGTGCGACCGGGCGAAATGGACATGGTGGTGGTCGAGAACGATGCACGCATCGTTGCGTGTTGCGGCGTTCTTCGGGTACCGTGCTTCGAGGGCTTGTGGATGGCCGATGACCATCGTGGGAACGCTGGGACCGCAAGGCGACTGATGCGGATCATGGTCGCAGCCGCAAACCGGTGGGCGAATGGCTGGGCGTTTGGTGCCGCGGCTGACGACCACATGCGGGACATCTTGGCTCGGATTGGAGGGCAGAAGCTGCCGGCGGACTTCTACGTGCTGCCACTCCAGCCACAGAGGCTTCAGCCAGAAAGCGAAGGATCAGAATGCCGGACGCAGTAGCAGCCGCAGCCATCACGGCGGCGGGCGGGCTCCTCGGTGGCGGTCTGTCGTCGCGTGCGTCGAACCGAGCGAGTACGCAGCAAGCACGGGCGGCGGAGGAGGCCCTCAGGTTCGAACGCGAGCAAGCGGCGGAGGACAAACGGCGGTATGACGAGCAGCAAGCAGCGCTGAAAGCGCAGTGGGACGCGGAGCAGGAGCGGCGCAGGCCGTATCGCGAAGCGGCTGAGCGCATCATCTCCCGGTACGGTGGCAGGCCCAGCACGGCGCGCGTGACGCCTACCGAGATGCCGGCAGGTTGGACGCCTGGTGCGACGGAGTCAGTCAAACGCCGGCTCACGTTGGGCGCCATCGCCGGTTCGGTTCCGACACTGCGCTCGGAGCCTGAGACGCCTGCGTTGGTCGGGCCGCGCTTCAGCATCCGGAACTGGCAGGACTGGAGCAACTACGGTGCCTGACCAGCCCTGCGACGTGTGCTTCGCTGTCGACGGCGACCGCACGCCGAAAGCTACTGCTCGGTGGTGTGGGAGGTGCCGGAAGTGGATCTGCGACCGCTGCCGGTACAGCCCGCGGCGGATCCAAGCAGTGGCGCATACTGTACGGCGCACGCTGCGTGACTACGTTTCGAAACGTGAGGTTTCGACATGATCGCCTCAAGGGAACCGTGCGGCCCGGACGGGTACACACCAGACGGCTCGCCATGCCAACCTGAGCCAGGGCCGCCACCGCCGCCTCCGGAGTCTCCAGGGCCGCTAGAATTCCCGAAGCAGCCCACAGGCGAAGTTGAAGTCGGAGGTGAGGGCGGAGGTGAAGACCTCGGCTTCTCGCCGTTCTCGGGCCCGATGAGCTTCCGGTACAACGTGCCTGGCGTCCCGCGCTTCCGGGCTCCGGTGTTCCGGGCGCCCTCGGCAGCGGAGGCGCTGGAGGAGCCTGGTTACAAGTTCGGAGCCGAGGAAGGCCGCCGGGCGCTCGAGGCGTCTGCATCCGGCAGGGGTACGCTGCGTACGGGGGGCACGCTCAAGGACATCGTGGCGTGGGGCGACCGCTTCGCGACTCAGCACTACGGAGACGTATTCAACCGCGCTCTCTCCGCGTTCGACCGTCTCTATCAGGGCAGCCGCGACGAGTACGCGCCGTTGCTCGCGGAATGGAACGCACGCAGTGCTGCGGGCCTGCGTGGCGCGGAGCTGGACTGGGCGCGCACCTACGATCAGTGGGCGCTCGAGCAGCAGCTCCGTGCGCAACGCGAGGCTGCGATTCTAGGAGCCGGAGCCGGATAACGCAGCATGCCAGCCGCGATCCCGTACGCGCCAGCCGACTACTACCGGCCCCGGAACCGCATCGCCGATCTGATCCTGGCTGCGGGCCAAGCGCGTGCTGCGGGCGCCGCACGCAGCGGAGAGATCTGGGGAGACGCGATCGCTCGAGCGGCGTCCGGCATCGGTGGAGCTATCGCGGATGCTCCGCGGCTGCGTGCGGAGAGCACCGAGCGTGAGGCTGCCACCGCCTTCCGTGAGCGCCAGATGGCTGCCCTGGAACGAGGAGAGCAGAGGGAGGAGGCTGTCAGTGGCGCTCTCGGTGGGTATGGCCAAGAGGACTTCGACATCAATGCAGCGGTGAGCTCACTGCCTCCCGACGCGCAACTCGGAGCGCGGAAGATCTACCAGGAGCTCGAGTCCTCGCGGCTTCAGGCTGACGAGAGCACCGCGTACGTGCTGGCGAAGGGTGCGCGCATCGCAGAGAGCCTGCTGGAGACGCCGTTGCAAGACGTCGGCATGGAGCTGGTGTCCAAGTACTTCCGCCAGCACTTCCCGCAGCAGATGGAGCGCCTCGAGGCCACCGTGAAGGAGGACCCATCGAAGCTGAAGCCGCTACTGCAGCACCTACAGGGACAGTCCGAGCGGTTCCGGAAGGAACTGGAGGCGAGGAAACCAAAGACGCGTGAGATCAAGACGCGCCAGCCTGGGGGCGGCGAGCGGATTGAGATCGTCGAGGACGTGCCGGGGCTCACGCGCGAAAGCGCGCCGGCGCCCGAACAGCCGCTCTCGCGGATCGAGGCCGAGGCAGCCGCACGAGCGCGCGGTACGGCGAGAGGGAAGCCACCCGGCGGTGACGAGGAGATGACGTTGAGCCCCGAGGGCGTTGTGCTCTCCAGCTATGGTCCGACGAAGAAGTCTGAAGTGCGCCGCCAGGCGATGGAGCGCGGGCTGCCTGTGTTCGAGACTGCTGCGGCGCAAGGCAAGGGCATCACGCTGGCTGGGATCGTAGCCGACGCGAAAGAGTTGAACGACTTGCTAGCGGACCCAGAGGTTCAGGCGGCGGTGGGCCCGGTTGCTGGGCGATGGGCGCAAGCCCGGGGCACTGTCATGTCGCTTCCGGGGTCGGTGCGTCGGGCGCTCCAACTCATGACCTCGCTGTCGGACACCGAGCTGCGCAAGCGGTCTGGTGCAGCGATCAGCCCGGGTGAGATGCAGCGGATTCTCAAGTTCGCCACCGACCCTAACAAGCCGCTTGACCACAACACCATGGCGGTTTCGGGCCTGCTTAAGTCTGCGGCGCGCGACTACAAGGCGCTCTCCGGAGTCGACCTGGGCGTGGCGAATGAGCCAGAGTCAGATCCGGTGTCCGAGATCCTCTCGATCTTTAACGCAGCCGGGCGCCGCTGATGCCGCTCGAGACTCTTCAGAGTCATCCCGCGTGGGCGAAGCTGCGCGAAGACGAGCGCGAGAAGGTGCTCGCGGCGTTCGAGCAGTTGAGCGAGCAGGACCGTGCGCGCCTGTACCAGAGACTCGGTGCGGGTCGTAGTGCAGAGCCGGCGCCTTTCGATGAAAGCGACCTACTCAATCCGGAGCGCGGCGCGGAGATGGTGCGGCAGTCGCTGTTGGCCGCAGGCCCCGGTGGGCTGGCGGGCCTCGGTGTGCGTGCGGTGGCCGGGGGCGCAGCGCGTGCGGTCGCCGGAACGGGCCTACTCAGCCAACTCGCGCAGAAGTTCGGCGGCAAGGTTTGGCCGATGGCGAAGGGCGCCGCCATGGGCGCCGCTCTGGAAATGGTGCCGATCATCGGAGGCGGGAGTTTGCTGCAGGGCGCTAAGACGGGCGCGATGCTCGGGATGGGGCAAAAAGGATCAGGCCCGCTTTGGAAGTTCGGAAAGAAGCGCGCGCTGATCGAGAACGCGGCTGGCATCGCTCGTGGTACGAAGGCCGCGCCTGCGGCAGCGCGAGCGGCGAAAGCCGCGCCCACCGTTGCGCGTGCGGCGCCGGAGGCGGCTGCAACGCCTGCAGCGATCGAAAAGGGGTACGTTTACCACGCAACAAACGCCGAAAGGCTTGAGGATATCGCAAGCGCCGGCAAGCTGAAAACGTATCGACCAAGCTATGGAACAGATCAGCGCGCGTGGCCTGATGGCGCCATTGAACGGCGTGCCTATTTCGGGAAAACAGCGGAGGGGGTTCGCCAATTCGCTCCTGAGCATGGCCAGGCGGTTGTCGTCAGGACCAAGGTCGGCCCACACATCCGGAGGGAGAGCACTGGTGATCTCTATACGCGCGAGCCCATCAAGTCCGACATGCTCGAGTATCAAGCTGCAGATGGATCGTGGATCCCCGTTTCGTCTCTGGCTGCGAAGGGAGTAACCGCAACCACAATGACGTTGGGCAAGCTGGTCGAGAAGGCATCGGCTACGAAGCCCGGTTCTATGCGCCAGGCGCTCGCCGAGCCGCCCGCGTTCGCGCGCGGGCCCGCACGTCCGATCCCAGCGATCGAACCGTCAGCCGCAATCTCACGAGTTCTCTCGCAGGGCGAATACGATCACTACGGCATTCGAGTGCTCGGGAAATCCAAAGTGAAAGTGGGAGAAACGCTCAAGGCCAGTCGTGAATTTCTCGATGATAAACCGACTGGCGCTATGGTTGAAGGCGGCACTTCAGTGGTTGAGGTAACCGGAAAAAACATTCAAGAAGCCCTCGAACGTGCCAATAGGTATGGACTCAGGGGCAACAAAGTGGTTTTGGTTGGATCGAATCGACGAACGATAGGCCGTCCTGATCTAGGCGAGGTGGCCCTAGAAAATCCCAAGGTATTGGCTGTTTTGGGTGAGCGTTCAGGGTCGTCTATCGCCACCATTGCTGGAGCGCGTGCTGCACCCGCCGCCCAAGCCGCTGCGCCCTCAGCGGCGCCGACCATGCGCCAGGTACTCGCGGAGCCGCCCGCTTTCGCGCGCAACCCGATCCGGCCTCCACTCCCGAAAGGAGCGCAAGCCGGTCCGAAAGGTAGGTCCATGCCCGCAGAAAACACCACCGTGGGCGCGCACCTGCCCGCGGTCCCGGCCACAGCCGGGCCCGGCGCGCGCAAGGAACTCCTCGAGATCGCGCTACGTGAGCTAAAAAGCGCCGGGCATCGGCAGGAATACATCGTGGACAAGCTGAGCAGGCGCTTCGGCATTAGCGCGGCCGAGGCGTATCGCATCGTTCGAGGGACGCGATGACCCGCACGCGCACGCTCAGCCTCGCCGGCGTCTTGCTGCTCGCATCCTCGATCCAGGTATGGAGCGCGACCGGAACGGTGATGCCCTCGCCGAAGTTCTACTGCCTCGACAACAACGGAGCGATCGTGAGTGGCGCGAAGTTGTTCACGTACGCCTCGGGCACCACGACGAAACTCGACACCTACACCGATGCGACGCTGGCCACGCCGAACGCCAACCCCGTCGTCTGCGACTCCGCTGGGCGCGCGACGGTGTTCCTCAGCGCCACGGCGTACAAGTTCACCCTGGCGCCGTCCACGGACACCGACCCGCCGACCGCTGCGTATTGGTCGGTGGACAACGTGGGTGCAGTCGCGTACATCAGCACCGACCTCGACGTGTTGGGCACGGCAGGCGAAGCCCTGTCGGCGAACGATGCGGTGTACGTGAGCGATGGCAGCGGCGGGCTCACCGCTGGTCGCTGGTACAAGACGGACTCGGACAACACCTACTCGAGCACGCTGCCGCAAGCAGTCGGTTTCGCGCCCTCCGCCATCGCATCGGCCGCGGCTGGCAGCATCCGCATGAGTGGGCGTTTGACGGGACTGGCTGGGTTGACGCCAGGCAGCACGTACTACGTGTCGGCGACACCCGGGGCGATCACGAGCACGGCACCCGCGAACCAACGGATCTTGGGCGTTGCGGACTCCGCGACGTCGCTGGTGATTGCGACGTCGGTCTTGACGCCTGCGTCCGCGACTGCCGCCGGCATCGTGTCGCTCGCGGCGCAGACGCTTGGCTCGGGGGTGAAGACCTTCACGAGCGCGCCAGTGTTCAACGCTCCAGCGACGTTCCGTCCGGGCGCGTCGGCATCGGCGGATGCAACCATCAGCGGGCGCGTCAACACGCAGACCAACACGGTCGGCAACGTGGGGGCTGGCGAGGACAATCTTCATACCTACAGCTTGCCGGCGAACGCGCTTGATGCGGACGGCAAGATGGTGCGCGTGATCATTTGGGGCGATTTCGGCGCGACAGCTAATGCGAAGCTCCTGACCGCGTACTTCGGCGCGACATCCATCGTACTCGCGAATGGCTCATATAACACCGGGAACTGGCGCGCGGAGTTCGTGATCGTACGCACGGGTGCGGCGACGCAGATCCTCCAAGGCACTCTGTGGCTCCGCAGTGCCGGCGCACCCGATACGTTCTCGCCAGCGCAAGTCACACCCGGGGAAACACTATCCGGAGCTGTCACCATCAAGACCACAGCGACAGCGACAGCGGACAACGACATCCGCGAACAGGGGTTTGTTGTCGAGGTCATCGGGTAGCCCTCTTACCACGACCGGAATCCCCAGGGCAGCCGCAAGGCCGTTTCCAGCCCCAGGACGCCACCCAGGGCCACCTGGGGCGCTTCACGGGCATCCTGGGAGAAGCTTGGGGCGTTGGAGCCTCGAAAACGGCTTGACAGCGGGCGCCGCATGCGCTAGCTTGTGGGAGATGAAGCTCGCCGCCGCCGTAGCCCTCGGTCGGCGCTCGAGGGCGGTCCTCAGCGCCCAGCGCAGGACCGAGATTGCTCGCCTGGGCGGTCTTGCCCGGGGACGTCAGATCAAGGCGCGCCGGGCAGCCAAAGTCCTTCAGCCCCCCGAGCCGCCCCAGGGCCTCGAGTCCGAAAAAAGAGCTTGACAAGCTAGCGCTTGTAGCCTAGATTGGGAGCGTGGAGGTTGGCATGCGCTTCCTGTTTGCGACGTCGCTGGACTGCCACGGCTGCTCCCCCCGCCAGGCCCGGTATCCCCAGGATCACGTCATCGAAGTGACGACGGCTCTGGACCCGGACGATGGCGATGCCTACGTGACCGGCGTCATGCTGTTGGTGCGCGAGGGTGGTCGCGGTCGGCCTCGGGATATCACGTCTTTCGTGGCGGCCCGCCCGGCACTCGAGCGTGAGCTGCGCTTCGAAGCGATCGACGAGTACGTACGCGACGGCCAGGCGCGCCGCTATGCCGCCCACGACCGGTTCTGAGGAGGAGCCCATGACGCAAGCGAAGCATTTCTGGTGCTGGCGCTGTCGTCGCTGGATCGGGCCGCCCTCGGGCAAGCTGGTGGCGACGAAGCTCTGCCGGGACTGCCGGCGGGAGGTGAAGGAGTGAGCCTGCAACTGATCGAAGGTCACGACGCCATCAAGGTCGAGAACGTGGTGATCCACGTGTTCTCGGACCCGGGCATCGGCAAGTCGACCCTCGCGAACATGGGGCGCAAGGTGCTCCTGATCGACTTCGACGGCGGCGCACACCGTTCGCTCGGGAGGCAGCGCGTGGTTCGTCTCGAGCGCTGGTCCGACCTCGAGGAGCTGCTCAAGCATCCGTGGCTGGACGAGGCCGAGACGCTCGCGCTCGACACGGTCGGCCGGGGGCTCGACATGCTCAGCGACGAGATCATCGGGAGCGACGCGAAGCTGGGTACGCCGCTCGGCGGTCTGAACCAGCGTGGGTGGGGCGCCATGAAGCAGCGGTTCATCACGTTCTTTTCGACGCTCCGGCGCCGGCGCAAGGATGTGCTCCTGCTGTCGCACGCCAAGATCGAGAAGGACAAGGAGGGCAACAAGGCCGTGTACCCGGACATCGTCGGGGGCTCGGCCGGTGAGGTCTTCAAGGTGAGCGACGCGATGGCGTACTATGCGCTCGAGAACGGGCGCCGCGTGCTGGACTTCAACGCCACCGACGCGCACATCGGCAAGAACCCGCCCGCATGGCCGAAAATCGTGGTGCCGGACTACGCGACGGCCACGACGTTCCTCGCGGACAAGATCCTGCGCCCGCTCAAGGACCACCTGAACGCGCTGTCGGACGAGCAAGTCAAGGTGCTCAAGCTCGTGAGCGACTGGCAAGCGCTGATCGAGGGCCTCGACGCCACACCCGCGGCGCTCACGGCGCAGATCGCAAAGGTGAGCGACATCGCGCACGAGGCTGTGCGCGCCCAGGCCAAGACGCTGCTCTGGCGGCGGGCGAAGGCGCTCGGGCTCGAGTTCGATCAGCCCAAGCGGGCGTTCTTCAAGCCGACCGCGCCTGCGTCCGCTCACGAGCAACTGCCCGGGTCCCCGCCAGCATCGAAGCCGAAGGGCAAGGCGAAGGACGACCGGGCGCAGCCGTTCGAATGAGCCGATGAACCTTTACGCTTCAGTCTCGCGCGTCGACGAGTTCCGGCGCGTCGTCGAGACCGAGTGGGCGTCCGAGGCGGTGTTCGTCAAGTCAATCCGCGAGCGAGCGCCTCT
>Ga0209321_10001881_pt1 | contig 14216 bp, 11 predicted proteins | sample Rifsed16ft4_FD_184012 | JGI IMG/M metagenome (GOLD analysis project Ga0209321, IMG submission 184012) | Soil microbial communities from Rifle, Colorado, USA - sediment 16ft 4 - CSP-I_5_4 (version 2) | ecosystem: Environmental > Terrestrial > Deep subsurface > Rock core/Sediment | place: Rifle... | reverse complement strand
CTGCTGACTCCTGCCATCTCAGCCTGCCCTCTCGAACAGGGTTGCCTTTCAGCGCGATGGCAGGTTGGTTGTCGAGCCTGTCGAGACATTCCCCAGGTAAGATCGTTGACTTTCCCTGCATCCTTGTCACATTTACTCCCCAAGCCCTTGATTGCATTGGGCTTCGTTATTGCTTGCTAACTCGCCCGGCTTGGACAGCCTCTCATGTGCTTCGTGTTCCTCAAGCGGCGTCCTGAGCCTGTCGAAGGGTCGCAGGTTTGCTTCCGGCTTCCTCCAGACCTCATCTCGCGATGACGCCCTTGCCTTCTGCTAATGGTTGGCGCAATCCGCCTTCGGCGTCCATAAGGGTCTTTCACCCTTTAGTCAACGCCCATGCTGGGCGCACACAAAAAAGCCCCGAGGCTTTCGTCTCGGGGATTTTTGATCAGAGTCAGTCAATTAGCCAATGACGACGACGTTGCTGGCCTGCAGACCCTTGGGGCCTTGTTCGACGGTGAACTCGACCTGCTGGCCTTCCTGCAGGTTCTTGAAACCATCGCCCTGAATGGCAGAGAAGTGGACAAAGACATCATCGCCGCCTTCGCGAGCGAGGAAGCCGTAGCCCTTGGTCCCATTGAACCATTTGACTGTACCGTTGATACGTTCCGACATTTTTGCCTCCTTATGGCAAATGAAATATATGGAGGGTACTCATTGGGTATTGCATCGGAGCCGCCAACGGCGTAAAACAAAGCGGCTCACGGACGATCCGTGAGCCAACCTGGTACTTCCAAAGCAAACTACTGGTATCCTACGCCCCACAGGATAACATGCAGGGGTGGATGTGTCAATACCCCATCGGGAACATACCCCATCGGGAAATCGCCTCTCATCGTTTCGACGATGCTTGATGCAAGCCTGCTCCCCCTACCCGTTCATATATCAAATGAAATCGCCAAAGCCGCTGTCTAGTGCTTCGCAGCCCTTTGGGAACGCGGCTTGAGCAATCCAAAATTTCATGATCGCCTTTACCCCAAGCCAAATAAGGTTTATATATCGGCCTTCTCAAACTAAGGACATTGACGTGTTCCCTCTTGCGGGACATAAAGTGCCAGATTGAATTGGGGATAGGATACTGCAACTTGATAGTTACAAAGGATCGGTTTAATGACCCGCCTGGCCCAGGCGTTATTCTCCTCTCCCATTGAGTAATTTGAACCGAGCAATTTGAATTTGAGAGGATCCACCACAATTAAAGCGAAGCGCTGGTTTTGGACATCGGCGCGGAAAGTATCAAGATAGTTTTGCTGGTCAGACATCGCCATTTCCATCAATTCCTCGCGCTCATAAGCAGGTATGAGGTCGATGCCTTCAAGCATGTGCATCGAGATCATGTGCCGCTGTGAAATGAACAGGATATCGCGCTTTTGTTGATTGGCAAAATCTACCCGTGCCTGCAGGTCGCTCAGTGCATTCGCCGCGCTGGCACGGTCATAGGATTTGAAACGGGCAGAAGTTTGGGCTGAAAACCAGACGGGAACAACCACGAGAAGCATCAGCAGGGACCAGGGTATTGAAACGGGATCAGCCTGCGGCTTCAACTGAGGCTTATACCTTCCGAAAAACAAAAACGACGAGACGATCAACAGCAAAACCATATAAGCATCCATGTTATGCAAATCGCCCCCTCCACCGATCTTGGCGCTGACGATCAACCCAACGATGAAGTAAGCCAGCAATCCAAGGAAAATAAATGAGAGCCTGACGGGATGCCAATCTGCCCAGCGCTGACGAAGTACGTGGATGATAATGAGCACCAATGGCAGTGAGACGAGCAGGATACCCGGCAAAACGCCATAAGCATAGGTCTCATTTGGCAACAAGCGATACCAGAGAATATCTGACACCAGGCTTGTGAAAAATGTCGATGGATCCGGCACACCCGAAATCGAAATATAAATTTGCTGCACGAGCGCAGCCGTGGCCGTTCCCGCAACAATCCATATTACGGGCTGGAGCACATATTTCCAAAACTTTCCGCGCTCGTAGGGGGCTTCGAGCAAATACAACATAGCCGCAATGCTGGCAGGCACCGGGAACCAATTGATGCGGCTTAACCCACTCCACGCGGAAGCGATCAGGATCGCGGTCCATGTCAGAAGAGGCTGGCGGGTTCCATATCCCCACAAAACGATCAGAACCGCCAGAGCCAGTTGAAAATACAAGGGACCCTGGAACAAATAAAGATATGCCCAGCACCAAAAGACAAATTGATTTCTGCGTTTTGACAGAGGAAATCGCCTCACTAAAATCCAGGCTGTTGATCCCAGGAGGACATATCGAACTGCGATTTGCCAGAAACGATGGAACCACAACGGCGCGTCAAACCAGTAAGGCGGAATGAGCAGCATGTGCAAGCTGGGATTGATGATGGGTAATGCAAGCTGCCGGCCATACACTTCTTTTGAAACGAACAAGGAAGCCAGATAAAAGCGAGTTGTTTCCGACCAGCCTAATGCAAAAGGATAATTCGTGATCTCCGGCAGTTCCATCGCGAGACGATGGATGACAGCCTGCAACAACGCGGTAACCATCCACGCGCCTGCGAATGAGACCCGAACATGCCATATTGACAATCCCGCGGCGCCGAGCAGGGTTAGAGACCAAAAAACCAGCAGGCGCGCCCACAGCGCGCTATTCATCAATGCGCCTATCGGAGAAAAAGTGAACAGACTGTAGAAAACAAGCGCGATGGAAAGTAATGGAATGCCGACCCATTGAGGGATACCCCGACTCCAAACATCTACAGCAAACCGGGACCATAACCCTTGAGCTGCCTTTGAGAAACGGACTGCTACCCCGAGCAGTGCCAATACAGCCAGCACGCTCAGCGCGGTGAGCATCCCCATCCAGTTGAGGCTGGCTCTCAAGTCAACTCCCAAGCGTTCCGCAAGCCCAATCAAATCCCAAACCGCGAGCAGGGAAAGCGCTGCAGTGACCAGGAGAATACTCCTCAACAAAACGGGACGAGAGGGGTTTGAAAACATCTTTGGGTCGTTTATGATTTCAGTGGTTGGGAGACCACTACACGGACCGTTGCCGCGGCATCCTCTTCCATATTTCCGCTTATGAATTCGGGGCGTATGTAGGGCCGGAGTTTACGAAAAGTTTCCGCTTCATGGGTCAGAATTTCTATCTCCACTTTACCAAAGCAGGCTTCGAACGCATTGCGATAGTTCCACAGGCGATAACGGTTGTGATTACTTGAAGGATTCAACCAGCTGCGCCAGGTGCTCTGCGAAAAGCGCAGCATCTCAAACGGATATTTGAAAAAATGATCGCGTAAATCCACGTAATGGATTTGAATGCCATCCGGTTTTGTTAAGTCCACCAGTATACGGGTGATGCCTTCCACGTCATCAAGATGTTCATAAACAGAGCTACTAAGAACAATATCAACAGCCTCAATTTCTCCACGCGCCTGGATATCACGGATATCTGTTTGCAACAATGTCATCCATTCTTTGCGCGGGCGAAGACCGCTTCTTTCAACAAAAAAATACCTGTGCTCCGCGCCGAACAGCCGGAGATTATGCGCTTCATCGGGTGGCGCGTACTTATCACAAAGTATTACATGAGAAGCACCTTCCTTTAGCAGGCTAAAACCGACATCAAACCGACCTCCATAGCCAAAGACCAGTACACGTTTATCTCGAAATGAAGAACCTCGAGCCGAAAGCACATCCACATATCTTTTTACAGCCGCAGAAGGATTGCTGGTTTCGATGCCAGGGCGAATGATCCAGCCATACAAAAGCAAAGTGCGAACTAATTTTTCGGGAAGGAAGTGGCGGGCAAGGCGAGGTAAAAGATATGACAGATTTAGATAAAGGGATTCCATATTAACTATATGATTTGGGTGCATTTCAAACAAGTTGAAGGCAACGTCCCGCAGGTTGAATTCGAGCCGATCTTGACCGTCAACGGCCAACCTGCAAGACGCTTCCAACTCGAATTTATCGCGCACAACGAAGTCGAGAGTTATTCATTTTCAACCAATGGAAGCATTTGATCACAGGCAGATATATCCTGACGGGGCACCAGAAGCTGAACTGTCACCTTCTTCAAGGTGGCTATGGGTTCGTAATAGCACAAGACCGGCGTTGAAACCCACTTTACCCAGGCATTGTTCTCCTCGCCAAAATCATCCGTATCAGTCTGGATACGCATGTGCAAGGGGTTGGAAATGATCAATGAGAAACGCTGAGATGCCAGATCCTGATAGAAGCTCTGAAAATATTGAGAATCCTCACTCATTGCCTGATTGATAAGTACTTTTTTATCGTATTCGGGGATGAGTGGGACCCCCGTTATATATCCGAAAGTCAATAGCTGGCGTTGATCTATGAAAAGAACATCTCCGCTGGAAGCAGCAATTTCCACTTCCCAACGGATTCTCTCCAAAGCTTTCATCGTATCCTGTTCGGATGGAAGGGTATCGGGTAAAGCGCCCGCAGGCGGTATGTCCGCTAACGTCATAACCGCTGACATATCGTCAGAGATCGAAATGGGTGTCAGACTCAGCAGCGGCTGAAGACCTGGGATAATGATCATCAACAAAACCATCATTCGAACCCATCCAGGCGATGTGGCGGCCTGCTCGATCCATTCACGACCTCCATTACGCCACGTCATCGCAGTTGCAAAGAGAAGTCCGATGATGAACATATCCAAATTATGCAGGTTCCCACCTCCACCGATCTTCACACTAATGATCAAACCAACCACGAGAAAAGCGAGCAAGGGCAAAATAATGGCTAACTTTTGCCAGGCAGTGAGAGCCCAACGACGAGTCGCGGAAAGGTAGATCAAAACGACAACCAGAGGAGCAATTGCCAGTAACAGACTCATTAGAATGCCGTACTCCAATGTAGCATTGGGAAACAATCTGTACCAAAGAAGTGGCTGAGAAGAAGCCTCTGCGCTAACGGCAGATACTGTCACACCGTTCCCCAGGCCAGCAACAACCTCACTGTCGGGTTGTGCTCCGAATGATGTAATCCAGTCTATTGCTGAGGGAACAAACTTGGGAACGAAATAGCCGCCAAAGAGTCCTGCCAATCCTACTGAGACTGCTCTTGTCCAGGCCCGACGGGCCAGGATTCCGTTTTGCCAGACAACGCCACTCAACTCCAGCATTCCGGCCCACATACCCGGCGCAAACAGCCATGTATAACGGCTGACCTCCGCGAAATAACTGGATGCAATGATTAATGGAATTGTAATCCATAGGGATTGGCCCCAGGCTAAAGCAACAACAATGGCAGACAGCAACAAAGGCGGATGAATCGGGCCCTGTCTAACAAAAGTAAACGCCCAGATTCCGGCTAATACCCAATGAAGAAAATAATTTTTAGGGAATCTGAATGCGATCCACCCAAGAATCAAATAGGGAATGACGTTTGTCAGTGCCACCCATAAACGAGCCTGCCAAATGGTAATACCAGGAACAAGAAATGGGATACCACCCATAAACTGCCTGCCAATATCCAACAAAACAGGGATGGACTTGTCCGCGGGATAATCATAAAGGTAACTTCCAAACAACACCGAATAATCCCATAGACGATTTCCTTCGGACCACCCAAGTGAAAACGGATAGCTGGTGACACCTGCCAGAGGTACAACAAAATTAAATACACCACTTGTCAGCACCAGAGCAGTGAGAAGACAGCGCCAGGTCAACAGCTCTTTAGTTCCCCGCGTTAAAAGGCTTCCGAGGAAAATAGTAGAAAGACCCCAAAGCAGAATACGCAAATAGGGCTTATATATGACTGCTCCATAAAAAGTATATTGAAGAAGCCATACGGGAGCGATCAAAGTCACAATAGCCAAAGCCCAGCGCACAAAACCAAGTCGCTCGCGAAAGCTCGAGAAACGGTAAATCAAAGATGTCAATCTTTGAGGAGACCAGAGTAGGATTACAACAGTACCTAGGCAAAAAACACAAAATAGGACAAAAACAAAAAAGGCCAGTGCCCACTTGAAAGAAAATTGTCCCAGCCAGATGCCGCTCCCCCAGGCAATGGTCTCGAATTCCACAACAGAAAATGCCAACAACCAGGAAGAAAGTGCCAGAATTAGAAGAGGCTTCGTAGAGTGGAAATATCTTTGCATGTTACTTAGAATCCGGCTTTCCAGAGAGGCTAACCGGAGTTTCGGGTGATTTTATCGAAAAAAGATAAACGTGCTAGTTCCTTATGCCTTGAACCAATACGTGACATAAGTATGTCTCGGTCAGTCCGGCGACCGCGCATTCGATATGCGAAATCACGGATCACAGGAGCGTGAGATTGAATATTATCCTCTTTATTCGGAATCTTCAATAGAAAATCGCAATTCAGGTCATCCAGATCGGTATCAATGTAGGAAATAACCATTGGCAGTCCAAAGGCGAGGCATTCACGGCTCTTGAGCGGTGATGCTTCCTCCAATTGGACACGATGCAAAGCCAGCGAGCTGATTGCCACATCTGAAGAAGACAGCACACTTTTGTACTCTTGTAAGGCCAGATAACCGTGCAGCGTGATATTTGTGGGAAGGGGTTCCAAGTCCGGGAGTCCGTGGTAGCCAATTATGTCCAATCGAATATCGGGGACAAACCGCGCGAGGGCTACGAGTTTATCCACGCCATGCCATGGGTAACCGGGGTTGCCGATAAAAACCAGGCGTGGAATCTTGTTGGATGGCGCCGGCAATTCAGGGAAATCATCCAGTTCCCATCCATTTGCGATCACCTGTGTATGTCTACGGTAAGGCGCAAAGGCCGAGGATACTGCCAGTTCGCGCGAAACAGTTACAAGTCCATGAACGCGGCGGAGAATTATCCCGCGTGTAAGGCGGTTGTACAGGCTATAGATCTTGCCGAGTTCCTCATGCTGCGTTAGATCATTCGTGTTGATTTCCTCGATTACAGGCGCAATGTCCATCAAACGATGGGCTGGAAAAACGTAGATGCCATAGCGCAAATAAATCACATCAGGACGAAACTCGCGTACCGCCGCCACCATACGCGTCATGGCCGCGATACGATTCAACTCTGTTTTGATTTTCCCCGAAGTCGCGTAGAAAAAGTATTCCGCTTCGATCAAATCGGATGGCGGCTCATACGGTGCGGTGTGCATGAACAAACGCGCTTCGTGCCCCACTGCATTCCACACCGAGAGTTGAGACTCGATCTTTTTACCGACGCCACTATTGCGTGTACGCGGCCAGTGTAAACTGACATATGCAATACGCATGAAAAATCAAGACTCCTGTGGACGGTTTTGCCACTGTTCCAGCCTGCGATAGGCAGTGCGCAGGCCATTATATACGCCCTTAAAAAGTGGACCTTCAAGAACACGTCCATAAGACGGATAATCCCAGTAGCTCTTTTTGGGAAGATTCATAATCGCGTCGAATTCAGAATCACTCACACCCAATTTCTTGGAGACATATTCACGGTCCTCCTCCTGCATGAAGGGCGGATAAGTAGGTTTCTGAATTTCCTCAAGGGCAACCTCACGGGTGATCTCGCCAGAACATATCTGACTGGAGAGATGCGACCGGCGTTTATCATAACTAAATTTGGACGGTAGTATATATCCCTGATAAAAACGCGTGTAAATGGATTCATAATGTTTGCCACCATAATACTTCCAGTTCAACTCGCTTCCCAAAAGCTGGATGGCTTTATTTTTGTTGTAATCCAGATAATTAAGAATATCGATACGACGGAGGGTTAACAAACGTTTGTAATATTTGAACCAACCTTGATGAGGAAAAGATTCCAACTTACCTTTCCCAAATTGCCTATGCACGCTATAGATATATTTCCAATCAAAATGTCCTTGAGACCAGGCGCGCGGTAAATGACTTTCGGTGCGAACATTAAACCCTGAAAGTATGAAACGAACCTTTAACTTCTCAGCCATGTCACTGAGAACCGCCCAAATAGCATGGTCGCTCGGGATCTCCGAATCGGGTGTAGAAGCTTTCAGGAAAGCCAATTGCAGATCTTTAAATTCTTCCCAATTGAGCACATGGGTATATAAATCAATATCCAATCGTTTAAGGGTTTCTTCAATATTCTTGACAGCCAGCTCTGAATCCCAACCGTTATCCATGTGGACTGCAAGTGGGCGCAATCCGAGCTTATTCTTCGCGACATAGGCAACATAAGTGCTGTCCACACCACCGCTTACACCTATCAAACAATCATAAGCTTTGCCTCTTCCTTCATACTTGATCTGCTTGGCAAGCCTCTCGAGATGGCGAAGACCTACCTTCCCAGTCATCACACGCTGCCGGATCTGACGGTCATAATCATGGCAATGGTTGCAGACATCTTGATCATCGAATTTTATTTCAGGGTCGGTGGTATCCATTAGACAACGCGTGCAAATACGATATCCTTTTTCCATATTTATCCTTTTACGGCAGAATTCGTTTAAGATCATCCTGTGCGGGATAACTGATCAAGATACCACGCAATGGTCCTTGAAACACAAAAAGACTGCCTGCGGCCGCAGCGGAAGCCCCGCCAAGTTTTATTACATCCTCCAAATCCTGCAATTTACCCGCGCCTCCGCAAGCCACGATCGGGATCGAGACAGCGCTTGAGATGCTCTTGATCAGATCAACATCATAACCCTGCATCGTACCGTCGCGGTCAACAGAATTGACGAATAGCTCTCCTGCGCCCATCTTTTCCATTTCCACAGCATGTTTAACTGGGTCAAGACCAGTTCGATTCTTCCCGTTTCGTGTCAGGATCTCATATTTGCCTTGCAAACCTTTTTTGACATCCATTGAAACGACTACAGAAGAACTACCTACATAATCGGCTGCAGAGCGAACGAGAGACGGATTCTCCACAGCTACAGCATTCAGGATGACTTTTTCAATTCCAATGCCCATCAAACGACGAACATCGTCCATGCTTCGGATCCCGCCACCATAGCCAAGTGGCATGAAGCACTCACTGGTAATGTCCTTCAAAAGAACGAATGAGGGGGAACGATTCTGAGCGGTAGCGGTGATATCTAAAAAGATCAACTCATCAACCTCCTTATCATTAAAAATGCGGACAATATTGATAGGGTCACCCAGATAAGTAGGATCCTTAAACTTTATGGTCTTTACCAGACCTCGATTCTGCAACAACAAAACAGGAATCACGCGCGGCCTGATCATTTGACCGCCTCCGCGAAATTCTTAAGCAGGCGCATTCCATACTTATGGCTCTTTTCCGGATGGAATTGCGCGCCCATGATATTGCCTTTTCCAAGAATTGAATGAAAACGAAAACCATAATCCGTTTCTGCAAGCACGGCTTCGGAATCATGACTTTGAACATAGTAGGAGTGGACAAAATAAAATCGAGAAAGAGATTCAAGGTCTGTAAAGAGCGGGTGTGGTCGGCAAACATCGATCGTATTCCAACCCATATGAGGTACTTTCAAATGTGTCTGTTCCGCGCCAAACTTAAAGCGCACAGTTTCTGCATCTAGCCAGCCAAGTCCCTGTGCCCGGCCCTCTTCGCTTTTTTTTGTCATTAATTGAAGTCCAAGACATAATCCCAAAAACGGCACTTTCTTCTCAAGGGCCAGATAATTGAGCAGTGGCACAAGTCCGCATTCATTGAGCTTGTTCATACCGGCATCGAACGCACCAATGCCTGGCAAAATGAGCTTCTCAGCTTGCTGTAGCACATCGGGCTCGGAGGAGGCAACCGCTTTGACTCCTACCTTCTTGAGCATATTGATTATTGAGCCAAGGTTTCCGACACCATAATCTACTATTACGATCATTGCAAAACTCTCCGTCTTTGTCGGAACATCTCCATCAACGAGAAAGCTTGCACGTAGATCCAGGCTCTCTGGATAACGGGTAGATTTTGTTTGTGCATGGCCTTATCCAAATCTGTAGCAATGCGGTTGCCATCCCAAATGTTCGATTCCCTAAATCTAGTATTCATAACAACATCATGAATGAATTCTTGTGCTTTGGGTGACGACCAACTTTCAGCCATGTTTGGGAAACCTAATTTACGTGTGCGCAGGCGGATCGGCTCAGGCAGGATACCTTTGAGTGCATCACGCAAAATTCGCTTGGTAAATCCACCACCAATTTTACTTGCGGAGCGAAGCGAGAAGGTAAACGCCACCAACCGCCAATCCATAAAAGGAGAGCGAACTTCAACGCCATGTGCCATGGAGAGGCGGTCAAAGTCGCGGAGGTTCATGGGCAACTGCGTGAAGTGAAAATCTACATACAGACGTTGGAACAAAGCATCCTCTTTGCTGATTCTGGAGCGGTCTTCCTCGTAAGCAGGTGAAAAGAATCTCGCGGGTGACTGGATCAGCCAGTTTTGCTTTTTTTTGAGAGCCTTTTCTATAAGTTTCCCACCAAGCGTCTGGATGCTCTTCCAGTAAAATTGCTGCCGGGGGAAAAGTTCCAGATTTTTCATGATATCAAGCAGTTCCACAGTCTGCAGAGGGGATGCATTAGATATGGCATGTTTTAATGAGGCAGTCACATGCCAGGGGTAGCCGCCCAAGGCTTCATCCCCGCCATGCCCGTCAAGCGTAACCACTATACCATGTTCGCGCTGGGCTTTATGCACTGCCCAAGGACCCAGGTGAATATCTGAGATTTCTTCAAATTGAAAAAGAACCTCTTCAAAATATTCTAGATACATCTGTGGGGTAATCTCGCAATAGATTGGATACGCACCGGTTTTTTTTATGACTTCGTCCGCATATTCTCGCTCGTCAATAGCGGAACCGGGATAGGTGGCTACGAAAGCTCGCTGCCAGTCGCTGGCCAGCCTTTGCCCAGTATTACCTGTGTCATGGATATGGCGCATACTGCAAACAATGGAACTGGAGTCCAGCCCGCCGCTCAATGCCGTGCCAATTGGCACATCACTTCGCATCCGAATCCGGCAGGCATCCAGGAACAACTCACGATAGCGTTCAACCTGTTTGTCATATGTGATAGGCGTAGATTCAAGATAATCGAGCGTATTCCACCAACGACATATCTTCATATCCCCACTTTGTTTGATCGTTAGGCAATATCCACCGGGAAGCCGTTTCAAATCTCGTAAGAGGGAGCGTTCCATCCCTTCCACAAATTGACGATCGGTCAATGCGGCCGCGACCATCTCAGGGTCAAACTCAGCCCGGAACCAATCCAGTGTGAGGAAGGCTTTCATCTCAGATGCAAAGGCAAACCGTTTTTGATCGAAATAATAAATAAGCGGTTTTACACCAAAGCGATCGCGCGAGATGAACAATCTGCGCTCATGGCGATCCCAGATTGCGAAGGCCCACATGCCGTTAAATCGAAGCTGGCAATCTTCTCCCCAGTGGTGATAGCCTGCCAGAATAATCTCGGTATCCGAGTCTGTACTAAATTGATAACCATACTGTTCCAATTCTGCTTTGAGCTCAAGAAAATTATAGATTTCGCCGTTGAAGACAATCCAATAGCGTCCATCCCCAAAAGACATGGGTTGGCGACCACCCTCAGAAGTATCAATGATCGCTAGGCGCCGGTGCCCAAAACCAAGATTTGCCTCGGGATCGATATAGAACCCGTTCCCATCCGGACCGCGATGCGCCAGACTGTTTGTGAACCGTTCCAGCATGGCTGGCGAAACAGGTTGACCTTCGAGATTCCAAAGCCCGGCAATACCACACATGTTGCTAGCTCTTTCCTATGGATTTCAAGCGCTCTGCAAAGGAACGGAAATTAATATCAGCATTATAACTTTCCCGCCAAACCAGGCGACTTTCTTTTCTCATTTCTGCAGACAGCGAGGGATTATCACATATCTTCAACAAGGCTGCTGCAATCTCTTCCGGTGTTGGGTCGGGACTGAGGAGAAGACCATTCTTTTCTGAAACAATCTCAGGGTTTCCGCCTACAGACGTGGCTACAACTGGAATCCCACAGCTAATTGCCTCCTGGATCGATACGGGCGCACCTCCCTCTGTCTCGCTGACATTCACAAACAGGTCACAGGGATGATTCTGGTAATGCCGCATAATCTCATGATTGGGAACATCGCCTACAAAACGGCCTTGGACGTTAAACGGAAATTTCCGCGACATTTTTCTCTCAAGAGACCTTCGGCCTTTTCCATCCCCAAAATGGATCCACTCAAACTTTTGCTCCGGGCGTAGGCGAGCCGCAGTTGCAATTCCATCAAGCAACAAACCAAGTCTCTTCACCGGTACAATATAGGAACAAGAGATGATTCTAAAAACGCCATCATCCGATGAACTAGAAATAAATCCCGGGTCCTCTATTCCTAAATGTGCTGTCTCGAACTTCGATATAAATTCTGGATAACGGTCACGAAAATGGTTTTTGCCTGCATCTGAAGCAAAAAATAGCATATCCAACTCCTCTAATGTCTCACGTCTGTAGGGCCAATAATATGGATAATAATATTCCTCATAAATATCATAGCCATGCGCTCTGGATACCACCCTTATGGCCGGAAATTCTTGTCCGACCATCGCAAGACCCGTGGCGGCATGGTCAAACCAATAGCTATATAGAATACAGTCGTTTGGATCAATCCGTTGAGTCTGGATCAAATTCGTTATCCATTGTCTGGTCAATTCAACCCTGCTGGAAAATAAAATCAGTTTTAAAATTTTTGAGGGGTAAAGTAAGATGGATAGACGGTTATGAATCTCCTGAAAAAAGGAGCGCGATGCCAATGCCAACTGGATCATCCTGTGAGGACGCGAATTCCTCTGAAGAAAATCTGCGTATCGGTCATCCACCTCCACACCGGAAGGAAGTGAAAGTCTTTTTCCTTTGCAAGTCCTGGGTACCAGAAGGATCTTTTCAAATTTTTCTGCCAAATGATGTATTTCAGGCCTAACAAATATGTGCTCCGCAGCAAAATCATAAGGATAAGATTGGGTAAAAATAATAATTGTCATTCTAACTAAGCCGCTTTCGATTCCAGAAATAAGTTTAGCCTACAGCGCATGAGTGAAGTCATATTTTCTTTTCAAGATATGAAGTGAAGGAAAAAAATTCCCTGGCAGCACAAAACGGGTTATTTGTCTGAACTGATAAGAAGGCATTGGGATCACGACAAAAAACGGTCAGCGAAGGCTTATGGCAGATCGTTTTGCCAAGATCATCGCGACTCCTCTTTTTAGGACGTATTGGATAAATCTTAATGGCCAGGCAGGGTTATATCTGAAACCTTCAACAGTATAATGAACGAATTTTTTGTAGTTCAACATCCACAGGCTTCTCGCAGCCAAATCCACAGTTTCCAAAGTTCGCAGTTGGACCAACAATTTCCTCGCCCGACCAGATAAATCCTGATCACCCAAATAAAGACTCGTCATTGCCAGGTGCTCGTCCGCACTCCATTCACGTTTCTGGCCGTTCTTATCAAAAGTGAGAGAGTCTTCATGCTGGCGATATTTATACACGAGATCATTAATGAACGTGTATCTTAGATTGCTCAAAGCAAATCGAAGCATGAAATCTCGGTCCCCAACAATCTTATAGCTGGTATTGAATTTGCCAATTTGATCAAATAGTGACCGGCGAAAAAACCAGGCATTAAAATAGTTGCTGCCAATGGTCGAACATTCGATAAGGCTCCTGTCCTCCGGAGAGTATTTGTCAACAATCTTGATCTTTCCCTCGGACAACTCAGAGAAGACAATTGCACGACCGGTCACCGCCATGACATCAAGGTCATCAAATTTTCTTGCTACTGTGTTGAAAATATTTTCTGCATACAGATCATCTGTATTAAGAAAACCAATAATTTCACCAGTTGCAATCTCCAATCCTTTATTCAGCGCGTCATACATACCTTGATCGGACTCACTGATTACCTTAAGGTGTGGATACCGCTTTAAGATCTCAAGCGTACCGTCAGTGGAACATCCATCTACAATGATATGCTCGAAAGATTGAAAGTCTTGAGCCAACACACTTTCAATAGCATCTTTGATCATTTCAGCGCGATTATAAGAGGGTGTAATGATCGTTATCATCGTTTTCGCAAGCGATTTGACTTCTTTCACGATTGTCCTCCAGCCCTCAAACACAGAGAGCTAGTTCTTCATATATTTTCAGGGTTGCTCGAGCATTACGATCCCAAGAGTAATTTGCCAGGATATCATCTCTTCGGCTCTTCA
>Ga0209321_10001875_pt1 | contig 14240 bp, 15 predicted proteins | sample Rifsed16ft4_FD_184012 | JGI IMG/M metagenome (GOLD analysis project Ga0209321, IMG submission 184012) | Soil microbial communities from Rifle, Colorado, USA - sediment 16ft 4 - CSP-I_5_4 (version 2) | ecosystem: Environmental > Terrestrial > Deep subsurface > Rock core/Sediment | place: Rifle... | reverse complement strand
AAAAGTTTCATAAAATCTCGCCGGTTCATTTACACCTCAATCCGTGTTGTCACAAGGGCTGCTTGTCTAAGCGTGACATTCCCAACAATCCTCAGGGCCCTTGGGACCCCCTTTTCGTTCGTGCCTATTCCGATGACAGTCTAGACACCAACCCATACCTAAGGGAGCCACCCGTCTTATCTTGTCCATAGTTTCCACCGGCCCATGACACTCCTGACAGCGAACTCCCGCGTTGACGTGCCTCTTATGGGTAAAATAAATATAGTCTGGTAAATCATGGACCTTTACCCAGGGTATAGGCTTTTTCTCCTTCCAATACCCAAGAACCTTTTTTATTTCCGGACTTTTAGTTTTAATAGCTTTGTGGCAACCGTAACACCTTTGAACACTTGGTACCCCTGAAACTCTAGATTTTGTAGCATAGATGTGACAGAAAAGACAGGGGATTTCATTATCTCCGGCGTGTAGCTTGTGGCTGAAAGCAATCGGTTGCTCGGGGCTCCTAGACGGATATACGTATGCGTAAAGAACACTGTTCACCAGATAAAAAGCTAGTATGGCTATCACAATAAATACCAGAAGTATTAATCCGCCAATTACGACTTTTCTCATAATGAGCTTAACCTCTCTGTTTTCAACTCATAATCAAAAAATATTCCTTCGGCCCTTAGACGCTGTGAATTTGCTTTCTTATTTTACGGCCACGTTTGGGTGGCAAGCCAAACACTTAGAACCAAGCGGATCATGACAGTTAAAACAGTAGTTCGACCCGCTCTCTTTTATTCGAGCCGGATGCCCTTTTTCCCGGTCCAGCCAGTTCGGGGCGTGCTTTATATGACATTTTGTGCACCACTCTTTAAGCACGTGGCAAAAACGGCAAGGGAGCTTTTCTACTTTGTCCAGAGGAAGATTTGAAGCAGAAACATTAGTGACACCCATTTTCTCTAGGGCCTCTCTAGCAAAAACAAAGTGAAAGCCTTTCCATCTTGTACTAACGATATCTTCGCGACCAATCTCCGGAAAAAGCCGTTTTATAGGTACATTGTACTGGGCCCGATGCGAAGAAGCTCTCATGCCACCTCTATCATGACACTTCGGACAAAAATCTAGCTCCTTTTCTTTATGGCACTCGTCGCATTGTTTTAAACCAGTAACCGTAGCTAACCGGGGGTGATTAATAATCCAGGCGTCGCCGGCCTTATGTTGCTCCATGATAAAAGGATTATGACACGGAAAGCGGGAACATGTTTTTCGATCGACTTTCATCGTCGCATGCGCTGGGCTACGCCTTCTCATATCAACTCGTTTGTGGCAATCAATACAATTAAATTCGAGTAAAGGAGAGGTTAACATGGCTTCGTGGATTGGGAACATACCTTCACGCTTCTCGTCGTTCGTTTTTTTCGCCTCTCCTTTTTCAACCATCGACCCATGGCACGCGATACACTGAGCTGACTTTCTTTGGTTTAACGTTTTATTGGCACTGCCGGCGTTTTGATGAAGCTTTTCTAGTTTCTCAAAGTCTTTTTCAGGGTCAGTGAGCTTGTAAATAAAACGGTAATAGGACACCTGCAGACCATCGGCAACTCTAATAGTCCCCGACAAATAGTTGACTAAAACTAGAATCAAAAAAACACTGGCTAAAATGACGATTAACACAATGGAAGTTCGTTCTTTCAAATTTCCCCTTAAAAGATATTTCCTGTAATTTTAAAAAAATCTTCTCTGTTGCACTGTGCCTAAATACCCCGTCTAGCCAAAAAAATTAATCTATTTGGCCTGCATAAGTGTGGCAGGTTATACATTTCGACTCCAGGTCGTGACAATCCTCGCAATAAGTTGAGCCATTCTCCCTCACTGCTGCTGGGTGTCCTTCGTTAGGATCAAACCAATTTGGGGCGTGTTTTATGTGACACTTTGTGCACCAAACTTTAAGAACATGACAGGCGCCACAGGAAAGTTTGTCTATTTTATCCATCGGAAGACTTTGGGCCGAGACATCCGCGACCCCCATCTTCTCAAGCTCGCCTCGAACAAAAACAAAATGCCATCCTCTCCAATTCGCCCCGATCTGTTCAGTGCGGGGATTTTGTTTATATTGCAAGACCTTACCTTCTTTAATCTCTGGGAGGGTGGGATAAATTTGGTTCATAGGGGCGCTATAAGGAGCTTGGTGAGACTGCGGCCTAAATCCCCGTTTAAGATGACACTTATTGCAAAAATCGAGTTCACTATCGGCCACGTGGCACTCGCGGCACTTCTTGATGCCAACTCCTTCCGAGGTGGCAACTTTAGGGTGCTTAGCAATCCACTCTTGAGCAGTCTTTTTGTCGTTACCGTGCTGTTTCATAAGAGCGGGATTATGACAGGGAAATTTGGAACACAGTTTGCGGTCGACCTTTATGGTGGCGTGTTTTCGATCACGACCTCTTAAATCAACTTCCTTGTGGCAATCGACACAGTTGACATCGAGAAAGGAGGCAGTAAGCATCGCTTGGTGCATCAAGCGATTTGCTATTTTTGTTTTATCTTTTTCCACCATCGTGCCGTGACAACCGATGCAACGAGCTGATTGCACCCGACTCGCGGCGCGATTATCCAGCTCTATGCTTTTGATGCGGTGCAGAGCTTTGATTCTTTCGGGGTTATTTTGGGGATTTGTAATGCGGTAGAGCGTACGGTAATACGAAACTCGTAAGTTATTGGAGGATGGTACTTTGATGGCACCTAGTGCGAAACTCGCCAAAAAGACAATCAGAACGAAGCTTATCAATACTATTATCAAAATGTTTCGTTCACGCAATTTTCACCTTCGGGGTCTATTTTTCGCAAGTATTGCTTATTTTTTCGACAACGTTACAAGTAGCCCCTCTTTTTCGTCCGATTTACTCTAAGAGAGATTATACCTACGGAAAAAGTTTTTTGCAAGAAAATTTTATGTTTTTGGCTGTAAACTAATGGTGGAATTACATCTCCAGGCCTCTTTTTAAATTTTAAAACTTTTAATATATAATTAAGAATTAAGGAGTGACGCACTTCGAACCCTTTAACTGGTACTAAGGAGAGGAATGGGCTCACGAATTGAACTAGCCGCTACTGTTGGCACTTCGGAGATCATGAACGAAATAGACACCGATGGCTTTGACTCTTTTTACTTGGGTAATCCCTTTTGCCTTAAGATCCGGGGCAATCTTTCATCGGACTTAGAAGCTCTTAAAGTTACCATCCGCTTCTTAAAAAAAGTCAGGAAACGAGTGTACCTGACCACTCCCGTAATTCCCACGGCTTCGGACTTCAAATTAATAAGTAATCTCTTGCAACTAGGAGTTAGTGAGAACGTTGACGGCATTGAAGTCCACGACGTCGGCGCTCTAAGGCTAGCCAAGAAGTATCCTCTTAAGATCCACTTGAGTGTCTTCGGAAACGTTTATAACCAGTTGTCTGCTTTAAAGTTTCATTCCTTGGGCGTAAAAAGGATTGTCCCAAGTCTTGAGTTAACTTTGGCTGAAATTGCTGAATTAAAGGCGGTTCCTGCTTTAGAATTGGAAATTTCGGTTCATGGCAAGCTACCCTTAGGAATTGCCAGCGCTTGTCTGTTAGGAACCTCCCTTAACTCCAAAAACGAGAAGTCAATTAATGCCTGCCACCAAGCCTGTCTTGAAGAAAACTTTCTTATACTAGATGGGCTAAAAATCCACACTAAGGGTACGGCCACCTTTACCGGAGCCGACTTAGTGATGGTTGAACACCTCCCCCTGATTTTAAACCAAGGTTATAGGCATTTCAGAGTGGAAGGTCTCTGGGAAACCGCTCAAAATCTCTCAAAAATTGGCCAGATTTACAAGGAAGCTTTTGAAGAGGCTTCGCAGGGAAAATCAGATCCCAAAAAGAACTTGGACAAGGTCCTCGAAATAACCCCTGAGGTCTGCAATGGCTGGTATTTTGGCCGTTCAGGAAGAGAGTACGTCTCAACAATTAAATCTCAAATCCCAAGCACCAAATGATCAAACTAAAGGCTGCAAGATACAGGTTCCAGGCCCCAGATCTGAATATCTAAAATTTAAAGTGACCGTTGTCCTCTTAAAATAGGAGCCAGAATGGTTGAATTGATGTCGCCGGCAGGAAGTTTAGAGGGAGCCAAAATCGCCATCGAGAATGGGGCGGACTCTCTTTACGCCGGTGTTAGCAATTTAAGCCTTCGACCTCGCCGGGTTGAATTTGAAAAAGGTGATTTCAAAAAACTGGTGGATTTTGCCCATGGCGAGGGCAAAAAAATCTACGCCGTTTTAAATGTGTTTTTGAAACCGGAAGATCTTTCGCTCTTTAAAAAAGAGGTCGAAGAAGTTTATCAAAACGGTGCTGACGGCATCATATGTGCTGATGTAGGAGTTATTAGCTACATCCGCCAAAACTTTCCCGGTCTCCCTATCCATATAAGCGTTCAAAACAGCGTAACCAATCCTCAAGCCGCCAAATTCTATGAAGACCTGGGGGCCTCCGTAATCGTAGTTTCCCGCAGCTTAGACAGGATTGAAGATATTGAAAAAATCAAAAAAAGTGTCCGAGCCGATATTGAGGTTTTCATTCACGGAGGAATTTGTTATCACTACGACGGGGATTGTTTTTTGAGCAGCTACTGGTCTCAGGAGATGTTATTTGACCGCTTTTTGGGGAAAGAGCGTCTGTTTGGACAGAATAATGCCAAGGGAGAATGTCATCTTATCTGTAAGAGAGAGTTTACCCTTAGCAAAAACGGCCACAAATTGAGTGAAGGACGCCTTCTTCGGCGCCCTGACTTGATCGGATTATCTAACCTCCCCTTGTACATTGAAATGGGGGTTAAGATCTTTAAGCTCGAGGGGCGGGCTATGCCCGTTTCCTACGTAGCGAAAGCTACCCGGCTCTACCGCAAAGCAATTGACCTCTACTTTGAAAACCCCGAGCAATATTTGGTGCCCGAAGAATGGCAAGCCGATTTAGAAGAAATTCTTATGGCCCGTCGTCAGTACGAAAGAAACTGGGATATCAAATAAACTAAGATAATTTAGGCTAAATTAACTGAGGGTGGACCATAAATAGTTTTTGTTTTAAAGTAATTTTATAATTTACCCCTGATAAACTAACTAAACCACGCGCTAAACCGGCGTAAACTGGCGCAGATAAGCTAATTCCCGCTCGGCCGTCTCAAAAATATTGTCCCCAAACCACTCAATCGAAATAAACCCGGGAAATTCTCTTTTGACTAGCTCTTCCAGGAAGGGCTTGTAGTCCATCTCCCCCGCTTTGAGCGGGGCGATTCCTTGAAATTCTTGAGCCGCTTGTCTATCGTGTAAAAAAGGATGGGGGTCTCTTCCTTGTATAACTTGGGAAAAAAAAGCGTTTTTGGCATGGATGTGGGCAACATGAGGATAAAGCGCATCGAGAACTTTTAAGGGATCCCGGTGAACCTCCCAAAGATGGTAAATATCGAGATTTACTCTTAAGTTTTGCGCTCCCACTCTTTCTAAAAGCATTAAGGTCGATTCGGTGTTATCCACTAAAGTTGAGGGATGCGTCTCCAAAGCCAGACTAATTCCCTTGCCCGCAGTCATCTGAGCCACTATTTTCAAACCTTTAACACAGTTTCTCCACTGGATTTCAGTTGCTTCCTTGCTTCCAACCACCCCCGTGAAAACCCGGATTAAAGGAGCTTTAAGGACACCGGCGAGCTCAATAAATTTCTCGGCCGACTCTAAACTCTTTACCCATTTATCCTGGCTGCCGGTAAAATCGAAATAGGGGGAAATCATTGGTATTTCCAGACCGAACCCATCCAGCCGCTTTCTTATTTCTTGGGCTTGGGACAACCCGCCACTTAAGTGGTTGGCCCAGAGCTCCAGACCATCGTAACCAAAATGGGATAGCCTCGGAATGATTTCAGAAAGAGACGTATGATTTTTCCGGAAAGCAATGGAGCAGAAGCTAAATTTCATCTATTCCCCGTTTTTTGTGTGGTAAAATAATAACACACAAAACTCATCTGATACCAGTTCCCTCATTAAGCCTGAGAAAAACCTAATTGGTGAAACTACGGAGGGGAAAGATGAAAAAGGGAGAGCTGATTGGGGTCACCGGCGCCAGTGGTTTCGTCGGCTCGCATCTTATATCCGGGCTACTTAAAGAGGGCTACAAAGTTAGAGCCCTCGTAAGAAGCGAAGAAAAAGGCGGGCGACTAAAAGAACAAGGTTGTGAACTTGCCACCGGCGATGTTAGAGATTTGGCCTCATTGGAAAGGGCCTTTCAGGGTGTCCAAGCGGTAATTCACCTGGTTGCCATAACCCGGGAAAAAGGAGATACCAATTTCGAAACGGTGAATCGCCTCGGGACCAAAAACGTCTGCGAGGCCATGAAAAAAAATGGAGTTTCAAGACTCGTCTATACCAGTATTGTTAGAGCCGGGCCAGAGGTAAAAAGCGCCTACCTCCGTTCTAAGTGGGCCGCCGAGCAAGAAATTAGAAAATCAGAGCTTGACTGGACTATTCTACGTTGTTCTTTTATCTTTGGGGCAGGCGGAAACGCTCTTGAAACTTTAGCGAGTATGATAAGGCGCTTACCTATTGTTCCAGTTTTGGGCGATGGCAAGTATAAACAGCAACCGATCTTCGTTAAAGATGTCGTCTCTTGTTTAATAAAATCCTTAGAAGAGGACAAAACGGTTAGAAACGTGTATGAAATCGGGGGACCAGAGCCTTTGGAATACAATCAAATATTGGATGCGATTGGAGAAGCCTTAGGAAAGAAACGCCGCAAGCTTCATTTGCCGCTCGCCATTAACCGTCCCTTAATCGCTATCGGAGAGCGGATACTTCCCAAGCCTCTGATTACCATACCCGAGCTCGAACTCCTGATTATGGACCCGATCCCGGAAAAAAACGTTATCAAGGAGGTTTTCGGAATCGATCCTCTCCCGCTAAGAGAAGTGCTTAAGAAAACCTTCAAAGAAAAGGCTAAAACGCCGGTTTGAGGCTCATTTAGCCGAAGTAGCCGGCTCAAAGGATACCGATGAAATCGATTCTTTATATAAGACTGCCTTGTCGGAAAATATACCCGGCCGGTCCTGTTTATCTTGCGGATTACGTCCACAAGCACTTCCCTACGGTTGATCAGAAAATACTCGATCTGTCCCTGGTTAAAGAGGATGAGGAAAAAAAAGTCCTTCTCAAAGTAATTGATGAGTTTAATCCGGAAGCGCTCGCCTTCTCCTGGCGAGATATCCAGCCCTTCTCCCCTGATGAGGATGACCCCGCCTTAACAAACTCCTTCAAATTTTATTACAGCCCCAAGGTAGGGGAAAAAATAAGGGCATCTTTTCAAGGCCTGAAAATGATTCTCTTTTATGAAAACCGCATCCGGAAAAACCTTTCCCTAGTAAACCTGGCCAAGCGCACTTTCCCTAAGAAAAAAGTCTTAATTGGCGGACCCGCGTTTAGCGTTTTTGGAAGGACTCTGATCAAAAAATGTCCTGAAGATACCCTCGGAATCATTGGCGAAGGTGAAAATGTTTTTCTCAAATTAATCGCGGGAAAAGACGTTCTAGGCGAGAGAGTAGTGCTGAAAAAAGACGGGGAGATTTTGTGGGGCACCCCTTTAAAGAAAAGCAGCAAAAAGTGGAGTTATGTTCCCCTTGAAAAAAGTACACCGGTTGATTTTGATTATATTACCTCAATATTTCCTGATTTTGAGGAATACATCCAAGATTTTGTGGGGGTCCCGACAAAGAGGGGTTGTCCCTTTAAATGCCTCTTTTGCCTTTACCCTCACATTGACGGCAAACAAGTAAGATACCGCCCCCCTGAGGTTGTTGCAAAGGAAGTCGAAGCCCTTAACCGAAACTTTGGGGTAAAAAAAATTTGGTTTTGTGATTCTCAATTTTTCCCGGCGTCAAAATCTTTGCCCATCGCCGAACAGACCTTGGATGAACTGATTAAAAGAAAGTTAGACGTACAGTGGACGTCTTACATAAGAATTGACCAGATAACTCCGGTGATAGCAAAGAAGATGCTCTTATCAGGAGTGGGAGACTTTGAGCTTTCCATCACTTCAGGGGCGCAAACGGTAATTGACCGCCTCCGCCTTGGTTTTAAGCTTGACCGGTTCTTTGAGGCCTGCCAGGCGCTTAAAGATGCCGGACACACTAATCAGAAATTGCGACTTAACCTGTCTTTGAACGCGCCAGGTGAAACTAGAGAAACTATTTTGGAAACCGTCAATTCGGTCAAGAAAATCTCTGCAATATTTGGCGAAGAAAACGTAAGACCCTTCCTTTTCTTTTTGGCGGTACAACCCCAGACCGGTTTAGCGGAGCACGCTGTTAAAGAAGGGTATTTGCCGGATAATTTTAATCCGCTGGCCCTGAACCCCTTCATCATTCGAAATCTCATTTACAACCCAGCGCCCCTAGGAAAAGTGATTGGTCGAGCAATGAACCAGGCTATGAAGAACGGGACCGAAATTGGCTGGCAGGTTCTTAAAAAGCTTGAGGAGAAACTTAAATAGGTCAAGGGTCAAGAGTGATGGGTCAGAGATCAAGGGTTAGCGAAGGACGCCCCATATTTTCAGGTTTCAGATTGTAAGATTTGAGTGTTTTGAGTAAGGGACAATGAGTAAAGAGCAAAATACAGAGGTTCAAGAGTCAAAACGCAAACTACCGACTCCCGCTTATCGACTATCGACTGATAGACGGGGTTGGGAAAGAATCATTGAAGTCACTCGGGCGCTTTTAGGTTTTTCGCGGGTCATAATCGCCACTTTTGCCTTGGCTCAAGCCGGACTGGGAGCAGTTCTAGCCCTCCAAAAACTCCCTCCTCTGAGAATTACTCTGATTGGGGCGATAGCTGTTCTCTCGGCATCCTACGCCTTAACCGCCACCAATGATATGCTTGACGTAAAGATTGATAAAAAGCGATTTCAGAGCCTGCGAGACTTCAAGGGTTTTGATGTTGGCTCTCTTTTCATCCGGCACCCCTTAGCTCAAGGAGTTATCAGCTACAAAATTGCCATTTCCTGGATTGCTTCTCTTTCGGTAATAAGTATGGTCTTTACTTTTTTTCTTAAACCCTGGTTGATCGGCCTCTTTTTGATAATGGTGGTCTTGGTGAGCTTGTATTCCTTTTTAAACACCATCACGACCTGGAAAATCTTTATCATTGCCGTTTTCGTAGCCTTAGGCGCGGTGGCGGGCTGGCTAGCCGTGGCAAGCCCCACGCCGTTACTGTATATCTTCGCGCTCTGGATGTTCTGTTGGGAAATGGGAGGAAGAAACATTCCCAATGATTTTGCCGATGTCGATGAGGACATGAATTTGGGCTTAAAAACAATTCCAACCGTTTTCGGAGCCAAAGTGGCCAGCAGAGTCGCGTTCGTTTTCTTAATTCTCACCTGTTTGACGGCTATCGCCATCGCAGTTTTCGCGAAGCTTGGGTTATTCTTCTTGGTATCCTCAATGCTCCTGGGGGCAATCCTTTTACTTCGGCCGGGGTATAAACTGCTAAAAGATCCCAAACCCGAAATTTCGCTGCAACTTTTTAATTTCTCCACTCTGTACCCACTTTTTATGATTTTCTTGCTACTTTTTACTTTCTATGCGTTTTAACCATTTCCCCTAGGCCCAACTGGCGTAACCAAGTGAGACTTAACTGATTGCTTCGTTCTCGGCGTTCACTTCCCTAATTGTAAAGAGCATCTCCTGGTGGAGAATTCCGTTTGAAGCCACAATCTCCGGAAGATAATCGTCAAAAGGAGCCCCATTAAAACGGCTTAACGTCCCTCCTGCTTCGGATACAACTAAACCCGCCGCTGCCGTATCCCAGGGTTTGAGACCGGCCTCCCAGAAACCATCGATTCTTCCGCAAGCGATATACGTAAGATCCAGAGTTGCCGCCCCGAGTCGTCTGACCCCTTGGGTCTTAAGGTAAAAGCTTTCGAAGTATTCAAAAATTTTTTTCGGATTTTCGTGGATGTAGTAGGGAAACCCGGTAGCAAGAAGTGCCTTCGACAGATGGCTGGTCTTAGACACGAAAATCCGTTTTCCGTTTAAAGTAGCCCCTTTTCCTTTTTCAGCCAAAAAAAGCTCGTTGAAGTTCGGATCGTAAACCGCACCTAAGAGAACATTATTTTCAAAGGCAAGGGCAATGGAGATCGCAAAAATAGGGAAACCGTGGGCGTAATTGGTGGTGCCGTCTAGGGGATCGATGATCCAAAGATACTTGGAGCCCGTTTTCTTGGCTCCACTTTCCTCAGAAAGAAATTCATGGTCGGGAAATTTTTTGCTGATTTCCTCGATGATCTGTTTCTCTGAGCGCAAATCGACCTCGGTTACGAGATCAATTTCTCCTTTAAAACTGATTTTTGTATCTTTGGCCAACAAGCGTTTGGCGAGCTTACCCGCTTCGAGGGCCGCCTTGACGGCAGTCTCCTTTAACTCGGAGATTTCTTCGATTTTTGGATTCATTAAAAAATTCTCCTCGCTCTCTTGTCGCTTTTTGGCTCGCACGTTGCGATGTTTTCAGAGTTTAACCGCCTAATAACTCTTTCATTTTATTAAGAGTCTCGGCGCCATAATAGGAACAGCCCGATTTAACCAAATCCGGCTTAATTCCGGCCTCTTTTATCAATTTGCGTACCTGGCCGGCAGAAACCCCCAATTTTTCGGCGACCTTTGCCGCGGTTAACATCATAACCTCTGGCTCCATCGATACCTCCTCAAGTTTTAGGTTGTTATTCTCAAACACCAATAAACACGGCTTGTTTAGAACTACATTTTTGGCTCACAATTTCCCTAGATCTAATTAATTTTATTTTTGGCCTTTTACTTCTAAGTTTACAATATTTAGGCGTTTGAGATTCAAAAAATTCTTTCTCAAACAACTAGGCTCAGATAATTTATTTGGGGTAAGGTGGATAAAGAACAAATGAGGTTAAAGAGTTTTCGATAACTTTTTATAAGTTACTTCGTAAATTTAGAGTTTCGGTGCCTGAAATTAAAAGGTGTTAGGATTCATTAGGAGTAAATAAGAAATATAGAAAGAATTACCGATGGACTTGATAACCATTCTTTTTATAGCCTTCGGGTTAGCCATGGATGCCTTTGCCGTATCTATCGCCAGCGGAGTCGCTATAAAACCCCTGAAAATCCATAATGCTTTCAAAATTGCCCTGTATTTTGGGTTATTTCAGGCGTTAATGCCGCTTGTTGGATGGCTAACGGGTCTGGCCTTAAGGGATTTTATTTCCAGCATTGACCACTGGGTCGCATTTTTTATTCTTTTTGTCATTGGCTCCAAGATGATTTACGAATCTACCAAGTTAAAAACGGAAGGTAAGAAGAATAATCCCTTAAGCACAAGGCTCCTTTTGAGCTTATCCGTGGCAACAAGCATCGATGCCTTGGCGGTGGGAGTGAGTATTGCTTTCTTGAAGGTTTTTATTTTGACTCCCATCATTGCCATTGGAATGGTAACTTTTTTTCTCTCGTATATCGGCGTTTTTGTTGGCAATAAATCGGGACATTTTTTTGAAAATAAAATTGAAATAATCGGAGGTTTCATTCTAATTTTCATTGGACTGAAGATACTCGTTGAACACCTAACTACGCCTCCAATTTAGACCTTAACTCAAATAAGGTGTTTATAATGAAACCTCGAGTTTTACGAGTTTAGAACGGAAGGCTTAATCAAAACAAAGGAACGGAAAGGAGACCAAATGAAACTTCGCACTCTCTTTGGACTTAACTCTTATGTATTTCTGATTTTCGGTCTGGCCGCCTTGGTAGCGCCAACACCCCTATCTTCACTTTATGGTGCCAAGCTCAACCAATACGGGGTTTATTCAACCCAATTCCTAGGGGGAACTTTTCTCGGTTATGCCGTGCTGGCTTGGTTCGGGAGAAACGCGGAGGAGTCTCAAGTAAGACACGCCATAATACTCGCTCTTTTCGTTACCTGGAGCACTGGATTCGTTTTAGCCTTAAAGGGGCAACTTTTCGGTGACTTTAACGACCTTGGCTGGGTACACGTGGCGGTTAGCTTTTTATTTGCCTTCGGTTATGGTTATTTTCAAATAAAGACCTAGGCCCAGAAAAATCACAAAAAACTGCTCTCAATCTTCCCCATCACTCCGTCTGATACCGCTCCCCATCCTCCAAGGATGTAGACTGTATCTATTTGGTCTTTGTAACCTTGAAACCAAAGGTTGGTTATTTGAGGAATGAAGTCCGTATTAACTAAAATCATTGGATAGGGACCTTGAGAGGCATAAGCTCCGCCGGCCAGGGCATCCGTAAAGTAGTCTCCCCTTGTTACAAGGGTGGTTTGTTTGTTGAAGTTAAAGATTGAGTTTCCGGAAGAAGCCACGTCTATCGCGGTATCGTATTCAGACAGTCCCCAGAGTCGGGTTAAGACGTTATATTTGTTTGCTCTGAGCCAGTTTTCTAACTGAGGGTGAACCGCTCCTGGGCCTCCCACAATGATTACACTTTTTATTCCTTGAAGAGCTAGTTTTGTTTCCGGTTCAGGCTCTTCACTAAAGGGTTTAACTAAGAGGATGGGCATGTTTTTGGAAGCAGCCGGGCCTGAGATAACTAAAGAGTCCGGGAAGTTTTCTCCGGTGGTAATAATGGCGGTATTAGGAGGAGCAGCGCCAGATTGAGCGGAAATTAAGACCATCTCTCCTTTGATTGCTAAAGCGGTTCCGTAAGCGGTCTGTCCCCAGAGCCGTTCAACAGTCGCCCCCGGAATAGCATCCAGTTGGTTTGCTACATTGTTGTCGACGGCTCCTTCTCCTCCTATAACATAGATCTTTTCGACCCCTAATCTTTGAATTTCTTCTCTTGTTTTTTCAGTTAGTTTGTGGGGATCGCTTAAAAGAATAGGAGCCTGTTTTCCGTACTTGTAAGTGACATATTTGGCTAAAGGGCCCCCGGCTAGAGCGTCAGCGAAGTAGTCGTCTCGGGCAATGATTGCCACTTTGGAGCCATTGGGCCATCCTTTTTGGGAGACGGCAATGGCGGTCTCGGAAGAGGTTTGGCCATAGAGCCTTTTAGCTATTGAATCAACAAACCCCCCGAAGTCTGTGGTCCAGTAATAATAACGAGCACTATCTGGGACGCGGCCAACGCCAATGACTTTGAATCTACCAAACAGCATGTTGACGTTATGGTCTGGGGACGCTTTCCAGGCTTCAAAAGCTTCGATGGCCGTGGGGTAGCCAGCCGCCAAATTTTCCCCTACGGGTGTCTGGTAGATGTACCCAGCGTCAAGCACCCGGTCCGCGAGCGTACGACCATCAAGGCTGTCATGGGAAAAATAGTCATACGCAGCCATGTCCAGGCTGTGTTCGTGGGAGGCCAGGGTTAAGGTCGGAGAAAGCGAAAGAGACTCCAGGCCGTTTTGGCGCCGGTAATCGTTTATTAAAACAAAAAAGGCGAGTTCCTCGGAGTCTAAGGAAACACCCGTTTTTCCCGGGTTGTTTTCAGTAATCGCCGCCACTTTTTGAATTCGAGCGCCTGAAAGTGTTGGCAAAACTAAAAAGCTAACCAGGAAAAAAGACACAATTTTAAGCTTGATTTTGGCCTCCGGTCGGTATGGATAAACTAATCTCAGTCCCTTATTCATCGGGTCTTAGATTCTCCCTTCCCGTAATTGACGGCGAAGATCGCCAAACGCCTAGCCGAATGTTGATCCGATCCAATCACCAACATAATGCGTTAGAACTATAACTACCATGGCGATGACTAGGTGTTCTGTAATCACCTTCCAAGATTTTACTTTTTCATCTTTAGCAAGATAAAAGCTTAAAAAACCCAATAAGGTTAAACCCCAAACCACGCTCACAAAAATGGCGGTCGAGAGTTGAACCAACAGAATCGGAATGATAAACGTCAAAGCAAAAACGAACTTAAACAAAAAAGTGGAAACCGTTGATTCCCATATTTCTCTTGTACTGTGTTTGCTCTCTGACTCTTCAGAAACGTGGATGCCTAACGCGTCTGAAAAGGCGTCTGCTATTGCGATTGTTAATATGCCGCCGATAACCACAAGCTTTGAGTGCGTACCAGAGTTTAAACCTACCATTAATCCCAGTGTTGTGATTATCCCGGAGGTTAGACCAAAACTAAATCCTATTTTTAGCGAATGTTTCATAGTGATTCTAATTCTCCGTTAGCACTGGTGGGATATTCTAAACTTTGCGCGAAACTATTTTGA
>Ga0209321_10001873_pt1 | contig 14247 bp, 11 predicted proteins | sample Rifsed16ft4_FD_184012 | JGI IMG/M metagenome (GOLD analysis project Ga0209321, IMG submission 184012) | Soil microbial communities from Rifle, Colorado, USA - sediment 16ft 4 - CSP-I_5_4 (version 2) | ecosystem: Environmental > Terrestrial > Deep subsurface > Rock core/Sediment | place: Rifle... | reverse complement strand
GGGTTGGACGCGGTCAACGGGAACGAGACCTTCAGCAGCGAGTTCGGCGACCGCCAGTCCACCACGTTCTCGACGTCCACGCGATCGCCCCCTTCCGCCAGCCGGACGCGCTGGACGAAGGTGGAACCGGCCGCGTGCCGCGTGATCTCCAGGCCCACGCGCACCGGGCCGCGCTCGATCACCTTCACCGTCGGGTTGGCGACGTACTCGCGGGCCGGCGCCTGCACGGTGTCGTACAGCACTTCCCACGCGGGCCACGGCGGCGAGGGGTTGTCGCGCAGTTCCAACATGATCGGCGCCTTCAGCAGCTCGCGCTTGGCGTCCTTGTCGTACATCGACGCGATGTCGCCGTTGGCGTCGATCTTCACGGAGATCCGGTTGTTCTCGAGGGAATTCGGTGTCACCTTGAGGTGGGTCGGGGCTTCAGCCCTGACGTTCAGGGGCCATCACTGTTCGGCTTTAGCCGCTGGGGCTTCTGGCCTCAGGGCCTAAAGGTCAACAACACTATTCCCTATTCCCTCGCTACGGCACGGTTAAAACCGTGCCCTGACCCTTCGACCCATCTGACGCTGAGCCCGGTGGCACCTGCCACCGGGCCTTCGTACCCCCCAGGCTGGTGCCTGGGGGCTCGGCGATGTTCGGCCTACCGGCGTAGGCGTTGCCGGAAGCGGATGGGCGTGCCGGTGAAATCGAAGGCTTCGCGGATGCGATTCTCGAGAAACCGCGCGTAAGAAAAATGGAGCGGCCGCGACTGGTTGGTAAAGAGGACGAACGTGGGCGGGGCAATGGCAGCCTGTGTCATGTAGAGGATTTTCACGGGACGCGCTGAGGGGCTGGTGGCGCGGTCAAAATCCGTCTTGGCCAGGAAGCGGTTCAGTTCGCCGGTCGAGACACGGCGCCGGCGAGCTTCGGCCACCTGGTCAATGACCGGGAAGAGTTTGTCCACTCTTTGGCCGGTTAGCGCGGAGATGAAAACGAGCGGGGCGTACTCCAGAAACTTGCACCGGTAGCGCACCGCTTCTTCGAATTTTCTTGTTGTGCGGGAATCTTTTTTCACCGCATCCCATTTGTTCATCACCAGGATCACCGATCGGCCGGATTCGTGAGCGTATCCGGCGATGGTGGCGTCCGGTTTGGTCACCCCCTCGGTGGCGTCGAGCACGAGCAGGGCCACGTCGGCCTGCTCGAGATATTTTCGCGCCATGACCACGCTCAACTTTTCGGCCAGCAGTTCGGTTTTGCCCTTGCGACGGATGCCAGCCGTGTCAATAAGGCGATAGAGCCGGCCGTCCCGCCGAAGCAGCGTATCCACCGCATCGCGCGTAGTGCCGGGTTCCGGCGCTACAATCACGCGCTCTTCGCCCACCAGGCGATTGAGCAGCGTGGATTTTCCGACGTTAGGCCGGCCGATGATGGCCACGCGCACGGTGGGTTCCTCAGCCGCTTCTTCCCGCTGCGGAAAGTTGGCTGTCACGACATCGAGCAAATCGTCCACTCCCAGGCCGTGTTCGGCCGAGACGGGAAAAACATCCGGGAGGCCAAGCTCATGGAAGGCGTGAGCGAGCGAGACCTGTTGCGGCGTATCCACCTTGTTCGCGGCGACCACGACGGGCTTGCCGAGCTTCCTCAACATGCGTGCCAGGTCGGCATCCACCGGCAGAACGCCGGCCCGTGCGTCCACGACGAGAATGATCCCGGCGGCCTGCTCGAAGGCCACGCGAGCTTGAGCCAGGATTTCGGCGGCGAGGCCCGCCTTTTCATCGGGAACAATTCCGCCGGTGTCCACCACCTCAAAGGGACGGCCTTGCCAGTTCGCCTGGCCATAGATGCGGTCGCGGGTGATGCCCGGCTCATTGGTGACAATCGCTCGTCGCCGGCCAGCGATGCGGTTGAAGAGCGCAGACTTTCCGACATTGGGCCGGCCGACAATAACCACCAGGGGAAGGGCACCTGCTTCTGTTTTGCTGGATGGGGACATAGCGAGATTCCTGTGCTCAGGCCAAACTTCTATTCTATACGCAATCTCCAATTGGTGGCTCGTCACACACCCTCTCGCAGCCCTCGCGCTCGTGCGCTGAGCCCGGTGGCGCCGGCCACCGAGTTCCATCCGAGCCTCCCCCGGACAGGTGCCCGAGGGCTCGGCGCGCCGCAATGGCGACTCACTTTCTGCGGAGACCGAGTGGGGGATTTCAAAACTGCTCTGGCTGTTGTGATACACTTTGCCCGCCCCGACACGTCGGGGCCCGCGTGCCCCGATTCTTTCGGGGCGTGCTCCGGGCGATTCGCTGACTCCATGCGCTATTACCCCGCATTTTTGGATTTGCGCGGCAAGAGGTGTGCCGTGATTGGCGGAGGCAAGGTGGCCGAACGCAAGGTGCGCGCGCTGCTCCAGGCCGGCGCCAAGGTCTATGTTGCGAGCCCCGATCTGACGCCGGCACTGGCCCGCATGGCGCATCAAGGCCGCATCGCCTATCGGCGCGGGCCCTATGAGCACCTCGACCTCGATGGTGTGTTTCTGGTGGTTGCGGCCACCAACCGCCCGTTCACCCAAAAGCGAGTGGCTGAGGATGCGGCCCGGCGCAACGTTCTCTGCAACGTGGTGGACGCGCCGGAGCATTCGAGCTTGATCGTTCCAGCCTCGCTCGCCCGCGGCGATTTGCAGATTGCCATCTCCACCGGCGGCGCGAGCCCGGCGCTGGCGCAAAAGCTCCGCCAGCAACTCGAAAAGCGGTACGGGGTAGAGTATGCTCAATTCTTGCGCTGGATGCAGGCCGCGCGCAAACGGCTTTTGGAACGCGTTTCCTCAGGCGAGCTGCGCGCCAGGACGTTTCACCGCCTGGCAGGCTCGGACATCCTTCGCATGCTCCGGAGCGGTCGCCAAAAAATGGCCCGGCAGCGGCTCGAAAAGATCCTTGAGAGTGCCCGAAACCGGAAGCGCGCCCGGCGCGCTCGGAAAGCCCACAAGGCCCACAAGGCAAAGAAAATAGGATGAGGAAGCGAGAAACCTCTCTGACTCCGGCGTCCCGACTTGCCGGGACGATGGAGGCCGTTTTCGGCGCTCACGGCGCGCTGGCCAAATGCCTCCCCCACTACGAATTCCGCCGGAGCCAGATTGAAATGGCCGAGGCGATTGAGGAAGCTTTTCAAAAAAAGCAGCACATCATTGCCGAGGCGGGGACGGGCACCGGGAAAACGCTGGCGTATCTTGTCCCGGCCATTCGCGCCGGCCGCCGGGTGGTGATTTCCACCGGCACCAAGAACCTTCAAGAGCAACTCTTTTACAAGGACGTGCCCTTTCTCCGCCGGCACTTCGCTCCGGAGATCAAGGTCAGCTACATGAAGGGGCGGAACAACTTTCTTTGCCGGCAAAAACTCTATGACCTGGAGACGCAACCGATCCTCAAGGGACTCGATGAGGTGGACCAGCTTGCCCGCATCCGCGAATGGGAAAAGGAAACCGAGACGGGCGACCGCGCCGAGCTCGTCGAATTGCCGGACGAAAGCGAGCTCTGGTCCAAGATGGACGCGCGACGCGACACCTGCACCGGCAAAAAATGCCGGCAGTTCGAGCGATGTTTTTTGACCCTGATGCATCGCCGGGCGCTTGAGTCGGACATCGTCATTGTCAACCACCATCTTTTCTTCGCCGACCTGGCCGTGCGCCAGGACGATTTCGGCGGCATTATTCCGGAATATTCGGCCATCATCTTCGACGAGGCGCACGAGATCGAGGACGTCGCCAGCCGGTATTTCGGCATCGAGGCGAGCAACTACCGGGTGGAAGAGCTGGTGCGCGACACCGAACACACCTTGAAGCTCAAAGCGCTCATCAACGAGCCCATCCTGCGCGTGCTGCACACCCTGCGCGACCGCTCCCGCGCCTTCTTTGATCTCTTTCCGGATAAAGAGGGGCGCTTTGCCTTCGAAGAGCGCGATGATTTCCTCGACCGCCACCACGACCCCTACCACTCCCTCGGCCACTCCCTCCAGCGGCTCGCCACCGAGCTGGCCGGACTTTCTGAAAAGCCCGAAGAGGTTTTCCGGCTCATCGAGCGGGCCAGGGAATTGCGTGACGAGCTGGAGTTTGTGCTGGAATCCAAGGAACGGAACTACGTGTACTGGTTTGAGCGGCGCGGCCGCGGCATCTTCCTGCAAGCGACGCCCATTGACGTCTCGGAAATTCTGCGCGAGCGGCTGTTTGAAAAATTTGACACCATCCTGCTGACCTCGGCGACGCTTGCCGTGGGCGGAAGATTTGATTTCTTGAAGTCTCGCCTCGGGCTGCGGTTTGCCAAAGAACACGTCTTGCCCTCGCATTTTGATTTTCGCCGGCAGGCGATCCTCTACGTGCCTTCGGAGCTCCCGGATGTCCGCCACCCCGGGTTTCTCGAACGCGCGACGGCCGAAATTGCCCGGCTGCTGGAGATTTCCCGGGGCCGGGCGTTTGTGCTCTTTACCAGCTATCAGCAGATGAACGAACTCTACCGCCGCGTGCGCTCGGAAGTGGGTTTTCCGCTGCTCTTGCAGGGCTCCGCGCCGAAGCACCGGCTCCTCGAACGCTTTCGCAAGACGCCCCACGCGGTGCTGTTTGCCACGGCGAGCTTTTGGCAAGGAGTGGACGTGCAGGGGCCGCAGCTCTCTTGCGTCATCATTGACCGCTTGCCGTTTGCGGTGCCGAGCGATCCGGTGGTGGCGGCTCGCATCCGGGCGATTGCCGAAGAGGGTCGCAACGCCTTTGTCGAGTACCAGATTCCGGAGGCGGTTCTGGCGCTGAAGCAGGGGTTTGGCCGGTTAATTCGCGCTCAAACCGACCGCGGCATCCTGGCCGTCCTCGACAATCGCATCCAGCGCATGCCCTATGGTAAGATTTTCCTGGAAAGTCTGCCCGACTATCGCGTCACGAGCCATTTGGGCGATGTCATGAAGTTCATGCATGGTTCCTGAGGGGGAGGGAGCGGGTGATGCAGGCCCGTTTGCCGCGGGCAGGGAGGTGTTGTTTCCGTCTCCCGGATGCAAGGCTTTGAGGCACATTGGCCGCCGGCCCCGGCGGACGGTGCCCGCGCACCCAGGTAAGCCAGAGGAAGCCGCATGTTTGAGATCACGGTAGAAGAGTCATTCGCCGCCGGCCATGCCTTGCGCGGCTACAAGGGAAAGTGCGAAAACGTCCACGGGCACAATTACAAGGTGCGCGTGACGCTTGAAGGCAAGGTGCTCGACTCCATCGGCCTGCTCTACGATTTCCACGACCTGAGAAAGATTGTGCGCGACTTGATCCAGGCCCTCGATCATAAATTCATGAATGAGGTTCCGCCCTTTGACGTGGAAAATCCCTCGGCGGAGAATATGGCGAAGTATTTCTACCATGGTTTGAAAAAGCATCTCGCCGCGCCCGCTGCGGCGGGCGCCCGCCCCGATGGAATCGGGGCCCGTGTCCAGCAAGTGACGGTCTTTGAGACGGAGGCGACAACAGCCACCTATAGCGAATAGCTTTCGCGTGTCTCAAACCTGTCCGGGTCTGCGGGGCCGCCTCTTTGACAAACGGTTGGGAGCAGAGGTTCCCGGTTGCGGCCTGCTCTTCTTCAGACCCGCCGGGGCTCGCCGTGAACGGGGGTTCTTCGCCGGCTCTTTCCGTGGAGATACCTGTGGTAGCTCCGCTATCCGTACAAGTAAGATCGTGCGGCGTGGCATCGAGTTGGTGTCGCCCCTGCATCTTATAGGGGTGTGGCAGGAGAATGGCGACGCGGCCGGCGGCATCGGCTCCCCGGGAGGGGCGGGGGTGCGGCGTTGGCTCGCGCCGAAGCGCCAAATCTTTTTTTTTGCGCCAGAATTTATGCCCGGTAGCCGAGGGCAAGCCCGCCGAGAACAGGGCGGACCAGGGAGGCAATCATGAAATGGCAAGGGAGTTGGCGAACCGGCCTTGGACTTCTCCTCGCGCTTATGGTGCTAGCCGGTCTCGCTTCCGCGCAGTTCATGGCGCGGCTGGAAGGCAAGTGCACGGATGAAAATGGCAAGCCTTATGTCGGCGCCACCGTCGAGATAGACCGCGAGGACATCAAGTCGCACAACGAAGTGAAGACTGACAAGCGCGGCGACTATCTTTACGCCGGCTTGCAGCCGGGGAAGTACACCATCACCCTGAAATTCGAGGGAAGGACCGTCTTCGCCTTCCGCGGCATCACCCTGCGTCCAGGCGATCAGCAGGTGGTGGACTTCGACATGAAGAAAGAAGTAGCCGCCAATCCTGCGGCCATCAAGGCGAAGAAGGAGCAAGAAGAGGCGGCCAAGAAATATGACGAATTGAAGCAGCACTTTGATGCCGGGTCGGCGGCGTTGCAGCAGGAAAACTATGCCGAAGCGATCACGGAATTGCAGTTGGCGGCGACGATGGATCCGTCTCAGGATGTCATCTTTGCCAGGCTGGGTGACGCTTATGCCGGCAACAAGCAACTCAATGAAGCGGTGGATGCCTATCAGAAGGCGCTCGTCCTGCGGCCCGAGATCGCTGGCTATCACAACAACCTGGGCAATGCCCTCGCCAAGGCGGGCAAGGGGCCGGAAGCGCTGGAAGAATTTCGCAAGGCAGCCGAGATGGAACCAACTCAGGCGGGAATGTACTGGCGCAACGCCGGCATCGTCCTCTACAACGCCGGTAAGACGAATGAAGCGATTGAACCGCTCCAGAAGGCGATCGCGGCTGACGCCAACGACGCTTTGGCCTACTATCTCCTCGGCATCTGCTTGCTGGGCAAGGTCGAGCAGAAAACCGAGGGCGGCATGATGAAAATGATCCCCGCGCCGGGGACAATCGAGACGTTCCAAAAGTACCTCCAACTGGATCCCAACGGCTCGCACGCCGCTGAAGTCAAAGCCATCCTCGACCAACTGGGAGCGACCGTCCAAACCGAATTCAAGAGAGAAACCAAGAAGAAAAAGCCGTAGCTCGGAAGGGCGAAACGGGAGCGAGCAACGCCGAACCCGGCTGGTCAGCTCGCCCCGATTCCATCGGGGCGAGTGAGCACGGCCGGCGATCAACCCCCTGGCCCGGCCCGGTCCTTATTCTTCTTGAGCCCTCGGCTGCGACTTCTCCGGCGCCCGGACCAAGGATTGACTGTGAGACTCTCCAGGAAGAGGTTGATTTCGGCCGGTTTTCTTTTTGTTGGCTTCGCGCTCCTCAGCTCGATCGCGGCCTGCGCCTCAGCCAAGAATGTATCCCTCAAAGCCGGTGAGGAAAGCATCAGAGGGCTCTACTGGGCACCGCCGACCAGTGCCAAGGCTGCGCCGGGGATCATCCTTCTTCACATGCTCAGCCGGCGAAAAGAGGACTGGAGGGCATTCGGTGACTTTCTCCAGAAGAACGGCTACGCAGCGATCGCCATAGACCTCCGCGACCGGGGCGATGGAGGTCGAGACAAGCTCATTGCCGATGCCCGGGCGGCCTATGATTTTCTTCGTTCGCAAAAGGAAGTGGACGCTTCGCGAGTGGCTGCCATCGGCGGCAGCATGGGCGCGAACGGAGCCCTCTGGTTCGGCGCCACTGAGCCGGCGATCAAAGCGGTGGTGCTGCTCTCGCCGGGTCTCAACTATTATGGGGTGACCTCGGAAGATGCCATGACACGTTTGGGCGCCCGTCCGGTTCTTCTGGTGGCAAGCGAGGACGACGGCTATAGCGCGGTGACGGTTCGCCGGCTGGCGCAGCTCGCCAAGGGTCCGCACCCGGTCAAGGTCTTTGACAACGCTGGCCACGGCACCGAGATGCTGGGCGCGGGGCTCGAGCAGTTGATTCTGCAGTTCTTGCAACAGAATCTGTAGCCGGGCCCTGACGTTCCCGACGGGCCGCCAGTTGCCATTTGGCATCCTCTGACCCATCCGGCTTCCACTTGGCCGTTGGCCGGAGCGGCGGGTGCCGGCCGCCTGGAACGCCAGCCGGCCGGGCAAGTAATGGTACCCGTTATGACGAACTCCCCATTCGCCTTGACTCTATATCGGGGGTGCGGCAAACTCGTTTTCTTCCGCTTGGAACGCGGAGTCCTGCGTGAATCGTCAAACCCTTCTCACCGCCGTCATCTTCACCGTAGTTGGCTTCCTCGGTGGATATATCTATCACGCTCAGACGAGCTTTCAAGTTCGCGGGCAGATGGGACAGCTTGAACCGGGCGATGTCCCTTCGACCACGCCCGGGGCGCCGCGTTCACCCGGGGGGATGCCGCCGGCCCCGGAAGCTGCGCCGACGATGGAGCAGATCGGGCAGATGCTGGCGGAGCTGAAGCAGCAGGCGGCAGCCAACCCCAAGGACCCTCAGCCAGTCATCACGTTGGGCAATCTTTACTTCGACGCTAACAAACATGCTGAAGCGGTGGAATGGTACGGGAAGGCGCTGGCGGTCGATCCCAAGAACGTCCACGTGCGTACCGACCTCGGCACGAGTTTGTACAATCTCGGCCGGTTTGACGAAGCGCTCAAGGAATTTCGACGTGCTCTCCAATACGACCCGAATCATCCTCAAACGCTCTTCAACATTGCGATTACGGAACTGGTGGGCAAGAACGATATAGGCGGGGCCGAGGAAGCGCTCCGCCGGCTGAAACGATTGAACCCCGGTTTCCCCGGAATTCCTCAACTGGAAGCCAGAATCGGGCAGATCCGCCAGGAACGGACCCGCCCGAACGCAAGCTCCAACCCGCGCCCGTGATGGACGAGGCCTGATGCGGCTGATTGTGCGATTGTTGGAAATTCTCTTCTGGGTTGTGATTGTGGTCTGGGTCTTGCGTCTTCTTTTTGGGCGCTTACTCCGAGTTTATTTCGGCTCCACCCGCAGCCGGACAAACGCCCCGCCTCCGGCTCCGCCAGCGCGGGGCGGCGAGACCTTCCGCGACCCCGTCTGTGGCACCTATGTCTCCCCGGAGGTCTCTGTCTCTGCTTTATTTCAAGGCCAACGCGTCCATTTTTGTTCCGAGGAATGTATGGAACGGTACCGGAGCCGGTCTCCGGCTGACCACGCGGCTCGAAACGCAGCCGGCCGCTAGGCTCGCCTAACCCAGTGCACATGAGGAGGCGGAAATGAAGGAAGAGCTCAACCCGTATGTCATCTCCCAGATGCAGTTTGACATCGCCGCCGATCACCTGAAGTTGGATAAAGGATTGCGCCAGGTGCTTCGGACGCCCAAGCGGCAGTTGGTGGTGTCGATTCCGACGAAGATGGACGACGGAAGCGTCAGGGTGTTCGAAGGATTCCGGGTGCAGCACAACATCGCTCGCGGGCCGGCCAAGGGAGGTATCCGCTATCATCCCAACGTCACCTTGGACGAAGTGAAGGCGCTCGCCGCCTGGATGACCTGGAAGACGGCCACGGTCAATATCCCTTTCGGCGGCGGCAAGGGTGGCGTCATATGCGACCCAAAGAGAATGACCAAGCCGGAACTGGAACGTATGACGCGCCGGTACGCTTCCGAGATTTTGCCGATCATCGGGCCCGATGAGGACATTGCCGCGCCGGATGTCTATACCGATTCGCAGACGATGTCCTGGATCATGGACACCTATTCCATGATGAAGGGTCACACGACGCTCGGGGTGGTGACCGGCAAGCCCGTTTCCCTGGGCGGGTCGGAGGGGCGCAAAGAGGCCACTGCCCGGGGCTGCCTGTTTATCACTCGCGAGGCCTGCAAGGTGCGCCGGTTGTCTTTGAAGGGCGCGACGGTCGCGGTGCAAGGCTACGGCAATGCCGGCTCGATTGCCGCCTGGCTTTTCAGCCGGGACGGCGCGAAGATTATCGCCGTGGCTGACTCTCGCGGCGGGGTTGTCAGCCCGAAAGGTTTCGATCCGCTCAAAGTGCTCAAGTACAAGGAAAGAAGCGGCACGGTCGTTGGCTTCCCCGGCACATCGAAGATCAATAACGAGGAGTTGTTGGAACTGAAATGCGACATCCTGGTTCCGGCAGCGCTTGAGAACCAGATCACGCTCGAAAACGCCAGCCGCATCAAGGCAAAAATCGTTGTGGAGGCGGCGAATGGCCCGACCACGCCCGGAGCCGACGAAGTGCTGGCGCGCAAAGGAATCTTTTTCCTGCCCGATATTCTCGCCAACGCCGGCGGTGTCACGGTGAGCTATTTCGAGTGGGTGCAAGACCTCCAGTCCTTCTTTTGGCCGGAGCAGGAGGTCAACAATAAACTCGAATTCATCATGAAGCGCGCTTTCCATGACGTCTATCAGACGAGCGTGAGGTACAAGGTCCACCTGCGCACCGCCGCTTATATCCTCGCCGTCGGCCGCGTGGCGGACGCCACCACCGTGCGCGGGCTGTTTCCATAATGAGATGACGACGGGCTGATGGGCGAAGGGAGAATGGAGAACGGGGACGGGCCTTTGCCCACGGCGGTCCCCCTTCCATCGGAAAATCTCTTTTGCATTGCGAGCGAATTTGCAGTACCTTTTTCGATTGCTGGTCGGGGTGATGCACGGTTCGCATCGCGCCGGATTCTTCTTCCAGGCGATCGAAGATGACACCAAACGGTTCCCCGCCTACCACCCTCCTCACCATTGCCGGGTTCGATCCTACCGGGGGAGCGGGCATTGCCGCTGACCTGAAGACCTTTGCCGCCCACAACTGCTATGGCCTCGCCGCCATCACCGCTCTGACGGTTCAAACGACTGAGGGAGTCATCGCGGTCTATCCGACGCCGCCGGCGGTGCTGGAGGCGCAGCTCGAAGCGCTGGTCGCTGATGCGAAAATCGCCGCGGTCAAGATCGGAATGCTGGCCAATCGAGAGGTTGCCCGGGTGGTCGCCGGGATTCTGGAACGATGGCAGTTCCCGCACGTCGTTCTTGACCCCATTCTCGTTTCGACCAGTGGTTTTGTGCTGCTGGATGAAAAAGGCGTCGCATTCTTGAAGACCGAACTGATCCGGCACGCCTCCGTGATCATCCCCAATGCTCCGGAAGCGCAAACCCTGACCGGCGTGGAAGTCAAGAACGTCGAAGGCGCAAAGGAGGCCGCCAAGAAACTTTTCGAGATGGGCGCGAAGGCAATCGTCATCAAAGGCGGCCACCTGGAAAAGCCTGTGGACCTGGTCTTCAACGGCACGGAATTTCTCACGTTTGGCAGCGACCGTGTCCGCTCGGAAAACACCCACGGCACCGGATGCACGTTTGCCTCAGCGGTGGCGGCGGCGCTTGCCGAAGGCAGGCAACTCCCCGACGCGGTGGTGCTCGCCAAAGCCTACGTCACCAAGGCGATTGAGAAGGGCTTTGCCGTGGGAAAGGGCCGCGGCACGCTCAATCATTTTTTCCGCATGCAACAGGAACCCTATGCGCGAGTGATTGAATATCCCGCCTTCCACCACTCGCGCAACGGTTAGCACAGTGACCCGTGAGCGGCGGCCCGTGGCCGTCCTTCTTGTCTTCGCCCCCGGCGGGCTTACCCTCTGGCGGGGGATTTCCTTCCTTCAAAATTAGTAGCTCAGGTGTTTCGAAAGAAACCTGAGGTTTTTGAGCCGAAAAACCGCCTCAGGCGATTCGAAGGATCACCTGAGCGGCAAGCTATTTTCGTTGGTAAATGATTTTGCCGGCGACGATCGTAGCCATGGGAGCGCCGCGGAATTTCCAGCCATCAAAAGGCGAGTTGCGGCTCTTTGATTCGGATTGCTCGACGCGATACGTCCATTCGCGGGCGGGATCGAAGAGGGTGAGGTCAGCCGTTGCCGCCACCTGGATTTTGCCCCGGTCGAGGCCAAGGATTTTCGCCGGATGGGTGGAGAAAAGTTCAACCAGACGGGTAAGCGAAATTTTTCCGGTGTGAACGAGGCGGTCGAGAGCCAGCCCGAGCGCCGTCTCCAGCCCAATGACGCCGAAGGGAGCGAGGTCAAACTCCACCTCTTTGGCGACAGGGTGGTGCGGGGCGTGATCGGTGGCGATGGCGTCCACCGTGCCATCGGCGATGCCTTCGAGCAGCGCATCGCGGTCTTCCCGGCCGCGCAGCGGCGGGTTCATCTTGTAGCAAGTGCGGTAGTCGCGGATGTCTTCGTCCATCAGCGTAAAGTGGTGGGGGGTCACCTCGCAGGTGACGCGCACGCCGCGCTGCTTGGCCAGCCGGACCGATTCCAGCGCACCGCACGTCGAGAGATGCGCCAGGTGGATATGCGCGCCCGTCTCCCGCGCCAGAATGCAATTGCGCGCCACCGGAATCTCTTCGCAGGCTGCCGGGATTCCTCGCAAGCCAAGCCGGGTGGAGTGCGCCCCTTCATGCATCACCCCCTCGCCAAAAAGGCTCGGCTCTTCGCAGTGATCAATCACCGGCAGACCCAGGGTCCGACAATACTCCATGACCCCGCGCATCAGGCGAGCATTGGCGATGGGCCGGCCGTCGTCCGAGACAGCGACGATTCCAGCCCTCTTCATCGCGGCAATGCTGGAGAGCTCCTCGCCGGCGCTGCCGGAGGAGGCGGCACCGACCGGATATACCGTGACGACGCCGGTTTCCCTGGCGCGGCTCAGAATGGATGCGGTCACCGCCGCGTTGTCGTTCACCGGCTGCGTGTTGGGCATCGAGCAGACGGCAGTAAAGCCGCCCGCGGCTGCCGCGCGAGTGCCCGTGGCAATGCTTTCGGCTCCTTCTCCACCCGGTTCGCGCAGGTGGACATGCAGGTCGAGGAAGCCGGGAGCGACCACCATGCCCGACGCGTCAAAGATTTCTGCGCCAACCTTTTCGATCTTCTTCTCGATGGCGGAAATCCGGCCGTCGGCGATCAAGATGTCGCGCCCGTCATCCAGTTTCGATGCCGGGTCAATCACCCGGCCGCCTTTAATCAGCAGCATGGGTCGAGCCCAATAAGAGGAAGAGCAACGCCATGCGGACAGCCAGGCCGTTGGTCACCTGTTCCAGAACGACCGATTGCGTGCCGTCGGCAACTTCCGAATCAATCTCCAACCCGCGATTCATCGGTCCCGGGTGCATGATGATGGCATCCGGCTTCGCCCGCTTGAGGCGCGAGCGCGTCAATTGGAACTCCCGAGCATATTCGTCCACCGGAAAAATATCCCCGGCGCGGCGTTCGCTCTGGACGCGCAAGGCCATCACCACGTCGGCATCCGTCAAGGCCTCGTCCAGGCGGTGAGACAACCGGACATTGGGCGCCAGGGAGGCAAAAAAAGGCGGCAACCACGATGGCGGGCCGCAGAGCGTCACCTGGGATCCAAACTTGGCAAGCAAATGGACATTCGAGCGCGCCACGCGGCTGTGCTGCACATCCCCCACGATCGCCACCTTGAGCCCGGTGAGCCTCGCCTTGTGGTCGCGGATGGTGAGGGCGTCCAGCAGCGCCTGGGTCGGATGCTCATGCAAGCCGTCGCCGGCATTGATCACCGGAATCTTCAGGTGCCGCGCCACAAACTCAGGCGAACCGGAAGCCGCATGGCGCAGCACCAGGCCGTCCGGCTTGAGCGCCTCGAGCGTGAGCAGGGTATCGGTGAGCGACTCGCCTTTCGAAACCGAGGAGCCACTCGAAACAAAAGGGATCACATCGGCCCCCAGGCGCTGCGCCGCCAGCGAAAACGAGGTCATCGTCCGCGTCGAGGCCTCGAAGAACGCCAGCAAAACCGTCTTGCCGCGCAGGGTCGCCAGTTTCTTGAGCGGCTGCTCGTGCACTTTTTGAAAGGACTTGGCCGTGTCGAGGATCAGTTCCAATTCCTCGATACTGAGCGGTTCGATGCCGAACAGATGGCGGCAACTTAGTCGGGCGGCGGGCATGGAAAACCCTGGGAAGTGGGATGGAGCGCATGTAAGGACTATCGGGATTCATCCCGATTTGCATGTCGGGCTAAAAGCCCGGCACTCCTGGTTACGCGGCTCAGTCGGTGCGTTCCACCAACATCACGCGCTCTTCCCGGTCCACTTCCTTGAGACGGACTTCGATAATCTCCCGGTCGGTGGTTTGAATGTTGCGGCCGACAAAGGCGGCCTCAATCGGCAGCTCGCGATGACCGCGGTCAATCAGGACGCAGAGTTGAATCCGCTTGGGCCGGCCCAGATCAAAGAGCGCGTTCATGGCGGCGCGCACCGTGCGGCCGGTGTAGAGCACATCGTCCACCATAATCAGAATCTTGGCGTCCACTGGGAAATCAATCTCGGTGCTTTGCACCACCGGCTGCGGCGACACCAGCGACAGGTCATCGCGGTAAAGGGTGATGTCCAGGACGCCGACCGGCACCTCCAGCTTTTCAATTTCGCCGATCTGCTTGGCCAGGCGCTGGGCC
>Ga0209321_10001869_pt1 | contig 14265 bp, 19 predicted proteins | sample Rifsed16ft4_FD_184012 | JGI IMG/M metagenome (GOLD analysis project Ga0209321, IMG submission 184012) | Soil microbial communities from Rifle, Colorado, USA - sediment 16ft 4 - CSP-I_5_4 (version 2) | ecosystem: Environmental > Terrestrial > Deep subsurface > Rock core/Sediment | place: Rifle... | reverse complement strand
TGCCCATTGCAGTCGCCGCCAGAGCCCGGTTCAGATCGAGGGGGCGAAGCGCGAGGCCTGCGGGGCAGCGCTCGGCCTAGGGGACTCGAGGCAGGCCAAGGACACCGATGTCGCGGTCGAACGAGAACACGGCGTCGATGGCCCCCCTTTCGACTAGGACCTTTGTGGTACAGTCCGTGTACGACACCCGAGAGCGAGCGAACCGACGAAACTCGCGGTCGGCTTCGACCTCCACGTCCTCCGAGACATGGACAACCCGGACGTTCGGGGAGCCCCGCACCCACCCGAGGACCTCGAGGGCTGGCCGGGATCCCGCCCGATAGAGCAGGAACGTGAGGGTTTCGTCCACGACGAAGTTCGACGTGAACAGGTGTTCGTACGGCACTTCGCGCTCCGAGATGCGCCGGAACATGTCGACCGCCGCCACGTGGTTTGCATCGTTCTCCAGGGTCCGGGCGATGAGCGCGCCCGAGTCGAGGAACAGCTTCACCGTCTCCGCCTCCCGTACAGCACCTCGTCCACTCGGGAGGAGTCGGTCCGCTTCCGCGCGCGGAAGGTCTTCGAGAGGTCGAATAGGGGGTCCCACGAGAGGTCGCCCTCCGAGGACGCCCACCGCCGGAGGGCCTCCCGCGCGGCCTCCTTGAGGGTCACGCCTTTCGCCTTCGCCGTCCTGCTTACGAACTCGTACGTTGCCGGATCGAGCTCGGTTTGCACGACTTTCCGACCTGCGACCATGGACATGTGATGGGACATGTATCAGTTAAATGTTCCTGTGCATGTATCAGCTGACCACTGGAGTGCTTCGGAACTCCTTCCGGCGGGTGTGGCGGGGGCAGACCGCGCTGTCGGAATCGAGGGAGTGACGTCGAATTCTGCTGTTAGTGCCCGCCCCGCCCGGGCCGGGCGAATCCGCTAAGGCCACCTGGCCGGGTTCGCGGAGGTTGCGAGGAAGGTCGCACCGGCTGTCCGGTGTATTCCGATGCCCTTTTCCCGTCCGTTCGTTTGGCGGTGCCGTGGAGATCGTCGGAGCGACCGGCGCGCCAGACGCCACGGAAACGCGCCTGGCGGCGGCCCGAGCCTTCGGCGAAGTCCAGCTCCTCGACGCCCGCCTCGTGTGCGGCCGCGACCACCTCCTCGTGGCATTCGAGCACGCGGACCGCGCGATGCGCGAGGGCACGAACGTTGCCAGGTCCTTGGCGGTGGAGTTTGTCCTGTACGCGTCGGGCGAGCGGCAGATCAACGAGGCGATCGCGAAGATGGGCGTCCGCGAGGACACAACCGAATTTGCCGTCGCGCTGTTCGGCGGAGATCCCGCCCCCGCCCTGGACGCCCTCGGATTGACGCGGGACGACACGGTCCTTATGGGGACGCCCGCCAAGTTCCGTTCGTTCGGACTCTCGGAGGCGGAGCTGACGACCGTCCCAGCGGACCGCCACGCCGACCTCGTGCTGGAGCGCGTCGCTCTCGTCGACCTCCTAAAGTGAGTACCCGGGAATACGCCGCCGTTACGGTACATACCACCCCCTCAAGTCCCCGCATAACCCCGTCATATGAGGATTCGAATGACGGCACGCGTAACCGCTGTCGGTGGTAGGATGTGGAAACGGCTTGGCCTCGCCTTCCTCGTGATGCTGGGAGGTCTGGGTCTCGCCTTCGTGGGCCTGGCGAGCGATTTCTACCAGCACGAGATCGTGGGCCTAGACCCGGGGGACGAAAGCCTCCTCTCCCCGGTCCATCTCGCGATCTTCATCGGCATCGCGATCACGGGGCTCGGCTTCCTGATTGCGCACCGAGCCCTGAAGCGGGAGGGGCACACCCCGTTCATGATGATGGCCGGGTAACGCCCTGCGGTCCGCCCGGTCCGGCGAGGAGTCCGGATCTACGAGAGGCTTTTAAGGCGTGTGCCGATATGCTCCGCCGGAGGAGGGTCCATGCGGACAATCGGTCTTATCTTTGCGGGGCTGGGGATGCTCCTTGCACCTTTCCCGGCCGCGTCCGCGACCGCCGGGTACACCGTCGAGTTGTGGACCAATTGCGTGCCCGGCGACGTGAACATCGTCTGTCAGTTTGTCGCCACGCCCAGCTCGCCCAACCTCATGTTCTTCCGCTTCGACTTCAATCGTGACGGGTTGTGGGACTATCCGTCCCAGGACGGGGGCGGGACCTTCGGGATTTGGGCGATGGACACCCGCGTCTACATCTTCTTCTCAGAACCGTTCTGGGACGCGTGCGTGCAGGCCTGGGATGGAACATCGACCCGACGCGAGGGCGACGAGGTTTTCCCTGACGGGCCGGTGGGATGCACGGACTTCACGTCCGTCCTTTCCCCGGCTGACCCACCAAAATCCATCCGACCGCCGGCCGATCCGGTCCCTCGCGCGGTGATCGTCCCCACGGAACTCGGGTCGAGGGACACTGGTTACCGTGAGGACACGGCCCTGTTTCTGGTGAGAAGTCCGCGGATTGAAATGCCCCCGACGGTCCTTCGCGTTGCGTATCCGGTCTAGACGTCGGTTTCACCGTCGACCCGATGCGCCGCCACCGCCGGAGCGTCCGCCCCCGAACCCCCCGCGCTTGAACACGTTGCCGACCCAGAAGAAGATCCGGCCCCGCGTGAGCCCGCCGAGCACGAGCAGCACGACCACGCCGATCGCGATCCCCTTCCAGTCGAGGACCCAAGGCGAGGGGTCCGTGGGCGTGCCCTCCTCGTAGTTGTCGACGATGTACTGCCCGATGGCCAGCGTCAGGTCGTACAGCCCGCCTCCGTAGTCCGGGATCTCCAGCGCGGGTTCTAGCCACTCCCGCGCAAATCTCCCAACCCGGGAATCTGTAAGGACGTACTCCAGGCCGTAGCCGACCTCGATCCTCCACGCATTGTCATCCGTTGTCAGCAGGATCAGGACGCCGTTGTCCTTGCCCTCCTTTCCAATGCCGTTTTCCTCGAACGTCCGCAACGCGTACTCTTCGATTGCGAACGGCGCGGTCGAGTTCACCACGAGGATTGCGACCTCGGCGCCCGTGAGCTTGTCGATCTGGTAGCAGAGGGAGTCGAGGTCCTCCCACTCGAAGGAGTAGAGGGCGGAAGGGGACGCGCGGTCGTTCACGTAGAGGTAGATCGCAGGGACCTCTTGGGCCTCAGCGGGCTGCCCCACGACGACGAACGCGACGAGGAACGCGGCGGCGGGTCCCGCGGCGAAGCGCTGGGCCCGGGCGAGGCTCACGGGCCACCCGGGAGGTCGAAGAATGGTTCGGGCTGGAAGCCGAACATGTTGCCGGGGAAGGTGCTGATCGCGGTGTTGTACTCGCGCACGCGGTCGTTGTACCGGCCGCGCTCCACGGCGATCCGGCTCTCAGTCCCGGTGATATTGTCGGTGAGCGTGAGGTACGCAGCGCTGCTCGTAAGGTCCGGGTAATTCACGGCGGTGGCGAGCCAGAGAGCGATCGTGGCCGACAGGGCGTTCGAGAGGTTGACTTGGTCCAGGATCCCGGTCGCGTTCTGCCATTGCGTCTGGAGCTGCGTGAGGTTTGTGATGAGGTTCTGCTCGAACTGCATGTAGAAGAACGTGAGATTCAGGAGCGTCGGGATCAGGTCTCTTTTCCGCTGAAGCTGGTTCTCGACCTGCTGCCACTGCGCCTGGGCCGCGATCTGTTTCGTGACGAGGCTGTTGTACGTGAGCACGATCCAGGCGAGGATGAGGAGGACCGTGACCACGATGATGACCACGACGATCTTCGCCATCGGACCGAACTTCAGGACGCCACCATCGTGCCGATTCGAGGTCTAGGAGATAAAGTTCTTGGTGCGCTCCCCGAGGAATCCGCGGAGGGGGTGCGGGGGCGAGGATTCGAACCTCGGAACCCCTGCGGGACAAGGTCCTAAGCCTTGCGCCGTTGGCCGTGCTTGGCTACCCCCGCTCGGCTCCCATAGAAAGCGCCCCGGTATAAAGGGGAATCGTGCTCTCGGGCGAAGACGCCACTAACCGCCCTGGGTTCGCTAAGATCCGCGGCGAGGTGACCGTTCCGGTGCGGTCTGAGTAGACTTATCAAAGAGATATCACAACATCTGGTGCGATACCGACGCCGCACATCGATAGATGCCAGGGTAATCGTGACACAAGGCTCATCCGGCGCCGTGGGTGATGCGGATCCCGAGGGAATGCGGAAATCCCATGATGCTCCCGGACCCCGACGGGACTCGCGTCCCCGCGGGTGGGCGCTCGCGGCAGGCGTTTTGATGCCCGTGCTTCTCCTGGGTTCGCGGCCTGCCGCGGGCGTCGACCACGCACCGATCTGGATCGACGGGAACGCGAATTTCACGACGGCGAACGGGGTCGTGGGTGGGACCGGAACCGCGGGCGACCCGTACTTGATCGCCGGATGGGGCTTCGCAATCTCGCCCTGGGGCACGGCGATCTACATCGCGAACACCGACGCCTATGTCATGATCCGCGGCGTGACGGTCTCGACTACGGGAACGGGGGGAGAGAGCTACGGTGTCTACCTGTGGAACACGACCCACGTTCGGGTCGAGGATTCCGCGTTTGTGGGTCTGCTCCACGGCGTCGAATTGCGCTTGACTCGGGACGTCGCGATCGAAGGGAATCGGTTCGCTGCGAATCGGCTCGGGGTCGGCACCTCGTACCCGTATGCGGTGTCCGGATGGGACATTCGCGTGGAGGGGAACGCGTTCTTCGACGGGGACGGGGGCATCGGCGTATCCGCAGAGCTCGGCCGGGTCCACGGGAATGCGCTCGGCGGCGGGAGCATCGTGGTCGGCGGGGAAGACGTCCTCGTCTCCAACAACGTCCTCGGGGGGACAATCCACATTCGAGGGCGCAACCTCGCCGTCCTCAACAACTCCATCACGGGAGACGGGACCGGGGGCGGCATCACGTTCGGCGATCAGGCCTACACAGGCGGAATCCGGATCGAAGGAAACACGATTTCCGACAAGATCATGGGGATTTCCGCGTGGTATCCGACGGATGTCCTGGTCCACGGCAATGTCATTCGGCGCCACCGGGACTATGGCATCTACTTTGAGGCTGTCAACAATGTGACGGTGAGCGACAACCTGGTTGCTGCCAATGGCAACGGAGTGTACCTGTACTTCTGGTCTAGTCGGGAAGGCCACGTCTCGGGGAACCGTTTCGTGGGGAACGGCGTCGGGTTGTGGAATGGCGCGGGTCTCCTCACGTTTCACAATCACTTTGTATCGAACGTCGTGCATGCCGCTGGCGGTCTGCCCGGCGGGTGGGACGACGGATATCCGAGCGGAGGCAACTGCTGGTCCGACTACACGGGCGGGGATCGCTACTCAGGACCCCGCCAGGACCAGCCCGGGAGCGACGGGATTGGGGACGTGGCGTACGACATCCCGACGCTGGGCCAGCTGCCCATCGAGGATCGCTATCCGCTGCACCATGGGTGTGAATTCGTTGGGGAGATCGAACGGGGTCCCGGTCGGTTCGTCGTCAGGAAGAACAGCGTCCCCGTGATCGGAATCATGGGCCATCCGGTGCCGCCAACGGACACAATCGGATCGACCGCCCTACGTACGAGCCCAGTTCCCGCCGCCCCTCCAGCATGGATTGGGCACCCGCCAAGCGGGAGGAATGCGGATGTCAGGGTTGGACCTGGGCGCTCAATCGGGATGAAGTCAGGACCCCTGTTCTGCTGAAACCGGAGCAGGCCGGGGGCGGCCGCATCGATCACTCCGGGAAAGGCTATACACGACCTCTTCATGACGTCCTCGTGCCCTTCGAACGCCTCCCTTGGGACCAGAACACGTATTACGTCGACGTGAAGATGTTCGGCCAGCCGGAGTTCGGTGCGATCTATCTTGTCGACGACGAGAAGGTCGCGCTCGTCGAGACCGGCACGTCCCACGACGTCTCTGCCATCTTGGCGGCGTTGAAGGAATTCGACCGCGCACCCGCAGAGGTCGACGCACTCGTCGTGTCGCACATCCATCTCGACCACGCCGGCGGCGCGGGGTTCCTCCTGGAGTCCATGCCGAACGCGACCGTGTACGTTCACGAGCGGGGCCGCAAGCACCTCGCGGACCCGTCGCGGCTCCTCGCGAGCGCAGCAGAGGCCCTTCGGGACCAGGCGGCGGCGTTCGGCACGATGCGTCCGATCCCGGGAGACCGCCTCGTGGCGGTGAACGAGGGCACCACGCTCGATCTCGGCTCCCGCGTCCTCACGTTCCACGACTCCCCGGGCCACGCGCCCCACGAGCTCACGATCTCGGACTCGAAGAACGGTTGCGTGTACACCGGCGACGCCGCCGGGCTTTGGTTCCCGAGGGACCGCCTCCTGCTCCCGATCGCGCCGCCGCCGTCGTTCGATTTGCAGCAGAACTTGGAAGTGTTCCACCGCCTTCTCAAGGACAAGCCTCGCGCGCTCCTGTTCTCCCACTACGGGCCGCACACGGAGCCGCATGTGGCGCTTGAGCAGCAACTCGTGCAGTACTCCCTGTGGGCTCAGTTCGTCCGCACCCGTCGGAAGTCGGCGACGGAGCGCGAGATGATCCACGAGCTGTTCGATGTGCACTGCAAGAGGGCGACCTTCTATCCGGAGACGTTCCTCAAGGAGAGGATCCAAACGAGCGTGGCGGGACTCCTCGCGTACCACCGGAGGTTGGAGGATGCTACCCCCGGACATTGAGGGGCGCGTGGCGGCGGTCGCGGCGGACCGGACGTCGGGGGCGACCGAGCTCGCGACGCGCGCGCTCGAGGCGTTCGAGGTATTCTGCACCGCCAAACGGAGCGCTGAGGAATTCGCGAAACTTGGAGGAAGAGCTGCAGTTCGCTTAACCGAGCATGGCGGCCGTGCGAACGTCGCGCAACAATGCGCCCCGTGAACGTCTACCTCGACCTCACCCCGCCGGATCTCGTGACGTCCTGCATCACGGACAGGGGTGTGTACGAGCCCCGCCGGATCGGTCAACTCGTCATGCTGTAGTGTCGATCCCCATCGCCTTCATGAGGTACTGCGGCGTGGGACGCAGCTCCCGCCTCCGAGGATCCACCTCGAGGCCCATGCCTTCGAGCGGGATTGCGCCGAGGATTGCACCATCGCCGGGTTCGCCGAGGACGACATCGCAGGCCGTCGTCCGGCCTGCGGTCGCGAGTCCGGCCCGGCCGATTGGGCGCACGATTGTTTCCCCGTTTGCGAGGGTGAACGTCCGGAGCTCCACGGGGGCAAGCCCGAGTTCCTCCACAACATCCCTCGGGATCACCGCCATGTTCGAGCCCGTGTCCACAAGCATCTCGACCTCGCGCGAACGGCTTTCACTCCTTAGGTCGAAGACCCGGACGCGGACGCGAAACAGCCCCATCATCCGGCCATGATCCGTCCGAGCCCGTTTATACTTTGGGCTACATGCACGCCCCGATGGACGTCGACTTGCTCCTCGACCAAGGGATCGATCTCTTCAATCGTAAGTACTTCTTCGAGGCGCATGACGTGTGGGAGGAGATCTGGCAAGCCGAGAAGGGGCCGATGCGGAACTTCTTCAAGGGGCTCATCCACCTCGCGGGCGGGTTCCACCACTACCAGAACGGGAACTACCGCGGGTCCGTTGCCCTCCTGACGAGCGGGATCGGATACCTGTCGCCGTACCTGCCAGGGCAATTGGGAATCGACTTGGAGGCGGTCCTCCCGGAGGTCCGCGCCCAGCTCGAACGGATCACGCGGCTGCGGGACGGGACTTCGGCCCAAGAGAACGTTGAGTTCCCCGTTGTCGCGAGGAAGCCGCGAGGGCATGGCTGAAGAAGGAACCGTGTCCCCATTCCAGAGGGTCGGTGGTTTGAGCATCGTTGGCGGAGGCTTCGTCTTGATCCTGGGAGCGGTCCTCTTTCGAGCCGGCCTTGCCCCGAGCACGATCATGGCCCTATTCGTCGCCGGGGTGGTGTGCATCATCTGGGGGGCAATCGTAGCGATCGGAAACCTGGGAACGCCCGGCCCGATGGATGGCCCCGCCACCTGGGAGGTCCTGGACGACCCGAGGGATCGGCGCTGAGTCCTAATAGAATTCCTTCAGAAGCTCGTCGGGGTTCTGGAGGACCCCGAGCTGCCGCTTCACGGGCGCCCCGAACCTCCGGAGCGACGGATCCAGCTCCTCGTAGGTCGGGTACGCGTCCGTTTCGAAGATCACGCCCGTGGGCACGCGGTCCCGTTTCCCGTCCAAGTTCGGCCACTCCATCGCCTTCGCGAACGCGGCGTGGAGGTCCTTCGGATCGTGCCCCTCCCTGTCCACGACGTACACGCGCTGCTTGAACCAGTCGTATGTGTTGATCTTGTTGTACGTGACGCACGGGCTCATCACGTCGATGAGGGAGAACCCCTTGTGGCGGATGCCGCGGACCGTGATGTCCGTGAGCGTCTTCACGTCGCCGGAGAAGCCGCGCGCGACGAACGTGGCGCCGGCGGCGATTGCGAGCGCGATCGGGTTGATCGGGTTCTCGATCACGCCCTCCGGCGTGCTCTTCGTCTTGTGCTTCTTCTCGCTCGTCGGGCTCGCCTGGCCGGTCGTGAGCCCGTAGATCTCGTTGTTCATCACCACGTACGTGATGTCCAGGTTCCGGCGCATCGCGTGGAGGAAATGGCCGGCGCCGATCCCGTAACCGTCGCCGTCCCCGGCCACCGCGACAACCTTTAATTCGTGATTGGAAAGTTTGGCTCCGGTTGCCACCGGCAAGGTGCGGCCGTGAAGCCCGTGAAAACCGTACGTCTTCAAGAAATCAGCTCCATTCCCCGAACAGCCAATCCCATAAACAATCAAAACTTCCTCGGGTTTCCAATCGAGTTCAACCAGGGCATTTTTTAGAGCTCCCCAGATGCCAAAGTTGCCGCAGCCCGGGCACCAAGTGGGAAAAACTGGGGTCGCAAAATCCTTGCGCTCCACCATCTTAAAGCACCTCCCTTACTCTTAATGCTTCCCTTACCTTTTGAATAATTTCTTCGGGAAAGAAAGCTCGCCCATCATACTTTAACAATTTGTAATCTGCTTTTAAAAGTGTTTTTTCGGCAATAAGCCGGCTTAGCTGACCAGTTTTGTTGTTTTCGACAACCATTGTCTTTTTGGCGGAGCTCATTACCTCAGATACTTTCTCGCTTGGAAAAGGATTAAGATATACGACTTGAAGGTAATTAGCGCTTAGCCCGTCTCTTTTAAGAATTTCCATGGCTTCCCTTATGGCTCCTTTGGTGGAACCCCAGCCTATCAGAGTTATATCAGCATCGGATGGGCCGTAAAGCGGAGGCGGGGGTATTTCATCTTGAGCTAACTCCAATTTCTTGGCCCTCTTGTCGACCATCTTCGTTCTCATCTCCGAATCTTCAGAAGCGTACCCGTACTCATCGTGCTCGTAACTGTTGGCGAGGTGAACCCCTAACTTCTGAGGCGGAAGAGTCCTAGGGGAAATACCATCGTCTGTTAGTTGATAGCGGTTATAGGTGCCCATTTTGTCTAAGTCCTGGTCGCTTAAAAATTTCCCTCGTTCAATTTTGACACCGTCTGTCTTGAATCTTTCCACGTTGACGTGACTTTCAGCTACGTGTGTATCCGAAATGATAATGACCGGCATTTGATACTTTTCAGCTAGGTTAAAGGCGTCGATGGTAAGGTAAAAACAGTCTTCGACGTCACCCGGGGCCATTACAATCCTGGGGCCCTCCCCCTGGGCGGCATTTAGAATGAACTGAAGATCACCCTGCTCCGTCCAGGTAGGCATTCCCGTGGCTGGGCCAGGCCTTTGGCCTTCCACAACAACAATTGGAGTTTCTGAGATCGAGGCCAAGCCCAAGGCTTCGGTCATAAGCGAGAAGCCGCCCCCCGAGGTCGCAAGCATTGCCCTTGCTCCGACTGCTCCCGCCCCAATAGCCATATTAATGACGGCAATTTCATCCTCCGCGTGTTTCACCACGAGGTTAAATTTTCTTTCCTGGGCCGCCATAAAATGCAAAATGGGAGAGGTGGGCGTCATGGGGTAAGCGGCATAAAACTTGCACCCTGCTTTTATCGCGCCAATTCCTATAGCTTCGTTCCCGGTCAGCAATATGCGCTCCGGCGCTTGGATTTTTTCAAGTTTCACCCCAAACCCCTCGAAATTATTTTTGCAATGGTCATAGCCGGCTCTCGCGGCCGAAATATTATTGTTTATTACTTTGTCGCCTTTTCTCTTAAATATCTCGGCCAGCGTATTTGCAAGAATATTAAAATCATAGTCGGTCAGAGCTACCGATGCTCCAAGAGCAACGGTATTTCTCATAATCTTCCCACCTGCTTCCTCGGCAAGTCTGAGCAAGGGCACCGGATAAAGATTGACATCCTGCCTCTTAAGGTTTTGTTTGTCTAAATGAACTTTTTCGCCATCATAGATGATGCCCGCTCCAGGGCGTAATTCATCTAGATGCAGATCGACTGTTAGCTTATCCAAGGCCACTAACAGATCAAGCGGCTTCAAGTGGGAATAAACTTTGTTGGCGTCGGCCCTTACGTAGTAATTGTTGTGTCCGCCTTTAATTAGAGAAGGATACTCAACGTAATCGAAAACGTTATATCCTCCCCGGGAAAGAATCTTGGAAAAAATTAAGCCGGTAACCATAATTCCTTCACCGGCCTTTCCCCCAAATTTCCAGGCCACCTTATTTTTTTTCATTTTGCACCCCCTCAAAGGACTTTGGTTTTTAAAGAGAAAAAAAGAGATTTTCAAACTGCGGAGTACTTTTAATATTAGCATAAATGTTGGCATAAAATGCTTCTCGCAGAAATTGACCATTTTAAAAAGTTGATGTTATATTACTGTCAATATTAAAACTCTGGGGAATCGAGGGGAAATGAGTAAATTCCAGATTATAGTTGATCGAGACCTCTGCATTGGTGCCGCTAGCTGCGTAGGAGTTGCACCGGATGTTTTTGATCTGGATGCCGATGACAAATCGGTTGTCATCAATCCTGACGGCGCCGATGATGAAACTATTATTCAGGCCGCCCAGGCCTGTCCTCAGGACGCCATTTTCTTAAAGGATAAAAAAACTGGAGAACAAATCTATCCGGAGTGAGAATAAGCGCGCCTTCTTCTAAAAAAGTCTTAAGTCTCTTTCAAGTTTTCGTGAAAGATTCTCAAGATCCTGGACGGTGTAGAAAAAAGCCATCCAGGACCATTTGCCCCAGCGACGAATTCCCTCGGCCTTTACCTGCTCAATCGCTGTTCTTGTTGCCCCTGGTTTGGCCCCGTAAAACAGTTGACTAAAAATATCAGCCGACCAAACATCAATTGGGAATCCGCGGTGGGGGCTTATAATATCGGCCGAGTAATCTCCTATACCTGGAAGCTTGAGCAATCTATTCTTTGCCTCTTCGAACGAGAGTTGCTTAAGCTCGCTGAACGCCGGGAGGGAGGATTGCTCAAGGAATCTAGCGCATTGAAAAACGTACTTGGCCCGATAGCCAAGTTTGCACTTTTGCGCGAGTTCAGCGGTGCTCAGGTTTGCGACTCTTTCAGGGGTCGGCCAGACCGGTATTCTCTTCCCCTCAAACTCGGCTACTTCGCCGTAACTCCTTATAAAACACTCCATCATCTCTTGGCTCCTTTTCAACGGCGCCATCTGTAGCAAAATGGAGAGGCAAACAGCCGCATAAAGATGGCTTAGTTCCGTATCGTTCATTCCGTAAAGGTCCTGGACAGAGTGTTTGAGAATTGGGTCCTTTTCGGCCAGTCTGTAAAAATCTGTCAAATCATTTTCTACAGAAAGTTTTGCGCCCAAAATTTTCTGTATTTCAAGTTTTTGAGCCGGACTTAGAGACTCTCCAGAAAAAACACTCAGCACGATCTGCGGTTTCGATACCGTTCCTCCCGAGCTAAGCCTCAAACCTAAAAGAAGATTATCGAGGTGAAGTGCTGTCCAAAGAGTCCCCTTCTGAAAGATTTCCAGGGGCGTAAAAAGGGGCCAACCGGCCGGTTTCCTAACCGTAAGCTCAAAGCTATAGGGTGCTTTAGGCCTGAGATAAACGTTAAAGCTATGGTTTAGTTTCATACTCAACCCCTATCTGAGACTCATCTTCCAGACGGGACGAGAGTTTTTAGCCATTTGAGCGGCAGAAATGCTGGCACTTCTTTCCTGTAATTTAGATAACTTTCGCCAAACTGAGCCACGAGCTTCTTTTCTTCAAAATAGCTTCCTATTAAAAAGTACAGGGTGAAGGCGGAAACAATTGTGAGATATCTGTAAGTGATAATTGGGTTTGCCCACATAAAAATGATGGCAAAAAAATAGAGTGGGTGCCGGACAAAACCATAAAGACCAGTGGTGACGAGTGTTGGATCAGCCGGAGCCTCTTTGGAAAAAAACCGCAATCCCTCTTTAAAACCCAAAAATTCCCCAATGTCGAACTGTTTTGCCGAAAGAAAAAGAAATATGGCGGCTAAAAACTGAACAAACCTTAAAAGGTGCGAGAAGGGTGCCTTAATTTGATAAAATAAGCCTTTTATTTCCGGGACCAGCAGAAAGAAAAGTCCAAGGGTGGTTAAACTGAATAAAATATAGAAAAGTGTATAAAAGGCGGAAAACTTTCCCGTTGTCCGCCTGATAAACTGCTTGAAAGACAAGGAGGCGGTGAGGGTGTGAATTAAGGCCCAGGCGCCAAAGTATAAAAATGTGAGGAGAATATTTTTAGTTTGCGAGCTCATTAAAAATCTCAGCGGTTAAGACACTTAGGGTTTAGCAATAGTCCCTTAATTTTCAGATGGTGATCAAATTTTTGAACGTAAGCGCATTTTTAACGGCGTAGCCATGGGCATCGTTGTTAAAATAAGCATAGATATCTTTTCCCGATTTTAACCACTTTTTAGCTTTGGAGGCCCAGCTGTCGAGCTCATCGTCGGAGTAGTTAGAACCATATAGAACCTCTCCGCCGTGAAAACGCAGATAAACAAAGTCCCCTGTCACAACTTCATCCCGAGGGTAGCGGCTAGAATGGGCAATGCAGAGGGAGAAGTTATAGTTTTTAAGCAATTCGTATACCTCCTGGCAGAACCAGGTCTGATGGCGGAACTCAAAACTTTGGCGAGCATTTTTGGATGAAACCAAATTCTTAAGCAAAGAGCAGAATTGTTCGAGTTTCTCAAGGTTTAATTTGAGATTTGGGGGAAGTTGCCACAGAACCACCTCTAGTTTCTCTTTAAGGGCACCCGCGCGCTCGAAGAAAAGTTTTACCGGCTCTTCGCACTCTTTAAATTTTTTAACGTGGGTGATATACCGGCTCCCTTTAACCGCAAAACCAAAATTGGGTTCGGTTCGCATGCGCCAACTCTCAAAGGTTTCAGTTTTAGGTAAGCGGTAAAAGGTAACATTTAACTCGACAGTGTTGAAAGTTTTACCGTAATGTTCGAGCCACTTTCGCTCAGGCAAATTTTTCGGATAAAAAACATCGTCTGACCAATGTTTGTAGTTGTAGCCGCTGGTCCCAACAAAAACCCTTGGCACGACGCCACCTCTGAACCCTTAACTCGGGCTTAGCGCTTGCTATTTTTTCGAGCCTCAAGGAACCATCTCTTTAACACAAATGAATTCTTAAATTTTTGTGGCTAAAATTAATTGCTGATCCCGCGGCTCAATATCGAAAATACCAACCTCCTCGAAACCTGCCTTCTCAAACCAGGATAAATATTCTTCTTCGCTCCAAGTGCCCCCATTTTCGGTGTTGACAAGCATGTTTACGGCAAAAATCGGGGCTGATAAACTTCTTCCCCGGACAAAATCCAAGATTGCCACGCTGCCCTTGGGACTCAAAATATTTACCACCCGCTTCAATAGAGCCTTATTTTCCTCAGGCCCATAGATATGGGTAATATTGCTTAAAAAGGCGAGATCAAAGGGGCCAGGCGGAAGCGTGACATTAAAGTCACCGCCCATAAGTTCCACACCTTCCAGGTTTTTATATTCTTTAAGTAATTCAATAACCTCGGGCAAATCAAACAAAGTGGCTTTTACGCCCCTATTTAGGAAAGCCTTTGAGTAGCTTCCGGGTCCTCCTCCTATGTCAACAACCGATTTGACACCGGCCAACTTTTTTAGGCACAACTCAACAACGTAGGGGGCGACTTCTCTGGCATTAGCATCCATACTCCCGATAAAGTGTTCCCGGTCCTCAGCCGTTCTTTTGCGCCGGTCTGGCTTGCCGCTTTTAATTACCTCAGGGATCTCGAGCCATTTTTCTACCAAGCGCAAGGCGTGATGAGTCGAATGGCCCATATA
>Ga0209321_10001860_pt1 | contig 14301 bp, 16 predicted proteins | sample Rifsed16ft4_FD_184012 | JGI IMG/M metagenome (GOLD analysis project Ga0209321, IMG submission 184012) | Soil microbial communities from Rifle, Colorado, USA - sediment 16ft 4 - CSP-I_5_4 (version 2) | ecosystem: Environmental > Terrestrial > Deep subsurface > Rock core/Sediment | place: Rifle... | reverse complement strand
GATAAATTTCTGATAGCCAAAGACGAGGTATTGAAACTCTTTAAGGACATCCCCTTCTTAAACGGAGGGCTATTTGACTGCCTTGATAAAGAAGACGAAGCAGGCAAAGTGATTTATGTTGATGGCTTTTCAAGAAATCCGGCAAAGCAAACGAACATTCCTGACTATTTATTCTTTCAGCAGGCAGAAGAAAGGGTTGACCTCTCCGGCTATGGTCTTGGCTCAAACAGACCTGTCAGGGGGCTTATTGAAATCCTGAACAGCTATAACTTTACCATTGACGAAAACACGCCGGTAGATCAGGAAATAGCCCTTGATCCTGAACTGCTTGGAAAGGTATTTGAAAACCTCCTTGCCTCTTACAACCCTGAGACAGCAACCACAGCAAGAAAAGCCACAGGAAGCTACTACACCCCGAGAGAGATTGTTGACTATATGGTGCAGGAATCCCTTATCGCGTATCTCACAACTGCCCTTGAACGTCATTCCTCTACTCTTTCCTGTCATTCCCGCCCCGTATCAAAGTACTGGGTAAACTCCAACGGGAATCCAGAAAATCCCCCTTCATCCCCCTTTTTCAAAGGGGGAAACCAGAATAACCCCACTTTAGCAAAGGGGGGCAAGGGGGGATTTGAAGAATCTGTTGAATCCCATCTCCGCCAACTTCTTTCCTACTCAGACGAAATACCTGCATTTTCTAATGAGGAGACACAAAAAATAATCTCCTCAATTGACAATATTAAAATCCTTGACCCTGCCTGTGGCTCGGGCGCTTTTCCGATGGGCATACTTCACAAGCTCGTCTATGTCCTCCAAAAATTAGACCCTGAAAACAAATACTGGCATGAATTGCAATACAAAAAGGCACTCAAAGAATTCGAAGATGTCTTTAAACAGGAAGATAAAAACGAGAGGGAGGAAAGGTTAAAAGAGATAAACGAGGCATTTGATGAAGGCATAAACTATCCAGACTATGCCAGAAAACTCTATCTGATAGAAAATTGCATCTACGGAGTTGACATCCAGCCCATAGCAATCCAAATCTCAAAACTCCGATTCTTTATCTCTCTTGTCCTTGACCAAAAGGTTGATAGGGGCAAAGAAAACTTAGGCATAATGGCGCTGCCTAATCTTGAGACAAAATTTGTAGCTGCAAATACATTGATTGGGCTTGAGATGCCAGAGCAATTAACATTAAAGAACCCTGAAATTGAAAAGAAGGAAGAAGAACTGAAACAAATAAGACATAAATACTTTGATACAAAGACAAGAAAAGAGAAATTGGACTATCAAAAAAAGGATGCGCAAATCCGCAAAGAGATTGCAGATTTATTAAAGAACAGCGGATGGGACACCTCCACAGCAGAAAAGATTGCAAACTTTGATATTTATGACCAAAATGCCTCAGCGGATTTCTTTGATCCTGAGTGGATGTTCGGCATCAAAAATCCCTCTCCCCTTTGGGGAAAGCACGCATCATCTATCTCCTCTCCCCTTGCGGGAGAGGGCAGGGGTGAGGAGGGGTTTGATGTGGTAATAGGCAATCCGCCTTATGTAAGGGCAGATGCGGGAGAGGAGCATCTTGCACTCCGCAAACGGATTATTGAGAGCAAACGATATGAAACCCTTGTGGGAGAAGTGGGACCTCTTTATTCCCTTCATAGAGCTTGGATACAAAGTACTAAGACACAATGGTATAACCACCATGATCGTTTCGGATGCTTACTGTCACTCCAAGTACGCACAGCAATCACAAAAATGGTTTCTGCAAAACAGCCGGATTTTGCGCCTTGATTTTTTGAGCAAGATTAAGGTATTCGATGCCGGCGTCCATAATATTGTCTATTTCTTCCAGAAGGCCGAAGGCAGTAGCAACAAGCCGGAGAGACGGGAACATGAGGATGAGTTCGGAAAGATAAAGGTATTGCCGACAGATGAACAAAAAAAACTCACATATCGAGCGTTCTTTCCACAAGAAGAAAGGGGAAATCTTACTGGCACACCTTTAGAAGAAATATGTTATATCACATATGGTTTAAGGCCAAGCAGCGATGAACATGAAGCGAAAGGGGAGTTTGTTACCGCTGATTTAGTATCTGAAAAGAGAGATGGTATCCATTGTAAGCCATATGTAGAAGGAAAACATCTTAACAATTGGTACCGAGGTACGCATCTTTGGATTGAATGGGGGACTGAACGTGCACCTGCACGTTTTTGCCGTCCTACATTCCCTGAACTCTATTTAGTCAAAGAGAAGCTTCTTGCACAAAGAAGTCCTGGCCCAGATCCAGTTGCATGTTATGACGATGAAGAACTTGCGTTTACACCTGCCAGTGTTGGTTTTATCCTTTGGCATGACCTCTCTGGCGTCCGGAACAACTCTCTAAAAAAAGCCGCCCGCTATAAGGGCGAAAAACCGCCACGCCCTGATTTACCAAAACGTGAAGAATTGGAAAAGACGAGTCGCAGGTTTGCGGTGAAATATCTGCTTGCAGTTATGAATTCCTCGGTTGCCAGTGATTTTTTGCGTTCCAACCGCCGAAGCAACATCCATCTCTACCCCGACGATTGGAAACATCTTCCCATTCCTGACGTTCCGATGGAAAAACAGACGCCGCTCGTGAATCTCGTTGACCAAATCCTCGCCGCCAAAAGAAACAACCCCCTGTCCCCCTTAACAAAGGGGGAATTACCCAACGCCGACCTGCCTGAGCGAGTTCGCTCGCAGTCAGGCACATCAGCCCTTGAGCATCAGATTGATGAAATGGTCTATGAGCTTTATGGTTTAACAGATGAAGAAATAAAAATTGTGGAAGGAATTAAATAGAAACCACCATGTCGAAAGAATAAAAAATGGCAAAGAAAAATTTTTCTTTTACAATAGGTATGCAGTTTACAATAGAAGATTTGAAAGACGAAATGGATCAGCAATTTGTTAATTTATACAATAGGTTTTATCTAAATCAAAATTTTAATCAAGAGGAGTTTATAAATAAATCTCTTGTCTTTTTCAATGAGAGTAAAAATAATTTTGAGGCCCATGATTCATTCTTTAACAACTTTACAATATTGACAGAGCATTTTTTAAAAGAGGGAAAACTTTTTGAAGTTGAAAAAATATGGCGTTTTGCTTTGGATATTGCTTATAAATGGGAACAAGAAAATTCTGGTAATAGAATACATAAAGGCAGCCCATATCATTTTTTAGGAGTAACATATTTACTTTTTAAGGATTATATGACTGGTTTTTTGCTTATTCATCAAGCTTTGGAAGAAGATAAGAAAACTAAAAATAGAGACCATCCATATACCCCAGGATATTACTTTGTCACATTAAATTACGATAAATCTGTATATGGGCAAGAATTACTGAAAAATATCGCTGATTATTTAAATTTAAAGATATTAGAATATAAAAAAATTAGAAACGGTTCTCTAACAATAGATGAGTTTAAGAAAAAGTTTTTAGAGCAAGAAAAGAATATCGATATCATATTTAGTTTTGTTTATCTCCTCTTTAATCTAAATAAATTAGAAACTGGCATAAGGAGAGAATTTATTAAAAATGATTTTGCTTCGTTGTTTGAAGTAGGTTTAATTTTGGATTTGTGCCTGATTATTGATTCTGTAATAAAAGCAAAAAATTCAAAAACTTATTTTAAAGAGCATTTTGACTTTTTATGTAATAAAGGGCTTTTATCGATAGATTCGAATAAGGCAGCAAATGAGGTTAATAAACAATTTAATATAGCCCCTGAGCAAGCTCTCATATCTCTCTTGGAAGAAAATTTCTTCTTTTCAGATAACACGAAGCCAACAATGACGGATGGTGATTTTTTAATCACTTACTGTCTTCGGAATTATAGCGCGCATAATATTGAGTCTCCGAAGATAATTTATGAGCGTTTTTTTGAGATTGTACAACGAATATTAAATGCCTTATTTTTTACTGTAGAGAAAGTTATATGAGAGTTGACGGGACGGGGTCAGACACCAAAATTGACATTTTACGAGGAAGAATAGAGGGACGCTTTCCATATTTCCAAAGTCCGCAAATACAAAAAAACAAATTGACCAGATGGTTTATGAACTATAGGAGAAAATCGGAACAGGCATTTTTCTTCTGTCTTGCAAAAGGGAAAAGCCACAGGCACATTATCCGAAAGGGGCAGAGGCCGATAAGATTGAGATTGTGGAGGGGAAGGGATGAAGTCGATTAGACTTTCAGGACATGCAAAAGAGCAGATCTTTTTCAGAGGGACTACAGAAGAAGAGGTTATTGAGACGATTCAGACATCAGAGTGGCAGCCTGCTGAACTGGGAAGACTGGAATGCAAAAAAGATTTTCTCTTTGAAAATGAATGGAATAAGAGGTATTATAAAGTCAAACAGGTAAGACCTATATTTGCAGAGGAAGAGGCAGAGATTGTGGTAGTTACAGTCTATACTTACTATTTTTGAGAGGGGGTGCATGAAAAATGAGAATAACTTATGATTCAGAGGTGGATGCCCTGTATATCCGTTTTATCGAAACAACAGTAACAACTAATCATGTTGCGGAGGGCATTGCAGTAGATTATGATTCCGAAGGGAAAATCGCGGGCATTGAAATTCTTGACGCTGTGAAGCGTTTTGGCAGTAAAGATGTATTTAAAAAGGTAACGCTTGAGGATCTGGCGCTGCATACAGCGTGAATATCAGCCCTTCATCACCCTCGTTGACCAAATCCTCGCCGCCAAAAATCCCCCTCAATCCCCCTTTACAAAGGGGGAAAATAAAGGGGATGCCGACACCTCCACCCTTGAGCACCAGATAGACGAAATGGTATATAAACTTTATGAACTAACACCAGAGGAGATTGCAATTGTGGAGGGGAAGGATAATCGTCTTGAGAAGAAAAATAATGTGTGATAACATTGCGATTATTTAGAAGCGAAGATGAAAGGGGGTATAATTATGACGGTATTGCAGATAAAATCCGAGCCGAATAGCAATGCTGTGGATATTATCAAGACTGCTATCGAAGCCGAGCTAAAACGGCTTGAGATAGGACTTCAAAAGACCGATAGACAAGTTGCAAGGTTTGAAAAGAAATATAAAGTTTCGTCGGAAACATTCCTGTCAAAGTTTACTGCAGAAGATATGAAAAATGCTGATCCTGAATATATCGCATGGGCTGGAGAACTAAAAATAAAAGAAAAATTGCTTTCGGATATAAAAAGGTTAAAAGAAATTCAGTATGTTACTAACTGAATACCTCTCAAATCTTGTTAAGGTTATAGAAGAGTATTCAAAAACAGAGTTAATTATTGATTCTGAACTAACCACCGATTTCAGGACAGAAAAAATAGGCATTATAAAGGGGTCCATAACTTTCACGGATAACTCCAGATTGTTCTTTACAGAATACCTTGACCTCAGATATAAAGTTGAAAAACTCAATTATTCCTTCCATTATCAGAAACAAGACGGAACATTAATATTTCGCTATGATAACGCCAGGCATAAACCGCCGATTGATGCATTCGGACATAAACATTCGTCTAATGGCAAGATAATCGTTGCAGAACTGCCTCCATTAAATAGCATTTTTGCTGAAATCATGGATTTTCTGTTATGACCCGCATGCAAAAGACCTTGCCGAAAGTGTTGAAACATGCTCGCATAGCTTCGGCTGGCACAGTACTAACAACTGTGGCTAATGCATAATCTGAGATTAAATAGGTAAACAAAATATGCGTATTCATTATAATTCACTAAGAGATTTTCTGGCAAGGTTGGAGGGGGAAGGAGAATTAATAAAGATAAAAGAGAAGGTCTCTCCAATCCTTGAGATTACAGAGATAATAGACAGGTTTTGCAAATCTCATAATGGAGGGAAGGCAATCCTTTTTGAAAATGTTGATGGCTCTGATCCCCAATTAAATAATTCGGGGACAGGTGTGCCTGTCCTCATTAATGCCTTCGGGAGCAAAAAGAGGATGGCTATGGCTCTTGGTGTTGATAATATAGAGGAGATAGTTAGAGATATACAGGAACTGATTGAATTAAAGCCTCCTCAAAATCTTATTGAAAAGATAAAATTTCTCCCCCGACTCTTTGAAATATCCCATTACCCCCCAAAGCTTATTTCAGGTAAAGCCCCATGCCATGAAGTGGTCTTAACAGACGATGAAATAGACCTCTTCAAATTTCCTATTCTAAAATGCTGGCCCCTTGATGGCGGAAGATTTATTACTCTACCTGCAGTCTTTACAAAGAGTCTTAAAAGTGGAAAGAGGAATGTCGGTATGTATCGGATGCAGGTATATGATAAAAAAACCACAGGCATGCACTGGCATATTCATAAGGATGGGGCTTCACATTATGATGAGTATAAAAAGGCTGGTAAAAAGATGGAGTTGGCAGTAGTTATCGGGACAGACCCTGTTGTAACTTACTCCGCAACTGCTCCCCTCCCTTACGGTGTGGATGAACTCCTCTTTGCAGGCATGATAAGGAAAAAAGGTATTGAGCTTGTTAAGTGTAAGACAATTAATATGGAAGTGCCTGCAACTGCAGAGATTGTCCTTGAAGGTTATGTAGAGCCTGATGAGTTAAAAGAGGAGGGTCCATTTGGAGACCATACGGGATACTATTCACTCAAAGGGGATTATCCTGTATTTCATATTACTGCAATTACTCACAGAAAAAATCCAATTTATTTTACAACAATTGTCGGGAAGCCTCCAATGGAGGACTGCTATATGGGGAAGGCAACAGAGAGAATATTTCTACCGATGCTCAAGGCATTAAACCCTGAGATTGTTGATATAGACCTTCCGTGGGAGGGGGTATTTCATAACTGTGTAATCGTATCCATGAAAAAGAGATACCCCATGCATGCAAGAAAATTGATGACATCACTATGGGGCTCTGGACAGATGAGTTTTTCAAAGATGCTCTTGACTGTAGATGAGGCTATTGATGTTCACAATTATAAAGAGGTGGTCTTGAACCTATTAAATAATTTAGATATTGAGAGGGATATTTACATCTCTGAAGGGACACTTGATGTATTAGACCACTCTGCACCAAATTATATCTATGGCTCAAAGGTTGGTATTGATGCTACTGAAAGAATAGAAGGAGAGACACAGAGGCAAGAGGCAAGGCGCAAGGGTCAGTGGTCAGTGAACAGTGAACAGTTAAAAGAAAAAATACCTGATATCCTTGATATAAACATCCCTCTGAAGGATGTAAAAAATAGAGTCATTTTTATTTCAATAAAAAAGGATAAACCCTATCATGCGAGGATAGTTGCTGAGAAACTTTTTAAACTGACCAACGGAGTCAATTCTATCAGTATCGCAGTGATTCTTGATGAAGATGTAAATATAAAGGATATTTCAACTGTAATATGGAAGCTCTTTAACAATGTTGACCCAAAGAGAGATTTTTATTTTATTAATGGAAGACTATCAATTGACGCCACTAAAAAATTAAAAGAAGAAGGGCATCCTCGTGAATGGCCCCCTGAGATTGTTATGGATGAAGAGATAAAGAAAAGGATAGACAAAATTTTTCCTTTAATTTAATATTAGTAACAGATGCGATTTAAGTAACAAACTCAGGAGGAAATAATGAAATTTTTTATTGATACTGCGGATATTAATGAGATAAAGGCTGCACTGGAGATTGGAATTATTGATGGTGTTACCACAAATCCATCACTGATTGCAAAGACCGGCAAAGATTTTAAGACTGTTGTGGATGAGATATGTGCGGTGGTGGATGGACCTATAAGTGTAGAGGCTATTAGTATGGATGCAGAAGGGCTTATTAAAGAGGCAAGGGAGTTGTCAAAGGTAAATAAAAATATAGTTGTAAAAATCCCTATGACAGAGGAGGGATTAAAGGCTGTAAAAAAGGTAAATCAGGAGGGGATACATACTAATGTTACTCTTGTGTTTTCTCCGACTCAGGCGATACTTGCTGCAAAGGCAGGTGCTACATACATAAGCCCATTTGTCGGGAGATTAGACGATATAAGCCATATCGGCATGGATATAGTGGGACAAATAGTTACCATATATGATAACTACGACTTCTCAACGGAGGTCATTGTAGCAAGTATTAGAAACCCTCTCCATGTAGTGGAAGCGGCATTGCTCGGTGCTGATATATCAACAATTCCATTTAATGTAATAAAACAGTTAGTGAAACACCCGCTCACAGATATAGGGATAGAGAAATTTCTCTCTGACTGGAAAAAGGTGCCAAAAAAAGAATAATAGGACACAGATTTTCACAGATGACAGCATTGCTGTCATTCTGAGGGCAAAGCCCGAAGAATCTCAAAATCGAGATTCCTCACGGAGCCTGCCCTGAGCGAAACATAAGATTCCTCACATTCGTTCGGAATGACAGGAGCGAAGGGTTCGGAATGACATTTCTGTGTTTATCTGTGTCCAAAATTAGTCTTTTATTCTTTAAGTATTTCTCTGTGTCCTCTGTGGCTAATTTAGTTTTATGTCTTCATCCGAAATAATCACCGCAAAGAATCTTACCAAGGTATATGGAAAAACTATTGCCGTCAGCGGGATAAGTTTTTCTATCAATAGGGGTGAGTGTTATGGATTTCTTGGCCCAAATGGGGCAGGAAAGACCACTACAATGAAGATGATTCATTGTTTCTCTCCTATGACTGCCGGAAAACTAACTGTAACAGAAATGGATGTGAGAAGGGAGCAGAGAAAAATAAAGGCAATCATGGGTGTTGTCCCACAGGAGGAAAATTTAGACCCTGATTTAAAGGTGCTCAAAAATCTCATTGTCTATGCCCGCTATTTTGATATTCCAGTAAAAACTGCAGAGGAGAGGGCTATTGAACTCCTCAATTTTCTTCAACTGAAAGATAAAATGAATAGTAAGATAGGCGAGCTTTCAGGCGGTATGAAGAGGAGGCTCCTCATTGCCCGCTCTCTAATCAATAACCCTAAGATTTTAATTTTAGATGAGCCGACAACAGGTTTAGACCCTCAAGCGAGACACCTGATATGGCAGAGATTAAGGCTCCTAAAAAAAAATGGGATAACCATGATTCTCACAACCCATTATATGGAAGAGGCTTCACAGTTGTGCGACAGGGTTGCAATAATTGACAAAGGGAAGATACTAACAGAGGGAGAGCCTAAAAAACTGGTAGCCGATAATATAGGCACTGAGGTTGTAGAGATAAGATTGGAAGATGAGAATCAGGAGGCAATACTTGAACAGTTAAATGAATTTAATTTTACTTATGAAAGGGCAGGAGATACACTTTATCTTTTTTCTAATAACGGAAAGGAGCTTTTACATTCTATTGTAGATGTAAAGCATTCTCAACTACTCCATAGGCCTGCCACAATGGAAGACCTATTTTTAAAACTTACAGGGAGAGGACTCCGTGAATAAAATGACTACCTTCAAAATACCGGATATCTCATGGCGGGCGTATAGGGTTTGGCAGAGGAACAGGGATTCCTATATGCGATTTTATAAGGCAAATATATTGGGAAATCTCGGTGAGCCATTGATGTATCTCTTTGGAATGGGAATCGGAATAGGTAGCTACCTTGGGCTGATTGAAGGGGTATCATATATGGAATTCATTGCCCCCGGACTCATAATGGGCGTTGCAATGTATTCTGCATCTTTTGAATGCACATTCGGTGCATTCACACGGATGGCTGAGCAAAAAACTTATGACGGCATCCTCGCAACACCATTAAATGTTGGAGACCTTGTTGCCGGAGAGATACTCTGGGGTGCAACAAAGAGCCTTATAGGCGGAAGCGTAATGCTGTTTGTAATTTATGTGGCTGGCTTAATGAAGACATCTATATTGATGCTTTTACCAATGTTGTTACTTATATTCATTATCGGGCTTCTCTTTTCATCCCTCTCCCTTACATTTACCGCCCTCTGTCCGAGTTATGATTTCTTTAATTATTTTTTTACACTAATCCTTGCCCCTATGTTCTTTTTTTCAGGGATATTTTTTCCGTTATCAAATTTTCCTGAATGGGTAAAAACTGCATCAAAATTTATGCCCTTAACACATGCGGTTAATATAGCCCGAAGCCTTTTATCAAATATGGCTCATTCATCCCTTATTTTCAGCACACTGATTCTTGTTGTATTTACTACTATCTTTGGTATTATGTCTATAAATCTCATTGAGAAGAGGATAATTAAATAAACATCAGATGCGACAAACAACTAAATTAATTATGTCAGGCAGAGAACGCAGAAAACGAGATAAAAGGGAAAGAGATAATTATGCGGATTGTTGATTGAAAAGATATTATTTTGGTTTTGGAAGATTCCCCGAAGGGAATCTTCCAAATTTAATCCTTAGTTCACCTTAGTAACATTGGATGCCTTAGGACCCTTTGGGCCGCTTGTAACTTCAAACTCTACCTGCTGTCCTTCGTTTAGACTCTTATATCCATCATCTTTAATATCAGAATAATGAACAAATATGTCTTCGCCACCTTCTTGCTGGATGAATCCAAAACCCTTGGTGTTATTGAACCATTTTACTGTTCCTTTTGCCATTGCAACTTCCTCCTTCCTAAAATCTAAAGCTGACCTTAAATTTACTTGCTAACCTTAAGGTCTATTACTGCCCATTTAAATCGACCAGGCATAAAAAAAAACCGTAAAGGAATTTAATCACCTTTACAGTTAATTATAACCCGTATATAATTTATACCATTTTTATAAAGTGTTGTCAACTATTTTCTGACACTATTTTCTGACACTATTTTTTGACACTATTTTCTGACAACAGACTTTTTCGGCTGACAGAGAGTGCCTTTCTTCCAATATCTCTCCTGAAATATGCCCCATCCCACTTAATCAAACTAACACCCTTATATGCCCTGTCTATTGCATCCTCAAAATTTGTGCCGAGTGATGTAACTCCAAGAACCCTTCCGCCATTTGTCACAACCTTATTGCCTATTTTTGATGTCCCTGCATGGAAAACCCATAGATTCTCTATATTCTTTGTCTCATCAAGCCCACCTATCTCTTTCCCCTTCTCATATTTATCAGGATAACCGCCAGCCACCATGACAACACATACAGAAGGCTCATTACGCCACTGAATCTCCTTCCCTTTCAGCCTCCCCTCAACAACTGACATCATTATAGATACAATATCGCTTTCCATTCTAACAAGTATCGGCTGTGTCTCAGGGTCGCCAAATCTGCAGTTAAACTCAAGGACAAAAGGCTTGCCATTCACAATCATAAGCCCGGCATATAAAATACCTTTATAAGTTTTACCCTCTTTCTTCATCCCTGAAATTAACGGCTTAATAATAGTATCAAGAATCTCTCTGCTAATCTTTTCCGTAATTACAGGGGCAGGGGAATAGGCACCCATACCTCCTGTGTTTGGACCCCTATCGCCGTCATAAATCTGTTTGTGGTCCTGTGCAGAGGCTATAGGCAGTATATCTTCACCATCACTGAACACCATAAAAGATGCCTCTTCACCCTTTAGATACTCCTCTATAATCACCTTATTACCTGCACTACCAAATAGCTTCTCCACCATTATTGAATCAATAGCCTTCACTGCCTCTTCAATAGTATTGCAGATAATAACCCCTTTTCCTGCCGCAAGCCCATCCGCCTTTATTACAACAGGCTGAAAGCTGAAGGCTGAAGGCTGAAGGCTTAGGATATAATCCTTTGCATCCTTTTGGGAATTAAAACTTTCATACTTCGCAGTAGGGATTTTATATTTCTTCATTATATATTTCGCAAAGACCTTACTCCCCTCTATCTCAGCAGCCTCTTTTGAAGGGCCAAATATTTTCAGTCCTCTCTTTTCAAATTCATCTACAATTCCAAGTGTAAGCGGCAGTTCAGGTCCAACCACTGTCAAATCTATAGAATTCTTTATAGCAAATTCAATAAGACCCTTTATATCTGTTGATTCAATGTTAACATTCTCTGCAACATCAGAAGTTCCAGCATTGCCAGGGGCACAATATATCTTCTTCACTAAAGAACTCTGGCTTATCTTCCATATGAGGGCATACTCCCTCCCCCCATTACCTATTACAAGTATCTTCATAGCAAATTTTAGCCTCTATTTTGAATATCCGAGTTTTTTATCATAACTTATCATAATTTTAATTTCTATGTTTTTTCCATTGTGTTTGCTATTGTTCTTCAATGTTATTTTAATTAAAGGATTTCTCCTTGACTATATCTCAGGCATCAGCAATAATTATATTACATTTTCCATACTGTTAATGAAATAAGATTATACTCATGCAGCATGAAAAAGTAATCAAGAATTCTGTTTATTTAAAAGATAGTTTATCAATTTCAATTCGAACATATTTTTCTATACAACATATCCAGTCTGCAGCTTTGTTTGCCAGGCATACCTATGATGTTGAAAAGAATTATGATGGGATTTTTTCAGAAAAACTTTTTTCCCAACATAGTGCATATGTTACTGCTGCAATTTTATCTTCTGTATTTTTTCTTGAAGCTACAATAAACGAATTATTTGCTGATACAGTAGATACAAATCATGGAATGGTTGATAAATTAACTCCTTTGACTAAGAATTTGATGGCTCAAATGTGGAAATTGGAAGTACCACGAACAGCAAGTTTCAATATTTTACAAAAGTATCAAATTGCTCTAACATTGGCTCAAAAGCCTCTGTTTGATTCTGGAACCCAACCCTATCAAGATGTGCATTTATTAATAAAATTAAGAAATGATTTAACTCATTATGAACCTGAATGGGTTAAAAGTCCGGCAGGAGATGACTTTTGTCCTGATGATATTCACAAATATGAAAAAATGCTAAAAGGAAAGTTTTCTCCTAATCAATTAACGGGAGAAGGCAATCCTTTTTATCCACATAAGTGTTTAGGCCATGGATGTGCTGAGTGGTCAGTCAATACAAGCTTAAAATTTGCTGATGATTTTTTTTCAAGGATGGGTTTAATTCCACCTTATAACCACGTTAGAGCTAAGCTTGATACAAAGTAAAGATGGCAATTCATAATGCCTGCAACTGTATTTAACATGGCGCAAAAATTTAATATAAAACCTTTTTGGTCCCTTTTACACCAAAAAAATAGTGGTCGCTTAAAAAACATAAATAGAAGAAATAGATGACAATTAACGATATTCAAAGTAAAATAAAAAGTAAGCAATATAGTTTTTCAGATCATGCTGTAAAAAGGATGATCAAGAGAGCTATTTATCGCCATGAGGTTGAAGATGCTATAAATCAGGGAGAAATTATTGAAGAATATCCTGATGATAAATACTCTCCAAGCTGTCTTATATATGGGAAGACATCAAAGGGGAGAGACTTACATGTTCAAGTTTCAGTGCCGCCTACGACTGTAATTATTACAGCCTATGAGCCAGATCCAAAAGAGTGGCTTAACTGTAAAATTAGGAGGTGATTTCATGAAATGTGTGTTTTGTGGAGGTAGAACAGAAAAGAAGATAGTAACATTCACTTATGAGGAGGATGATAAATACCTCTTTGTAAAGCATGTTCCTGCGGAGGTTTGTACAAGGTGCGGTGAAAAGATGTACTCTCCTGAAGTTACAGATGAATTATTGAAATTTGCACATGATAAATTTAAACCTGTGAAAACCATAAAGGTACCAGTCTTTGATTTTTCGATTCACCAATAGAAAGCAACTAACAGGGTTTAATATCAAGCCTTGAAACAGTTGCAATGATTTTAAATTCATGCTTGAAGAACTCCTTTCAAGTGTAGGTCAAGTCTATTCGGTCTGTTGCCCAAATCCTCTTAATCCTATAAATTCATAATTAGTTAATGTATAATAGCCGCCAGAAAGGAGGCTACAAACATGATGGGACAACAAGACCCTTTGCAGTGCAAGCTTTTCTATGCCAACCTAAATATAGATAAGCGTATTCGTATCGATCATCCATTGCGCAAGATAGACCAATTCATAGACTTCAATTTTGTTTCCAAAGAGGTAAAAGACAAATACGGCCCCAATGGAAATGTCTCTGTTCCGCCCCCTTTAATACTCAAACTAATGCTCCTTCTCGTATTTTACAATGTTCGCTCTGAAAGGGAATTGATGGATACACTACCTGAGAGATTAGACTGGCTGTGGTTTTTGGGATACGACCTTGATACAGAAATACCCAACCACAGCGTATTATCAAAGGCAAGAAAGAGATGGGGAGTAGAAATATTCAAAGGCTTCTTTGAGCGAATCGTATGGCAGTGTGTTGAAGCAGGG
>Ga0209321_10001858_pt1 | contig 14303 bp, 10 predicted proteins | sample Rifsed16ft4_FD_184012 | JGI IMG/M metagenome (GOLD analysis project Ga0209321, IMG submission 184012) | Soil microbial communities from Rifle, Colorado, USA - sediment 16ft 4 - CSP-I_5_4 (version 2) | ecosystem: Environmental > Terrestrial > Deep subsurface > Rock core/Sediment | place: Rifle... | reverse complement strand
TGCCAGAGGAGGCAGTGCTGACAAACTGTAAAACAACAGCATCAAGAAGTAACCGCACCTGTACTAATGCTAGCTGTGCAACATTGAGTGCTAATGCCAATGGTTCATAAGGTATTATGCCAGAGGATTTGAAACTAAAGATTGCGGATATTGTCTTTTCTATTCTGCCGACAGAGAATATAAAGGGATTTTCTCTGGATAAGAATTATATCCCATTTATCTCAGATGGAGAGCCTGATGTTGTTCTGGAGACCATAAGAAATGGTAATCCCCTTTTAATTAAAGGGGGATTATCAGATGAAAAAACCTTGTTTAACACCACTCTATGGAATTATGCGCAGGCGGATGGCAGGCATATCTTCAATTCCTCTTTATCTCCTAAGAATAACCGCCCTGAACGAATCCTTGCATTAGAGCCTGATTATAAAAAGGGCAAAATCATTCTGACTAAAGTCAGGGAGCTCAAAAATGGTATTTTACAAAGCCCATTTATATATCCCATTGACCAACTCCTGATGATTAGCCTTCTTCCTCTGATGCAGGGACTTTTGGTTCATTCGTGCGGCTTTAAATATAAAAATAAAGGCTATTTATTTATCGGGCAGTCAGGGGCAGGCAAAAGCACCTTGTCCCAAATCGCAGGAAGGAACAAAGGGGTTCATGTATTAAATGACGACAGGATTGCTGTCAGAAAAAAACAGGGCCGTTTTTATGTTTATGGCACACCGTGGCACGGCACAGCAGAGATTGTCTCTTCAGAAAAGGCTCCTCTGGCAGGATTTTTTTTTCTTAAAAAAGATGCAAAAAATAGTCTGAGAGAGCTGTCAGTCCCTGATATTGTTTCAAGATTGTTCAAATTCTCATTCCTGCCTTTTTGGGACAGAGAAGGAATCGCCTCCGCCTTAAAGATATGTGAAGACATAGCAGTATCCATTCCTTGTTTTGAATTCAGTTTTACTCCGGATGACAGGGCATTTGAATTGATAAGAAAAGAGGTAATTTCTTATACATAAACAAAAAACTTGATGGACACAGATTAACACAGATAAAAACTTTTGGTTCATTCGTAAAAAAGTTGAAAACCGTAAAATAGCCACAGAGTCACAGAGACACAGAGATAAATTAAAATTAAGAAAAAAACTTTAAAAAAGAAAAATAAATAAATTTAATCTATTATAAGCCTGAAGTAAAACTCATTATTGCTTCATTCTTCTCTGTGCCTCTGTGTCTCTGTGGCTAATCATGTTTTTGTTTTTTTGCCTGTGGTTAATTTTATATGGTAGGTTTGTTATTTAATTTTGGAGCGGAAAAATTTGAATTCAAAAGAAGAATATTCTGAGTTCCGTGTTTTTTCGTGTGCATCCGTGGTAAAAAAATTAGCCCCCCTTGAATTGATAAGAAATGTTCTGTCCCCTTCAACCACAGATTTGAATGAATGGAAATTATATCTATCAGACGATTCATTTTATCAGTTTATGGGGAGGGAAGGGTTGGTGGGGCTGGTGTATCACCGTTTTCATCAAGGAATGAACGAAAAAATACTCTCTCGCTGGCGGCAAGGTTATTTATCCACAGCCTCTTACAATATACTCCTGCTCAATGAGCTTATTGAGCTTTATAAAGTTTTCCAGAAGGAACAGATAGAACCAATTTTGCTGAAAGGCACTGCCTTGTTTTTTAGTATTTATCGAGAGAGCTTAGGAATACGGCCAGTCTGTGATGTGGATATGCATGTCCAGTCAGGACATTTGGAGCAGTTAAAATTATGTCTGAATCATTTTCAATTTGTGCAATCCCCTAATTATCCTACAACTTTTACGAAAAATCTGCCCTCTGGAAATCTGATTGTGGATATTCATACTGAACTGATAAATATTGACAGAGTTTTCTCAAGGAAGTATTTACCGATGCAAATTTCAAATCTTTCTAAGCGCCATGTTGTTTTTGAAAATGCAGTTTTTTGGGTTCCACAGGATGAAGACCATTTTATATATCTTTCTGCACATCTGGTTCTTCATCATGGAATGGAACGCGCATTGTGGCTTTGGGATTTAATACAAATTTCAAGCTCAAAACATTTCAATTGGGATAAGGTATTGGAAAGGACGATAGAATGGCGTGTAGAAAAAATTATGTATTTTACTTTGCTTAAACTTCAACAAGTTGCACCTGAAAATGTTCCTCATAATATCCTTAAACAACTCCAGCCTCAAAAATATGCGTGGATGGAGAAAAAATGCTGGAACATGGCAGTATCCCATTCATACATACCAAATATCAGGTATGCACTCACCTTTTTCCTCTTTGATAATTTGAAGTATAAATTGGTTTATCTTAAAGAGCTTCTGTTTCCTGCATCGGGTGGATTAATGGCATTTTTAAATTTCCGTCAAAATACCAGCCGAATGGGTATTGTTATTTCATATCTACAGTTGTGGGTTAAGATTATAGGTTGGAGTCTTAGATGGATTAGAGCGGTTCTGGTAAAATAATGCTTTAATAAATAAGTACTTGTATTTTAAATATTTTTTGTTACAATATTACAATAATGGCCGTCTATTTAAGAAGATTCTTCATTTCTATAATAATTTTAATTGCTATAACTGCGTGTTCTTCTGCCACTTCTCCCTTAAAAACAGAAGAACAGCCTCCAACTCAAATTGCTTCCCCAAAAGAGGCAGAAAAAAAAGACATTATACTGCCCTCTGATGAACCTGAATCATTAGAACTCTCTGTTAAAGATTATACAATTGCAGAACCCGATGCCCTATATATATCGGTCTGGAAAGAGCCTGAACTTAGTGCCAGTGTCAAGGTGAGACCTGATGGAAAGATATCTTTTCCTCTTATAGGAGATGTTTATGTAAGGGGCATGACTCCGGATGAATTAAAAAAGGAGTTAACAACGCGATTGGAAAAATATATTGTCCAACCTCTTGTTTATGTTAAGATTGAAACCATAGAAAGCCAGAGGGTCTATCTATTAGGCGCCTTTGAGAGTCCAAAGGTGCTTCAACTGACCCACAAGACAACTCTCCTTGAGGCTATTACTCAGGCTGGAGGAATTGCTATAGATAAATACACCGGTGAAGAGATTGGCGATACTGAAAACGCCTACATATCGCGAAACAATATAATTCTGGATATCAACTTTAGAAAACTTTTAAGAGAAAATGATATGAAGCAAAATATTCCTCTAAAGCCCGGTGATATAATTTATATGCCACCGGCTATTTCTCCGGGCAGCGAGGTATATGTATTTGGTGAAGTGAATACGCCTGGCCGCATCTCTCTTAAAAAAGATGCACGCATCTCTGAGATTCTTGCAAGGGCCGGGGGTCTTCCAAAGGAAAATTATACAGTAGGCGATATTGCTGTAGTCAGAGGCAACATCAAAAACCCGCAGGTAATCAATATAGATTTTAAGAAAATAATATCCGGCGACCTAACGCATGATATTCAAATGAAACACCGTGATATAGTATATGTCTCCTCAACAACCATAAAAAAATGGAAGGATATGTCTGACAAGATTCTCTCCTTCGTAAGCACCGCCAATATGGCAGCTTCAAATATAATTTCATGGGATGAGGCTTCTGTAATATTAAGAGGACAAAAGAAAAGATGAACTACCTTGAATACTGGGGTTTGACAGATAGACCATTTGAAGGGAACAGAGACAGCAAGTTTTTTTATCACAGCAAATGCCATGAAGAGGCACTTGAAAGGATGTTATATATCTGCAAAGACGGCAATATGAATTTCGGTTTATTAACCGGCGAAATAGGATGCGGTAAGACCATGATAAGAACAGTTCTTGAAAATGAGCTTGAGAAAGATGGCTTTAAGACCGTCTGTATTGAAAACTCCAATCTCCCTTATATATATATATTAGCAGAGATTGTAAACCAGATAAAAAAAGAGAGGATTAAGAAATCTCACATTAATAAATTTCATTTAATCACAGACCTGAAGGAACTTCTTGTCAAAGTGGTAATTGAAGGCGGCAGCCACCTTGTTATACTTATGGATGAGGCGCAGCAGCTTGAAAAAGACACTCTCGACAAAGTCAAAAATCTTACCAATATATCATCAGAATCTGAAAATTATATAACCATTATACTAATCGGACAACCTGATTTAAAAACAACAATACTTTCCATGCCGCAGATATCCCAGAGAATCAGCCTCCGATACCATATCAAGGCGCTTGATTTAACAGAAGTAAACGATTATATAATTCACAGGTTAAAGATTGCCGGACATAAAACAGGCGATATTTTTAACAGTGATGCTGTAGAGCCTATTTATTTGTCCAGCGGCGGCATACCAAGGTCTATAAATAGAATTTGCAAATTGGCTATTGACTTTGGCTTTGCAAGACAGATTAAGACGATTGACAGCTCTATAGTAGAGGCTATCATCAGGGATTTTAACATTCATGAGGCATCATCTATTACTCTGCAGAAGACTGAAAACAGTAAATCAACTCTATGATAAAAGAAGAAAATAATAATATCCATTTCTCACTCAAAGAAATGGAAAAAAGGAAAAAAGCTATTTCTGAGCATACCAATTCAACTGAAAATAAGGAAATGGAAAAAACAAAAAAAACCATTTCTGAGCACACCAATTCAGTTGGAAATTCCGAAAAGGTTAGTCAGGATATTATCCCAGTCCATTTTACATCCTCTAAGGATGAAGAGCCTGCTGATCTCAGATATTACTGGGCGGTCATTCGTCATAGAAAATGGGTAGTGCTTATAGTCTCTGTTCTTATTTTTTTGCCAACCCTATACAAGGTACTGACAGAAAAAATTATTTTTGGCACCTCAACACAGATCCTCCTCAAAGAGGATGGAGGCAGAGGATTAGGTATGGCTATCCAGTTAGGGCTTACAGAAAGTCAGTCATCCCTTGATACACTGTCAGCAATAAGCAAGACAACCCCATTCCTCGAAAAGGTAAGTCAAAAACTTAATCAGAAACTTAAAGTGAATATACCCCCTTCATATTTATCCGGCATAATAACGGTAACACCTAAACATGAGACGAATATATTAGAAGTTACTACAACTTTTGAAGATCCTAAGAATGTGATTGAAATTGCAAATACTTTTGCAACAGCATTTATAGAATATAATCTTGACTTGAGCCAGAAAGAAATCAATCAAGCCATTGAAACAACAGAATTGCAGATTAAGGAAAACAAAAAAGGGCTTGAAAAAATTGAAGATGAGGTTCAAAAATTTTTAAGAAAGGAAGGGGCTGCCTCTCCCAACCAAACAATTAATATGAAAATTGGACAGCTCGCAAATATTGAAAATACAAGCACAGGATACCAAATGCAGATAAAAGGTATTGAATCTGAGATAGTATCTATTAAAAACAAACTTGAGATAGAAAGTCCAACCCTTGTTATAGAAACACAGATAAATAAGCCGCTCCATGACCAACTCGTCCAGCTGGAAATGGAGCTTGCAACAACTAAGACACGAAGAACCTCCAACCATCCAGAAATAATTGCTATACAAAAAAATATAGATTCTATCAAAAACCTTATCCAACAAAGGCTTGAAGAAGGCGTAAAGGTTGATACCCTTGGCAGAAATCCTGTCAGGGATAATCTCCTTACAAGACTGGCATCTCTTGAGGCAGAAAAGGCATCTGTAGATGCAAAGCTTATTAGTTTGGAAAGGATATATGACGAATTAAAAAAAGAAATGGCCGTCCTTCCTGAAAGGGGGGTTGTTTTTGAAAGGCTGGAAAGAGAGAAAAGGGGTATAGAACAGATATATCTTAAACTGCAGACTCAATACCTTGAGCTCAGGTCTGCTAAAGATGGGAAAGGTTCTAATCTCTACCATATACAGCCTGCGGTTGATACATATCCAATTGGCGGGAAGGTAAAACAGCTATTATCTCTTGGTATATTGGTTGGCATGATTGTAGGAATTGGGCTTGCCTTCTTTCTTGAATATCTGGACAATACCATAAGAACACCTATGGATGTAAAAACCCACCTCGGATTGAATATTCTGGGAATTATTCCAAAGTTTACTGAAGGTAATTTTTTTATAAAAATTGAAGAGCCAAATTCAATTATCTCTGAGGTTTTTCGCCTTTTGAGAAATAATCTGCGATATACCTCACTTTTTGGTGAGAATAAAATCATAATGATTACGAGCTCACAAAAAATGGAAGGCAAAACCACCGTAACAAGAAATTTCGCTGTCTCAGCTGCTCTGCAGGGCAAATCAGTAATCCTCATTGATGCAGATATGAGGAAAATGACCTTGTCACGACTTTTTGGAATAAAGCGGAAAAATATAGATACAGACGAGGCGCCGCAGTTGAGTGCTGGTTTATCAGATTATCTTGTCGGAGAGGTGCAGTTGAGTGATATAATCCAGAAAACAGAGATAAATGGCTTAAGAATAATCCCTGCAGGGACAAGGGTTCCAAACACAGCAGAATTACTTCAATCTTCACGGATGCGTGAACTTCTCGCCTTGCTGAAAAATGAGGCTGATAACATATATATAGACTCACCGCCTGTCCTTCCTATTGTTGATGCCGCCATATTAGGAAGCGAAGTGGATGGCGTTGTCCTTGTTGTAGGAAGTCGTATTGTCGCAATTGAATCTGCCAAAGATGCAGTAGAACGGCTAAGGCATACGCGCTCAAATATTCTTGGATGTATTGTCAACATGGTTAAGGAGAGGGAAGTTGGGTATTACCGCCATTATTATGGATATTATGAGTAAATAAAAACAGCTTATTTCTGTTTCAATTCCCTCCGCTCGTCCCTTTCCAGATAACCTACAACCTTATCCATGTAATTTTCATACTTGGATGACATCGTTGTATAATACCGTGTCACACCTTCCCTTACATTTTCAATATAAAATACAAGTAAGATACCTATGATAATTGAAATAACGATGAAAGAAATAGTCAAGATGCCACTCCTATGGCTTTTTATATTTTTTTTAATTTTATGACGAAACTCCTTAAATAAACCTTCCTTTTTCGGTGCCTCTCTACTTGCCTCCTCCTTCGCCTTTCTAAATCTGATATTCTCTTCGGCATCACGAAACCAGCTTATGCTTTTTAAAAGTCTTTCAGGTGAAAATGGTTTTCTTAAAACAGCATACCCTCCTTCTTTAATAGCCTTTTCTATTTCTTCATCACTCGCCTCTCCAGTCATCATTACAATAAATAAATCCGGGTTTATAGCTTTCATTCTTCTGACTGCCTCTATTCCATTCATCTTTGGCATATTGATATCCATCAAGACAAGATCAAACTTTTGAGATTTGATTTTTTCTAATGCTATCTCACCATCAGATGCAATTGTGACATTATAATTTTTAAATGACAGAATATTTTTTATTGTAATTGCTAAACTTTCATTATCATCTACAACCAGGATATTCCCTTTGGAAAAAAATTTGATATCAGAATCTTTTTTAATTGGAATATCAACATCAAAGTCGATAGCCTTTTTCTCTGATTTAATCTCTGCATCGCTTTTAGATACGCCTAATGCCTCCTGAATTGATGCTTGTATATCTTTCCTGGAAATCGGTTTCTCTAATAATTTAAAAATGTTCAGCTCATTGAGTTCTGCAAAGTTTACTTCACCTAATGAACCTGACAAGACAATAATTTTAATTTCCGGACTTATCTCCTTTATTCTTTTTAACAGCTCTATTCCATTAATATCAGGCATTTTTAAATCAACAACAACAAGGTCAAACTGTTCTGACTGGAGATATCCAATACCATTCAATCCTCTCATGGCAGTCTTCACCTGATATCCCCATGAAGAGAGCATTTTAAAAAGCCCATCTATAATTGCCTTTTCGTCATCTATAACAAGTATCTTTTTCATAGAAAAAAATAAAGAAGGTCAGTTTAGTCTCGGTTTTTTTTGTTGACACTTGCACCATTCACTGGCACTTTCAGGTTTTTGTTCCTTCCATCTCGGCAGGCAAAGCAATAATAACTGTTGTCCCTTCGTTTTCCCTGCTTATTATTTTCATATGCCCGCCGTGGTCTGAAATAATTTTAGAGCATATCGTAAGACCAAGCCCGGTTCCAGATTCTTTTGTTGTAAAATACGGCTCAAGAACTTTATCCTGGATATTTGCGGGAATCCCAATACCTGTATCAGAAATCTCTATTAATACCATCTTATCTAATGAAACAGTTGTAATAGTCAAATTTCCACCCATTGGCATTGCCTCTATTGCATTTTTAATTATATTGATAAGGACCTGTTTTATCATTTCTGCATCTATTTTGACCAGAGGAATATCAGGCTGAAATTTAGTTTTAATTTTAATATTCATGGGGGATTTAGCATACATGTCAATTGTTTCCTGTAATACCCTTTCTATTCTGTCTGTTTTAAGATTAACATCCGGCATCTTTGCAAAGGAAGAAAACTTTGCCAGCAGATTCTGAAGCCGTTTAACCTCTTTGACAATAGAATTGCTGTTCTCTGCAACTATTTTCATAAAATCAGGAGAGTTTTTTATATCCGCATCAAGAAGAGATTCAGCAGCCCAAAGGATGGGTGTCAGTGGGTTTCTAATCTCATGGGCGAGGTGTCTTGCCATTCCATGCCACGCTGCAACCTTCTGGGTCTGAATCATACGGGTATGGTCCTCAAGTATAATAATTGCAGAAAACTCCTTTTTATTTTCGCTGAACAGTTTTACACAGGCTGCCTTAATATATACACTCTCACCTTTAATATTAAGATTGAACTCATTTTCTATAAAAACCTCCTTAGAAATATTAAAATCAGTTAAGAGATTATAGATTGGTTTCAGGTCATTCTGCTGATTAAAAAGCTCATCAATGGTCATTGTATTTGTAACAGGTCTATCTATCCTTAATATTTTCACTGCCATTGGATTAATGAGTGGGATTACCTTATTGTTATTGCAGATGATAATGCCATTGGATATATTCTCAAGAATTGCCTGCAATCTATCCCTTTCGCTTTCTGCTATAATTGCCATATTTCTTATCTTGTTATAAAGCTGGGCATTATTTATGGCAATTGCGACAGGTCCGGAAAAAAATGATATCAGTGATAAATCTTCCTCCGTAAAATTATCTTCAATGGTTATCCTGCTTAGATTGAAGATTCCAACTACCTCTCCTTTGGCAATCAATGGAACTGAAAGTGCGGATTTAACTTCACCCCACTTCTCCATAGTTTTAAGTTGAGGGTGGTCCCTTAAATCCCCATTTAATAAGAAAGGCTTTCTTAATTCAATCACCTTTGCTGCAATTCCCTTTTCAACCTTAATATCATTAATAAGCTCTCTTTTATTCTCCATTCCAAATGATGCCTTTACATATAGAGTTTGTTCTATTCTATTGAATAACATAATAGAACCCCTGTCTGCCTGAACAACAGTTCTGACTGATTGCAATACGAGTTTCAGCAGTTCTTCCAAAACAAGTGTTGATGAAAGGGCTTGGCTTATCTCAAAAAGGGTCAGCCATTCTTTTGGTGCAATTGTCTTATGTTCTGTCATAAATATTCTATCCATTAAGCGGAGATAGTATATCATTTTTTGTTCAGCAATTCTATATTTTTTTGCCGCTTTATTTGCTGCTTTATTTATTTGCCTCTTTCCAAAAACCGCAGAGACACCATAGTTATTATAATAATTACAGCAACAATCGGGAGAATCAATAAGGAATACCTTCCAGGCATAACCATGAATGTGAGAGATATGATGCTGAGCAGGAATGTAATAAGGTATATCAATATGACAACGTGGGGGTGTGATAACCCTGATTTTAGAAGAATATGATGTATATGGTTTTTATCTCCAATAAAAGGATTTTTTTTCTCTGAGACCCTTCTAAAAAAAGAGATGGATGTATCCAGAATCGGTATTCCAAGAGATATAATCGGCACCAGCAATGCCAGAGAAACGGTTGTCTTTCTGCTTATTAAAAGAGAGAGAGTTGCAACAGTAAATCCAAGAAAAAGACTCCCTGTATTTCCCATAAATATTTTTGCTTTATAAAAATTGAATTTTAAAAATGCAAGCATTGAGAAGGCTAAAATCATAAAGAGAACTGCAACACCACCCTGCCCCTGATAGAAAGATGCAAGAGACAGAGAAAGTGAGGAAATCAGGATAACACCGGCAGCCAGTCCATCCAGACCATCTAATAAATTTATGGCATTTGTTATTCCAACAAGCCACAAGACGGTTATTGGTACAGAAAATATACCAAGCGATATTTCTCCACCGAACGGATTTGTCAGCATTCTGACAGAAAGATCAAGAATATACATCAGAATAAGCGAAGAGACAATCTGAACAGAAAATTTAACAGGGGCTGATAGCCCGCGAATATCATCATATATTCCCACTCCAACAATTAATAACTGGGATACAACTAAGGCTGTCAGATTGTGGAATAGAATCTGACTTACAAAATCAGGATAAATAATAAAACCGCCGCCAATCATTATATAAAAGGTTGCAATAAAAGAGAGCCCCCCAAGGGTAGGAACAGGGTGTTTATGGAGTTTCCTTCCATCTGGCACATCATATAAAGAATACCTTTCTGCTATATGAATCATGATATAGGAAAAAATATATGTCAGTATAAATGCTGATATTGAAGCTGTAATAAGTATAGTTTTCATAATGATTCACATTATTTCTAAGAAATTATCTCATAATTTCTTCATACACCCTCATGTATCCTTCACCCATTTTGCTGACTGTAAATTCATCTTCAACCCTCCGCCTTCCATTTTCCCCCATTCTCCTTCGTTCATCAGAATTAGACAGGAGTTTACGGATTGCCCCTGATAATGCCGCTGTATTTCGCGGTTCTACTGCAATACCTGTCTCCCCATCCTTATTAACATACGAAACACCTGAAGAAAGGTTTGTGCTTATTACCGGTTTTTTGCATGCAAACGCTTCAAGCTGAACAATCCCAAAGGCTTCAGCTTTTTCCACAGAGGGCAGGATTAGAATATCAGAGGCATGATACAGAGAGATTAAATATTCGTCCAATACCTCTCCCAGAAATATACATCTATCAGATAAACCAAAGTGTGAGACCAGATTTTTAAGCATTGTTTCCTCTGGGCCCGAACCAACAATTAGGAGCCTCGCATCTATCTCTCTCATAGCCTGTATCAGGTATTCGACCCCTTTATAATACACTAATCTTCCGACAAATAAAAGAATAGGTTCTTTATATTTCTTTTTTATCTCAGAGATTGCATGACTTATATATGGTGTAATTTCAAATCTATTCAAATCAATTCCATATGGAACAACTTTACACTTTTCGCCGAACATAGTTAGCAGGGGTGAACTTTTGATGTGGTTTGGCGTAGCTACTATTATTTTATCAGCACTTCGCAAAAAACTTTTATGAATCGGTGAATAAAAAAATCCTGTTTTCCTCTGGCGGATAATATCACTGTGATAAGAAACTACTACTTTTTTCTTTTTCCCTAATATCAGGGATGATATTTCTGCTATGGGATTTGGAGAATGAATATGAATTATATCTGCATCAGAGAAATAGATATATTTCGGAAATGACGGGCACACAGGTGTAGACAAAAATATCCCAGCACAGGCAGCCCTTATTATCCTTACATCGTCAACATCTTCTATGACTGTATTAAAATGTGTATTTGAAACCAGAACTTTGAGTTCTACCTTTCCCCTTAAATAAGTGCAGAGATTATAAAGAAAAGTTTCTATCCCACCTTTATATGGATGATAATATTTACCTACCTGGAGAACTTTTATAGCTGATTTCATCATATACTTTCTCAATTTTCTTAACCATTATTTTTACATCAAACAACCTCTCTACCCTCTCCTGCCCTGCCCTTCCCATTTTTCCGCCAGTTTCAGGATTAGATAAAATATATATAACTGCATCCGCAATGGCATTGCTGTCTGCCGGACTGACAAGCAAACCTGTAACATCGTTAACTACAATCTCAGCCACACCCCCTGCTTTAGTTGCTATTACAGGTTTCCCCATCGCCATACCCTCAAGCAGGATGAGACCGAAAGGCTCTGGAGATGATGAGGCGTGGACAAGGATATCTGTTTCTTTCAATATGTCCGGAATATCATTCCTCCAGCCTGTCATAATACAATAATCTGTCAATCCCATATCTATAATTAACTTTTCTATTTTCTGTTTTACTGCTGTCTCTCCAAAAATGGCATCGCCAACAATCAGAAATAGTGCATCTGGATAACGAGCTATAATCTTTGGAATCCCTTTAACAAAATATTCCTGCCCTTTCCAGTATGAAATCCTCCCTATAAGAGTAATAACTTTCTTGCTTTCAGGAATTCCCAATTCTTTACGAATATTCCCTTTTGCCTTTCCCCTGAAATTGTCAGCATCAATTCCATGGTGAATTGTAACAATCTTTTCAGGTGGAGCCCCTTCGCAGGCAAATTGTCTGCTGACAGCATCAGAAAAGGCAATAATCCTGCCAGCAAAGAATGAAAAGAATACGAGCAATTTTCTCAATAAAAATGGGAAATGCTCCTTTGAGATAAAGTCGTGAAGTGTCCACAAAACAGGAATACCTGTAAAAAAAGCCAATACTGTTCCAAATATATGCGACTTATTGCAGGATGTCTGAATTATATTAATTTCCATTCTTTTAATCATTAAGACAGTTTGGAGTAATTGAGGAATGCTTTTAATTCCTGATATAATCAGCTTTATGGTGTTGAATTTTGACTGCCCTTTTCTCCATACAGAAAAATTAATTGAAACATTTGTTATCTTATATCCCATTTTCAAGAGCTCATTAGACAATTTCCCTTCCTTTTGTAAAAGAAGGAATTGAGGAATGTATTTTTTTTTATCTAATTTCTCAAGAAACCTTAGCAGGAATATTTCAGCCCCCCCAATTTCTGAGGCAGAATCTATAATCAATATTTTTTTTCTGCTTATATTAAGATAATAATCTTCAGCTCTTTGGGCAATATAATCCCATCTATAATTTTCCTCAATAATTTTCCTATATCTATCCCCTTCTGAAAGAATATTTTTCTCTTCACCTGATATAACACTAATAATCTTCTCTGCCATGTGTCCTATCTGGTTATCTTTAAATAGCAGTCTTTTATCAACTTTCTCAAGTATCTCAACAGTGCCGCCAACAGGTGTTCCAATGATAGGTGTTCCGCATGAGAGAGACTCAATAGTCATAATTCCAAACCCTTCCAACTCCCTTGAAGGAAGAATTGAGATATCTGCCGCCCTGTAATAATATGGCAAATTCTCCTCTGAAATATGACCTATAAAATCAACTGAATCTGTAAGCTCTAATTCATCCCGTAATTTAATCAGGGCTGAAAGAGATGGTCCTGTCCCTCCAATAAGCAGCCTTACCCCGTTTACCTTTGCCGCAACAATTTTGAAAGCCCTAAGCAGCACATCAAGTCCCATACGAGGGTCTAATCTCCTGATTGTCAGGAGAATCTTACTGTCTTCAGAGATATTTAATCTCTTCCTCGCAGCCATTTTATCGCCGGGAGAAAATGAACTTATATCCAATCCTGACGGAATAACAAAAATTCTTTCAGATGGTATTCCATGAATCTCTTTTAGCTGAAATTTTGAAAATTCACTTAAGACAAGGACACTACGGCATTTACTGATAACATACTTTTCAAAAAACAACATCAACTTTGTATGAATATTTGATAATAGAGATGTATTATCCCTTGCCCTGTATTCCTCCCCCCACGGGCCATAAAATGTAAATACCTTTGGTGTATTTTTTATAGATTTTAATTTTACAATACCTAATGAAGGAAGGGCATGATGAAAATTTATTAAAGAAGGTTTAACTTCTGTTAGAATTTTATTGAATATTTTCCTTGAATTAATTATCTGAGAAATGAAATTGATTAGAGGAGAGGTTTTGCTATATCTATAGCGATAAATTACTACACCATTTATTACATCAGTGTCAGGCAAACCATCTTCCAACATAGGAACTATCACATGCACTTTATGCCCTCTCCTGACCAATTCCCTTGAAAGCCCGGCAAGATACCTGTAGCTCCCGCCTACCTTTTCAGGAAAATATCCATCAGAAACCATTAAGATATTCATCAAAACTTTCTTTTATCTTGCTTTGTGAGAGTCAGCTAAAACTTCTCTATACAGCATCATTGTTTCATCAGCCATTTTATCCCATGAAAGATTTTCTACCTTCAGCCTTGCATTATGACCTATCCTCTGCC
>Ga0209321_10001852_pt1 | contig 14318 bp, 15 predicted proteins | sample Rifsed16ft4_FD_184012 | JGI IMG/M metagenome (GOLD analysis project Ga0209321, IMG submission 184012) | Soil microbial communities from Rifle, Colorado, USA - sediment 16ft 4 - CSP-I_5_4 (version 2) | ecosystem: Environmental > Terrestrial > Deep subsurface > Rock core/Sediment | place: Rifle... | reverse complement strand
TCGTCGAGAGAATCAATGTAGACTTCTAGATCCTTCGGAAGTTCGGGTCGGGTCAAGTCGATGGCACGTCCTCCAATGCTGAGTTGGTTCTCGATGGAGCATCTAGTCAATATACTTGTTTCGGATATGGCAAAAGTGGTGACTTGAGCTGTTAGAACGGCTTTCGGACTCAATTGCGATCATCGATACTGAGGCCCTCGGAAACAAGGGAGTTGTCGCGGCCTACCTCCTCTCAGGAAAAGAAAATGCCCTCATCGATACGGGATATCGCTCCTCGGCTCAAGTCGTCATTAGAGATCTCACAGCCCTTGGAATCCAAGACGATGATTTGAACTACTTACTTCCGACTCATGTACACCTGGATCATTGCGGTGCCTGCGGTACACTTGCCCGGAAATATCCAAACGCTTCTGTGCTCGTTCACCCACGGGGTGAACCACATCTCTCTGATCCAACGCGGCTTGTGAAGGGTGCAGGAGAGCTGTTCGGGGAGCAGCTAATGCAGAGATATGGTTTACCTGATCCTGTTGAGAACAGTCGGGTGCGTAGCGTTGCAGATGATGAGGCAATCGATTTAGGAAATGGGATGACACTCAGGTCGATATGGACGCCGGGACACGCTTCTCATCACTTGAGCTACATCTTGGAAGGGACCGGTGTACTGTTTACCGGAGACGCCGTCGGTCTGCGTCATCCCACCTTTCCAGCTTCAATGCCAACGACTCCGCCACCTAGCTTCAACTTGGACAAAGCGGTTGAGTCGTTGCGCCGACTCAGTGAACTCACTATCAAACGGCTTTGCACGCCGCATTTTGGGACTCTGGACGGCGCGGGTGAATTGTTCCAACGAAATATCTCCGCTTTGATAGACTGGCGGAGCAAACTTGATAGTTTCATTTCCAGAGGGCTAAGCGTTGACCAGATGGCCAGCGAACTCATTGAGAAGGTTTGTGAAGGAATCGGTCGATCGGTCGCCGACGTTCCTCAGTATGTGCGAGTGTCGATTAGGGTTAGTGTCCTTGGCTTCGTGGGCTATTTGAAATGGAAGTCAGAGTAACGCTTTCTTCTGTGAGAAAAGGAGCACGAGATTGGGTCCCCCATCGTTCAATGCAAATTTGATACAAATAGTGACGCCGACCAGACGCAATATTGCGACGAACAAGCTGAGATGTTCCATCTGCGCGTCCATTTGAAGAAATGAGCTATTAAGTAGGCATCGTGAAGTAAAGGGACTGAAGTCTTAAGTAATCAACCTAGGGGTTACCTAGTAGCTAGCCCGAAAAATCGAAAATTGCCCAATTATGATAGCAGATTGAGGCACGTATCAATGAATAGACCTCGTCAGCTGATTGTGTGCCTCGTACTTACACTCACGATCCTCGCACCTATATACGGCGTTGCAAACGCGCTTCCGCCGCTCGCGGCTGGAACATTCCCCACGGGAACTATCGTCGTCCCAATGGACGACAAGCAGCCGGATCGAGTTCGTGTCTACGGATTGATTCATGAATTTCTGAGGAGCGGACCAGACGTTGGATTGGCCAGAGTTATCGAACCGCCAGACGTAACCATGCGAACATCGTTAACGCCGGGAGGGGCTGTCTATCAGGGCGGACCGTTTCTTATCGACCAGAAATATCTGACAAATGTGAACACTCTCCTCGCAACTCCAACCTTCAATAAAGTCTTAGTAACTCGCCTCACCGCGCCATTCACGACTAATCAGGTATTTTTCGTAAGGCAACCCACCAATATTCTCGTAATCAAGGGAATCTGGGGAAGAACAGACTACACTCTCAACCAAATGGGGATCAACTACACGATCGTCAGCCCCGATCAAGTGCTGAACAAACCGTCCATCATAAATCAATACTCGCTCATCGTGGTCGACTGCCCTGGATGGTTTGGAAATCCAGCCAGTTATCCAGCTGACAAGCGCACGAAGATTCAAGCCGTGTACGATGTCCTGCGGGCACACGCGCAAGCTGGCAACGAGATAATCTTTACAGATATCGCGCTTAAGGACTTGGATGCAACTTTCCCTGGTTATGTTCAACTCTTGGGCCCGAATGTGCCTGGGACCTGGGATTCGATCGTTTACAACCCTCCTGGCCCTGCGGGTACTTTTCCTCCTGAATTTCCTAGCCAGTACTATAACGTTGCCCCGGATCCAAAGAGCATCAAGATCTCGACAGAAGGCAGCGGATATGTTGTAGCCGGAGTCCAACCAGCACATGCGTCCGATGTTAGAATACTCATCGACAGCAAGAAGTTCAGCCTGCCTTCCCGATACGCGATTCTGGGTTTCTACTTTCAATTTGGTTCCGGCATTGTGGAAGGACTGGCCTTCCATCCGCAACAGCAGCTTCCTGTAGGAAGCAAAGGATACTATGCAGTCCTGGAGATTTACGGGAACAAGTTCGTTCACGGGCCGCAGATCGATTTTCTGGTTCAGGTGACGCCTAGCACACTGTCAATTGCTCAGAATAATGTTGCGGCCTACAGTGTTAGCGTAATCTCCCTCGGTAGCTTCAGCTCCCCGGTTAGCTTGCAAGTGTCAGGTTTTCCGACGCCATCAACTCCAAACTTGAGTCCAGCTTCCGTTACTCCTCCACCTGGGGGCACAGCGACCTCCACTCTTAGTATAGCCACAACATACAGCACGCCACCCGGTACTTACAATGTCACTGTGACCGGGACATCAACCCTCCCCTCCATAACCCGGAGCCAGACCGTTCAACTCAACGTGACCCTCGCGCGTCCGGATTTCGTTTTGAACGCCTCACCGACATTGCTCATAATCAACCAGTCGACTTGCGGCAACATTTCCGTCTCAGTGCGTGGCATAGGCGCATTTAACGCCCCAGTCAACCTCACCGTTTCAGGCCTTCCACAACAGGTCACCTACCAAATCGTTCCTAACCCTGTGACACCCTCAATCGGTGGGACTGTGTTCACGACACTTACAATATGTGCGGATTCGAATGCGGTCCCAGGCAACTACACGATAACTCTCACTGGCTCTGGGAGCGCACCGGATGGTACGACAATCGTTCACACGATGAACCTGGACCTCAGAATCCAACAACCCCCCTTATTCAACCCACTGATCTACCTGATCGTTCTGCTCCTCCTGCTCCTTGCTCTCGGTTTGGGCCTGCTGGTTGTATTCCTTTCCAGAAGAGGCCGCGGGCCTCGAGCGCGTCCGCGGGTACAGTACGTACTGCCTCTTCCCACAGTCCGATGCAGACATTGTGGACGATTGATGCCGCTGCATGCAGTCTACTGTCCTTACTGTGGTCGACCTCAGGTCATTCTCGCTCGACGACCTCCCAAGGTTATGGTGAGTCGTCCTAGGCGCGTGACAAGAAAAGGTGTTCTGGGATTTGTTCTGTCATTAGTCTCAGGAATCCTCATCATCCTCAATAGCGCGGCGCTCCTAGCGCCGTCGTTCTACGGTCCACCGGTAAACTGGTCTTCAATATTCTTTTGGATGCCAAGCTTGGGCCCGAGCTACGCGTTCGCTATTGGATTCATAATTGGTCTGGTCTTGATCTTCGGTGCGATCATCATGATCCTTGGGCACGGCGCATTGGCAGACGTAGTCATATTCCCATTCGCTATCTTCAGCCTGATCATCGGCGGCGGATTCGTTGCCGGAATGATCCTTGGCATCGTTGGTGGCATTATCGGCGCCCTGAAACGATGACCCTTAACGAAATATTTCGACAGTTTCACTAACATTTCTAATCGCCGTTCGTAGCTTCCATTTTCGGTAACAACACTGTGTTTCTCACCATGCTTGCTTAGTCGAAATTTACTGAAAGACTTCAACGAAATTTCATAGGCAGGAAAGTGAAGCCCCCAAATTCTGCTTCAGCATATCAACTTGAAGCTGAGCCGAGGGGGTATTTTGCAATGAAGCTGCATTTCGACACTACGATTTTCTGCCATAGTGTCGTGAGTTATGACGCGGATCAATGGTGAAAGTCCTAAGACACGAAGGCTACACACTTTCGAAGTTAGGTGCTAAGAAAAATGGAGCTCATGGAATATTATCGCGATTCGAGCGGATTCTGGCGGATAAAGAATTTCCGCAGACGACGCCGGGCCAGAATCTAGACACTTTCACTCCTCGTCCGGGTGCGTACTGAAATAAGCTAGAGCCGTCTCTAACCCGTGTGAATTTCGACGACGTCCTCATCGCCGAGCACGTGTTCTGGACCTACGCGCTCGCCTGCAAACTTGCTCGTAGGTCCCCAAATCCGTGAATAGCGATATTTGTTCGCTAATTCCGTATGAATGGTCCGCGCGAGCTCTCCTACAGTCGTTCCAACGCGGACCACAAATGGATATTCAGATGGTTTCGGTTCATTCGGCTCCTTTGTATAGACGCGTATGATCCCCAGGACGCGGAAGATTTTCTCACCGATCGAATTCAACCCTTGACCGGTAAGACACGATGTCCCAACCGCCTCCATAGATTGAGGAAGCTCTTTGTCGAATTCTGAAAGAGCAGCGCGAGCGTTCGGCAAGTCAAGCTTGTTCGCAACGATCACTGATGGTTTGTATATGGTCACATTCTCAAATATGGCGTCCTCCACGTCGCCTATCGAGACATCGCCGTAGATCCTCACAAGTGCGTTCTTGATACCGTAGCCGTGGAATAGCTCGCGTATCTGCTCAGGCTTGCAGGAGGATTGAGCTCCTGACGCAGCAATACGAATCTCTCCGGAGCCTTTCTCCCGCACGATCTCCACTTGTGTTGCTTGTCTCTGGGTCGAAATACGTGCCTCCTCCAATGCTGCAATAATTGTATGGAGTTGGCGCTTTGGATCTGTTGCCAAATCTACGACGAAGACCAACCCGTCGGAGTTTCGAATTAGGTCGATCGCTTCTGGTTGCAGCTCGTAGTTACCAGAGGAATTGATCTGAGGAGCTGGTAGCTCCACCAGTTGTAATTGTATATCCTCGTACTGTAACATTCCTGGAATGGGCCGCTGAGTTGTGTATTCATAAGCGGCAACATTCGCCTGAGCATTTGTGAGGGCTCGAAGCAGGCTGCTTCGGCCTGCGTTCGTTGGGCCAAGAATCATGAGTTGTGCTGCGCCTTCGCGTTCGACGTGCCAGGATGAGCGAGTGCCACCTCGTCTCCCGCGTTGTTCAGTGATCTCCTCTCGTAGTGTGGCCATTTTTGTCTTGATCTGGGCTCTTAGGCGCTCGTTGCCTTTGTGCTTGGGAATTTTGGAAAGGAATTCTTGGAATAGTTGAAGCTTTTCTCGCGGGTTCGTCGCGTTCAGGGCTTCATTCCATTTGGCCTTTGCTTCGGGCGGAAGGTTAGCGGGCAACTGTGGCTCACATGGAGTCTGATGGCCTTCAATGGAAGAGGAACGGTGCAGGTGGAGGATTAACGTCCTTTTCTGGTGTAGGAGAGACTACTGTTTTCGCGATGCGGTCGCCGAGCCGTTGTCTCTTTGATGAGGCCAGAACGCTCAGGCCCCCCAATGCGTAGAGCAGGGGCAGCCAATCGATGAAGCGGATTATGTTTCGTATGAAAGCCGCGGCGAAGGAACAAGGATCTCCATCACTTCCAAGGACGCGAATTTTCAATATGCTTTTTCCCAAGGTGGCGGCGAACAACCCTTCCATGACAAAGTAATACACGAAAGTTAGAACAACAAGGTAAACTGTAATGGACATGTCAGGAGGACTGTTCCAGAGCCCAGCTAAACCTTCTCCCAAAGCAAGTCTCACGAACGCCCACGCTAAGAGGAGGATAACGGAGTCGATGATTCCTGCTGCAATTCTTCTTGTCAGCGGAGCTGGTTTTACTTGGATTGGTGGTGAGGATAACGTTTCGATGGTTATTTCTCGATGTTCATCATGATGGTCGTGTTCGTCATGACTTCCCATTTGGACCACTGACTTTGGAGGGTTGGTGAGTTAGTAAGTTATCCTTCGCGGGTTGTTTTTGGTTGATGAAATTTTCTGGGTTCAGACATATGCTTAAATACTGTGCGAAGGCGATATCGGGTCTACCAAACAGAGGAGTAATAGAACAAAGTTATGGCGGACGTATGCCCCACCTGTGGGCTTCCTAAGGATCTCTGTGTCTGCGGAACCATTAGCATGGAGCAGCAGCTTGTCAAGGTCCGCCTTGAGACTAGAAAATGGGGTAAAGCCACCACAATTATTGAAGGCATAAACTCGAAGAGTGTTGACCTTGGCGATCTTGGCGCGAAATTGAAGACTTACTGTGCTTGCGGCGGCACGTCAAAAGACGGCTTGATAATGCTCCAGGGAGACCACCGTAACAGGGTAAAGCATCTGCTCGTGCAGTTCGGGTTCCCTGAGGGCTCGATCGAAATCCACTGAAGCAGATTCTTGAAGGGAGACTGGTATGAACCGATTTCTTGAAACTGTGAAGAGCCTGAAGCGTTCTGGTCCGGCTCCGCAAATCTGTCCTGCATGCGGAAGCGTTCGGATCAGATTCCAGGGGTCTCTTGACGGATGGCTCCTGCCACCCGTCTATTCGTGTGAGGAATGCGGGTATGTGGGAAGACTAATCCTAGAGATGCAGGAGCCTGCAGAAAAGAAACGTTGAAACATTAATGTCCTGGGGAAGATGAGAGGACGATAGTCGGGAGAATAAAAGAAAGACATGAGACAGCTGTTAAGCCGACTCAGCCGAGTTAGATGTCTAGCTTTAGGGCTTCTTTGAGGCCCTTGTAGCGGTTTCTAACGGTGACCTCGGTGACGTTGGCTACTTCAGCTATCTCTTTCTGGGTTTTCTTTTCACCTTCGAGTACGCACGCAACGTAGAGGGACGCGGCGGCCAGGCCCATCGGGTCTTTGCCCGCGACGATGCCCATCCTTTTGGCCTCGTTAATGATCTTGATTGCGCGTTGCTGTGTTGGCATCGATATCTCGACCTTCGTGGCGATCTTCGAAATGCATTTGACCGGGTCTTCGACAGGCATTCTGAGATCTAATTCTCTGACAAGTAACCTGTAGCATCTTGCAACGTCTTTCTTGCGGATTCTGCTAGCTGCGGATACGTCCTTTAGCGTCCTTGGTGTTTCCGACAATCTGCAGGCGGCGTACAGTGATGCGGCCGCTATTGCAGCGATTGATCGACCTCTGACGAGGCCGTTGTCGAGGGCTTTTCGATAGACGATCGCGGCACGTTCCTTTATTGAGGCTGGAATATGCAGCATGTCAGTGAGTCTGTCAAGCTCTGCCATCGCCTGGGCGAGGTTCCGGTCTGCGGAGGAATGGACCCTAGTTCTGATTTGCCATTTCCTCAGGCGGAGCATCTCAAGCCTTGTGGCTAACGGGAGTTGTCGCCCGTACGCATCTCTATTCACTCGGTCGATAACGGTTGACAATCCTTTGTCGTGGATCGAGAAGGATGTCGGAATTCCAACGCGTCCTCGCGCATCCTTTTCTTCCTTCGTGAACGCGCGCCATTCAGGACCCTGATTAACCGAATGCTCACTGATAACTAGACCACAATCGTGGCATATGATCTCTCCGAGATCATAATCCTCTACGAGGTTAGTGCTACCACATTCGGGGCAGTTAGTTAACTTCCCCATTTTCCTAGTTGTTGCGCTAGTGCTCATTTTTCTTCAATTATCTCCATGCTTTACGCTCGAGCCATCTTCTTCAGTAGAACAACACGCGTCGTTCTCCTCAGGAGTCAGTCATCCGGCCCGAAAGCTATAATAACCCAAACAGTAACGTATTTAAGTCTTGCGTCGGATATTAGCATTTCTCAGTCAAAAAGCCCGAAAAAGACCGCTTTTCACCTCTTTGACGCTGTATTCACGATTCTGATGCTGCCTTACTGTCTCAGCAAAAGTGGAACATTGGGGCAGGTTTCGGAGCGATCAACTGCCTTGTTTTGGCGAAAGAGCCGCGCTTATGATGCGTCGAGCTGTTTTCGGAAGTAGATGCTGTCTGACTCTCGTCGAAGGAATCGGGAATACCGTGCACATTCGGAAACAAGCATGGGTTGCTGATCGTCTGGTGACGTGATGACCTCGATGTTGATGAGCCTAAATCGATCTTGATCTGGGTCTTTGCCAAACAAGGCTCTGAAGTCTTCGAGTGAAAGTTCTGATGCAAGTGGGTCCTTTGTGTCAATCACGATTGGTATGTTGCGTATCGGGACTCTGATGACGATTTCAGCCGGCAAGGAGACCGCTTTCCTCCCTGCCACGTTTTGATAAAACTTCTAACCAGGGATTATTTGTGAAGAAGGATGGTAGTTCTGCTCCAGGTCCTGTGAACTGCCGCTGTGTTTGGACCATTGGAGGTGCGGTAATTCGTTCAGGAGAACTAGGCGCGGTGGGAACGGACTGTTGAAAGGTCTTCAATTCTTCACGAAGATTGGAGATAGTTCGCTCCATCTCAAGGTACATGGATTTGAGGCTTGCAAGTTCAGTCGCGAATGCCGGATCAGTATTCTGAACGATTTGCGTTGTCTGTGGTGGCTGAGTAGGCTGTGGGGGAACGATCTCTTCGATTCTACGATCATCGAACAGGAGCAAGCCTATACCATGCGAACGGAACACATCAGCATCGATCGCAGTGCCGAGTAACTTGGGCGCGGCCAAGTAGAGTTGATGTACTGAGCTCCTTAACGCTGAGAGGTCGAGTATGGACCCCAGGATCTTGTTCCTCTGAATGAACGTATCATTACTCAGAATAGCGACAAAGGTCTTGTCTGGTCCGATTAGCAAAGATAGACCAGGGGGAGAGTTTGGGATGGGCTCAGCTGACTGGCCGCCCATCGCTAGGAAGTAATGAAGCAGCCTCTCCTCTATCGGGAGGTTAGCCACTGAACTTCATCCATCCTTCGAGTCGCTGCCAGTCCCATTCGTATTCGTCTGGTACGGCGAAACCGTAGATTATGCATCCATGCCAGACTGAGAATTGTGGCGATTTTGTCATCTTCACGGAAACGTTCTTGATTCCTTTGTCGCGCAGCAGCAGCTTGATCTTTGTCGGAGCGTCCACTGCGACGGCCTCGAGGGGTTCAGGGACGGTCCAGCTGAAGTTTCCTCCGGACAGGAGTATCTCGCGATAGAGCAATGGTTGAAGTTCTACAGGGCATCTTTCAACTGATGCGATAATGGCGTCTCCGAAGTCGAGCATGCCGCGAAAGACGGTGTCACCCATCTTCACGTCTTTGGGGCGGGGCATTCCGCGGCCGAAGTAGCTCTCGAAAATCTCGTGATTGGGGTTGAAGACGTACTCGCCGATAAGGAATCGAGTCCAAGAATCCTTTTCGAGGTCGATTTCAATGCGAGTTCCGGGAACCTTGTGTCTTGCTCGGAACTTTCTTGGTGATTTCTTTGCTTCTAGAATCGCTGTATCTAGATCGGCAGGGACTAAGCCAATGCTCTCCTTAACCTTCCGAACTAGTGCTTCTTCGTTTGCTAGGTCAGCGTAACCAGCATCCTTCAGGATCTCGGACGTGATGGCGTTGGCATCGCCTCCTCCGCGGTTCAAAGCGACCTGGGAAGTGCGTATTGGATACTTTGAAATCGGGCAGACCTGACTGTTGCCATGCCCCGATTCTATGACAACGCATGTTGTTACTCCATGCCCTATTGCCACGGCGAAGGGTTGTGGGATGACGGTGACGGCTCGGACGGAGCCGGTTGCATTGGCTTGCTTGAAGGTATCTAGAAGCTGCTCGTACATGTAGCGCGGTGATACGGATGAGAGTGAGGCAACTACATTGTAACCTTGGAAGCCGTTGTTCGGTTCCGGTGTGAACGTGCTAAGTCCGTATTCCGAGAGCGCGCCAACGACTCTCCAAGCAGTCTCGTCAGCCTTTTCGATAACTCCGTTGCGCATAGGATAAATTAGACGACTTGACAGGTCCTCATTGGATTGGAGGTAGAGTGGCACCTCTTCGCCTACTATAACATCGGGCGCTGTTTCAAAGGCCTTGTACATCACTGACTTCTTGTCGGGGAAGTAACCTCGATTGTTCACAACTCGAGGAGCATCACCGCATGTAATTGGACCGAATTTGAAATCACTCGTCCCGAAATCCATGGCAAAGGTGTAGTGGCTTCTGTAACTGTCTGTTACCATTACGATCTCACTCCCTCTACGACGAGGTGCTTACCTACAATGCGGACGACGACTTCTTGGTCGGGACCGAATGGGAAAGAGGAATCCTTGACGAGGTCAGCGGGAATGTAGAGGATGCCTGTCTTGCTTCGATCGCTGCGCGTTGGCAGGATTATTTTCGCGGATCCTTCGAGCATGTGATAGTTCACCATGCAAACAACAATGCAAACCAACTGTCGAAAAGTCGCGATATAACGCACCTAGGGATAGGTGTCAGGGGTGAGCCGAGTGAAACTAAACAAGCATGTTACTGCCGTCGGTAACGCTAACAACCTTAGGTAGTTTTCGTGATCGCTACCGGAGAATTGTGCAACGAAAACTCGTCTCCATTGACTCGAATTGGCTTGCGTTGGCTATCTGGTTAAATAATGCATAACATACGTCATATTCACGACTATTCAGCAGGCACCGATCATGCTCGGACAATCCCAAGCCGCATTTTCGACTCTAAGCGTTGATTCGCTATTGGCTGAAGTTGGGAATACCCCGCTGATTGACCTGAGCTTCTTGACCTCCAGAAAACTGGGTGTGCGGGTTTACGGGAAAGCTGAGTGGTTGAACCCAACTGGGTCAGTGAAGGACCGGTCGGCGCTGTCTATAATATCGACCGCTGAAAGTGGCGGTCAACTGACTTCCTCCAAGACAATACTGGATGCGACGTCGGGGAATGCGGGAATAGCGTATGCGATGATAGGGGCAACCAAAGGTTACAAAGTAATGCTCACGATCCCGAAGAATGCCAACGAGGAGCGGAAGCGTATCTTACGGGCCTACGGCGTTGAGTTGGTTTACACGGACCCTCTTGAAGGTTCCGACGGCGCAATACGTAAGGCGCGTGAAATCTACTCCGGGAATCCTTCCAGATATTTCTATGCGGACCAATATTCAAACGAGGCAAATTGGCGTGCGCACTACGATACGACAGGTCCGGAAATCTGGAGCCAAACCTCAAGTTCAGTAACTCATTTGGTCGCCGGAGTTGGAACTGGTGGAACATTGATGGGGGTTGGTAGGAGGCTTCGTGAGTACAATCAGCGCATACAGATCATAGCGGTTCAACCAAGTTCACCTTTCCATGGAATAGAAGGCCTCAAGCACATTCCCACATCGATCCGACCTAAGATCTACGATCCAACTTTCCCGGATCGCGTGGTTGAAGTTGCCACGGAAGAGGCCCAGCAGCAAGTGAGGCAACTCGCCAATGAACATGGAATTCTGGTCGGGGTATCGTCAGGTGCAGCGCTGGCAGCGTCTCGAAAGATCGCTTCAGAGATTGAAGGAGGAACGGTCGTGGCGATCTTGCCCGATAGCGGTGAGCGATACCTCAGCGAGAAATTTTGGGAGGACTCCTGATGCCGGTCCTTATCAGAAACAGTGATCTGCAATTTATCATGAGCCACGCGAAGTCGACCTACCCAGAAGAATGCTGTGGTTTTCTGCTCGGCTTGGATTCAGTGGTTCGAACAGTGGAACGGATCGTGTCGGTTCAGAATGTGAATCAGGATTCGCGGAGAAATAGATACAACATTGATCCAAAGGACTTGATCCGCGCTGATGAAGAGGCCCGCAGGTCGAATATGAGTCTGATCGGGATCTATCACTCACATCCAGATACGCCCGCACAGCCATCTCAGTTCGATTTGGAACACGCCTGGCCATGGTACACGTACTTACTTCTCTCAGTCCAGAATGGTCAGCCAAAAGATGTAGCGGCCTGGAATCTCAGCGAAGACAGGTCAGCGTTTCATCTTGATGATCTGAAAGTCACTGGAGACGAATGAGGAAATGTCAATCAAAGTGATGATCCCCACTGCCCTTCGGCATTACGTGGGAAACCAGGAGAGCGTGCTGCTCCAAGGCGGTACGGTAGGGGAAGTGGTAAAGAGACTCGCAGAATCCTACCAGGCACTGGAAAGACATCTGTTCAACGAGCAAGGTAAGATCCGCAACTTCGTCAACATATACCTAAACGAGGAAGACATTCGCTATCTCAAGAATGTTGAGACTCCAGTCAAAGAGGGCGACACGATAACCATCGTCCCAGCTATTGCTGGAGGCGTCACCCAGCTAGAACGATCCATCCAGAAGTCTTCTGTTGCGGAGTTGACTCAAGAAGAGATTCGCCGTTATGGCCGGCACTTGATAATGCCGGAAATCGGTCTTGCAGGGCAGAAGAAGCTCAAAGCTGCCAAAGTGTTGTTGGTCGGCGCTGGCGGCCTCGGATCGCCTCTCTCGCTCTATCTTGCCGCAGCAGGCATCGGTCGAATTGGATTAGTCGACTATGATCTCGTTGACTACAGCAATCTGCAGCGCCAGATCATCTACTCAGTCCGCGATGTGAACCGTCCCAAATTGGAAGCAGCGAAGGATCGGATTCTCGAAATAAACCCGAACGTCCAAGTGGACACGTACGAAACCAGGCTGACGTCTGAGAACGCTATGGAAATTGTTCGGGACTACGATGTGGTCATCGATGGGACGGATAACTTTCCAACTCGATATCTCGTGAACGACGCCTGCGTCCTGCTGGGCAAACCGAACGTTTACGGGAGTATATTCAGGTTCGAGGGACAAGTGTCAGTCTTCGATTCCAAACGCGGGCCGTGCTATCGATGTCTCTACCCCGAACCGCCGCCACCTGGTCTGGTTCCATCATGCGCCGAAGGAGGCGTACTCGGGGTGCTGCCAGGCGTTATTGGCACTCTGCAGGCTACCGAGGCGATCAAGCTCATTCTGGGAAAGGGGGAGTCTCTAGTCGGGAGGCTGTTGCTCTTCGATGCGTTGAAGATGGATTTCCGAGAGCTTCGACTTCAGAAAGATCCAAACTGCCCAATATGCGGAAAGAACCCGACCATCAAAACACTGATCGACTACGAAGCTTTCTGCGGACTCGGACGCGGAGGCGTGGACACTGTAAGCGAGGAAAACGAGATCACTGTCACCGAGCTCAAAAGTGCAATGGACCGAGGAGCACATGTCAATCTCATCGATGTCAGAGAACCACACGAATACGAAATCTGCAGAATTGAGGGCAGCAGACTGATTCCAGTCGGCGAAATGTCGAACCGAGTAAACGAGTTCAACCTCACGGATGAGTATGTCTTCCAGTGCCATACAGGAGTCAGAAGCGGATGGGCCGTGAACTTTCTCCGCCAACTAGGCTTCAAGAAAGTGAAGAACCTGAAAGGCGGCATCGACGCTTGGGCTATGGAAATAGACCCAACAATGTCAAGATATTAGGCAACTGACCTTAAGGGAACCTTACCGATTCTTCAACCTCTACTGAAACGTTGACGTGATGTTGCTCGGTGAGGGGTTTCAGAAGCTCTTCGATTCCGCTCTTGTCAGCACTAGGTCCCTCGTAAGTAACCGAGTACTCCTTTCCCGGTTTTATCACGGAAGAAACCTCTTTCTTGAAACCCGCGGTAGCTAGAGTCGCATCAACCTGCTTCAGAACGACAACAGGGACGTCACCTACTGTCATCGACAGACCGACGATCAGAAGCATGATTTCTCAGGGTTGGTTGCAGGGAGCAGAATGATAAACGCTGTCCTAGCCATTGAAACGAAGGAGTTCGTTCACGAAGGGTACTCTCTAGGACCACGGCTAGAATTTCCGGTACCGATAATCGAAAAATTCCTGCTGATACTCGGTGGGTTTGAATCCCAGCTTATTAGCGAGTTCTTCCGGATTTTCCCCGGCTATTTCTGAGCATAGGTCATTTCGGCTTTCCCGTTCGATGTTTGGGTTGCTGAGGATACTGCGCGTCTTGAGTTGCTCTTGACTGTATTTCTCTAGCCACCGTATCGAGCTTCTCATTCTCATGTTCCAGCTGAATCATCTTGGTCAGAATCTCATCTTCGGTGGCGTCTCTGAGCAATGCGGCGTTGAAGGTACCCAATCGGGCTAGAACTTGGTACGCTTGAATACGGTATTGAGCCTCCTCAGCGCTGCGCTCCGACTTGGCGACTTCGTATATGCGCTCGAAAGAATTCATGCCAAGCTCAAGCATACGGGTCCGCTTTCGCTGCCTTTCGGCGATGATTGCTTCCTCATCACCCTTCTGCATCGGAAACTTCGTAACGCGGGCTAGAGTGCAGAGTTCCTTAATCTCGGCCACGGCGACTACAATTTCTGATGTCGATAATTCGTTTTTCGACCGCGA
>Ga0209321_10001847_pt1 | contig 14326 bp, 25 predicted proteins | sample Rifsed16ft4_FD_184012 | JGI IMG/M metagenome (GOLD analysis project Ga0209321, IMG submission 184012) | Soil microbial communities from Rifle, Colorado, USA - sediment 16ft 4 - CSP-I_5_4 (version 2) | ecosystem: Environmental > Terrestrial > Deep subsurface > Rock core/Sediment | place: Rifle... | reverse complement strand
GTACAATAAAACTTGGGTGGCTACGATGCCGATTGCCGGTGTGTACGATATAGAAAAAAATAAAGTGTCGGAAATCGAATTAAGTGATGCTGTTTTTGACGCGGAAGTAAACGAAGCCGTTTTATATGAAGTAGTGAAGATGCAGCTTGCAGTCAGGAGGCGCGGGACTGCCGCTACCAAAGAGAGGGGAGAAATCTCCGGCGGGGGCAAGAAGCCCTGGCGCCAGAAGGGAACAGGGAGGGCGAGAGCGGGTACTACAAGGTCCCCTCTGTGGCGCGGCGGCGGGACAGTATTTGGTCCCCATCCCCGTGATTATTCTTTCAAAGTGCCAAAGAAGGTGAGAAGAAAAGCTCTATTATCCGCCCTGACCTTGAAACTTAGAGGCAATAAGGTGGTTATTCTGAGGGATTTCCCTCTGGAGGAAATAAAAACAAAGAAATTTCAAGAGGTGGTTGACAGGTTCGGATGGGGGAAAGTGCTTTTTATTTTGGATAAATCTTATCCAATCCTGGAGAAGTCATCGAGAAACATTAAAAACGTCAAAATGATGAGAACAGGGGGAATTAATGTCTATGACTTGCTGAACCATGAGCATGTCGTTTTATTGGAACCCTCGGTAAAGCTGATTGAAGGGACATTAGTTTCATAATGGAACAGCATCGCATTATTAAAAAATACTTAGTTACGGAAAAAAGCACTGTTTCCAAGGATGAGGGCAATAAGTACACCTTTCAGGTAGATAGGGGCGCCAACAAGATCGAAATAGGCATGGCGGTTGAAGGCCTTTTTAAGGTTAAGGTATTGGATGTTCATGTCATGAATGTCCCTGGGAAGAAAAAGAAGGTGGGCAAAGTAATAGGGCAAAAAAGCCACTGGAAGAAGGCGATAGTAACGCTTGCCAAGGATAACCGCATTGAGATAATTGAGGGCGTGTAATTCTGTACCGTATAAAGTTAAGAGACTTAAGGGATAAGGCTGATGGCAATAAGAAAATATAAACCTACATCGCCGGGCAGAAGGTTCCAGACCTGTTCCGATTTCCGGGAGATTACATCAACAGAGCCGGAAAAAAAACTTCTCAAAGCCCTCAAAAAAACAGGGGGGCGGAATTCCTACGGCAGGATCACCAGCAGGCACATAGGTGGCGGGCATAAGAGGAAGTATAGGTTGGTCGATTTTAGGCGTGACAAGCTGAATGTTCCGGCCAAGGTCGCGTCCATAGAATATGATCCCAACAGGACATCAAGGATTGCGCTCTTGAATTACACCGATGGCGAAAAGCGATACATTATTGCCCCTGCAAAATTGGCCGTTGGCGATCGGGTGATAAGCGGCGAGAACGTGGATATTAAGCAGGGCAATAATATACCTTTGAAGAATATTCCTCTTGGGTCTCTTATTCATAATCTGGAAATCAAGGCGGGGAGAGGCGGACAAATGATCCGGAGCGCAGGCGCCTTCGGACAACTTATGGCAAAGGAAGGCCGCTATGCCCAGGTTCGGTTGCCTTCAGGCGAGGTAAGGAAGATTTTCATAGAGTGTAAGGCGACGATCGGTCAGGTGGGGAATATCGACCATGAAAATGTTAGCCTGGGCAAGGCGGGGCGGGCAAGATGGTTTGGAAGGCGTCCGAAGGTGCGAGGCGTGGCCATGAATCCTGTCGATCATCCTATGGGGGGAGGGGAGGGAAAATCCTCAGGAGGCAGGCATCCCTGCACACCCTGGGGAGTTCCGACAAAAGGTCACAAAACCAGGAATAATAAGAGCACTGATAAATATATTGTAAAGGGAAGAGGTTGAAAAGGTGGCGCGTTCGATAAAGAAGGGTGCGTACGTTGAAGGCAAGCTTCTGGCAAAGGTAAGATCAGCGGAAACGGCAGGGAGCAAAGGCTTGATAAAAACATGGTCTCGCCGTTCTACCGTGACGCCTGAATTGATAGGCCATACCTTTGCCGTACATAATGGTAAAAAGTTTATTCCAGTCTTTATTACCGAAAATATGGTAGGGCATAAGTTAGGTGAGTTTGCCCCCACAAGGACGTTCTACAGTCACGCGGGCGATAGGAAAACAAAAGTTCGCAAATAAAAGGCAGCCCCGATCGAGACGCAGCTTTGAGGGCGTTGTTGCCCTCATTTTGACGGGGCAGGTGTTTTATCTGCCTATGATGGTTATTTGGAGAAGATATGGAAGCAAGGGCAACCGCTAAATATATTCGGGTTTCTCCCCAGAAGGCAAGGTTGGTGGTGGATTTGATTCGAGGGAAGAAGATTGGTGAAGCCCGGCAAATACTGATGTTTACTAGAAAATATGCTGCCTCGGCGGTGCAGAAGGTATTAGGTTCAGCCGTTGCTAATGCCAGGCAGAATGCCTCTATGGATGAGAATATTCTCTCTGTGAAAGAAATTTTTGTAGATCAGGGGCCATCTCTTAAGCGCTGGAGAGCGAGAGCCCAAGGAAGGGCCGCCTCCATAAAAAAGAGGATGAGTCACATAACGGTGATTTTAAGTGAAGAGTAGCGGCCAAGGTGGATGAAGTTAAGATAATCTATAGATAAAGCGTTATCATGTAGGAGGTGAAGGGTTGGGGCAGAAGGTAAACCCGATCGGGTTTCGGTTAGGTGGTGTTAAGACATGGAGATCATTATGGTTTACTGAAAAAAACTACAGCACTCTCCTCCATGAAGATATCGGCATTCGAAAATATCTAAAGAAGAAGCTTTATCACGCGGGTATTTCAAGGATTGAAATAGAGCGGGCTGGCAATAAATCTAAGGTCAATATATATGCGGCCCGGCCGGGAATTATCATAGGCAAGAAAGGCGCGGAGATTGAGAAACTGAAGAAAGATCTGGAAACGGTAAGTTCAGGGGAAGCGATCATAAATATCCTTGAGGTGCGCAAACCGGAAGTAGATGCTCAGCTTGTGGCCGAAAATATTGCCCTCCAGTTGGAAAGACGTGTCGCCTTTAGGAGGGCTATGAAAAAATGCGTTACCGCGGCACTGAAGTTTGGCGCTAAGGGTATCAGGGTGGGTTGCTCCGGAAGACTTGGCGGGGCTGAAATGTCACGTTCGGAGTGGTACAGAGAGGGGAGAGTTCCCCTGCATACCTTAAGAGCGGATATCGATTATGGATTTACCGAGGCTCATACCGCCTATGGACTTATTGGGGTAAAGGTTCTGATATTTCACGGCGAGGTGCTGCCGGGGGACAAGAAGCGGCCTATTGGGTAAGTATATGATTTTGATATTGAAAAACTGGCCGTAATGCTGGTATTCATACCAGAGGGAGATAATGTGTTATGTTAATGCCGAAGAGAGTTAAATATAGAAAGCTGCAGAAAGGCAGGATGGGCGGGAAGGCCTTAAGGGGCGCTAACGTGGCTTTTGGGGAATTCGGGCTCCAGGCTGCCGAATGTGGCTGGATAACGGCAAGGCAAATAGAAGCTGCCCGAATCGCCATGACGCGCTATGTAAAGCGGGGGGGGAAAATCTGGATAAGAGTATTTCCCCATAAATCCGTCACTAAGAAACCGGCGGAAACACGAATGGGAAAAGGCAAGGGGGCGCCGGAAGAATGGGTTGCGGTGGTCAAACCGGGTGTTGTGTTATACGAAATGGATGGAGTTACAAAGGAAGTGGCTCACGAAGCTTTTCGGCTGGCCGCTCATAAGCTTCCCATAGCGACGAAGATCCTGGCGAGGGAGATGCTTTTATGAAGATAAAAGAAATTCGCGATATGGGTGCTGAGGAATTAAATCGAAAAAAAAGTGAATTGCAGGAGGACCTCTTCAGACTCCGCATCCGTCATGCCTCTGGACAACTGGAAGCTCATACTACACTTGGGAGGACAAGAAAGGACATTGCAAGGATAAAAACTGTGCTGAGGGAAAGGGAGAGGGAATAGGGAATGGATGAGCGGGGCAATAAGAGGGTCATTACGGGCGTCGTCGTCAGTAATAAGATGGAAAAGACGATTGTGATTCGTGCTGAGAGGCTGGTGAAACATCCGTTATTCCACAAGTATGTAAGGAGGCACGTTAAGTATAAGGCACATGATGAGAGAAACGAGTGTAATATCGGCGATAAAGTTTTGATTGTTGAATCGAGGCCGCTAAGCAAGGATAAACGCTGGCGGATGCGTGAAGTGCTGGAGAAAGCGAGATAGATATTATGATTCAGATGCAGACCATTTTAAATGTGGCCGATAATTCCGGTGCGAAGAAGGTTGCGTGCATAAAGGTGCTGGGAGGGTCAAAGAGAAGGTACGCCAGTGTAGGTGACGTTATTGTCGTATCTGTGAAAGAATCTATTCCAAATTCAAAAGTTAAAAAAGGCGATGTAATGAAGGCCGTTATTGTCCGCACCGTTAAGGAGGTAAGAAGAACGGACGGTTCTTATCTGAAATTTGATGATAATTCCGCTGTGCTGATTACGAACCAGATGGAGCCCGTGGGCACCAGAATATTCGGTCCCGTTGCCCGTGAGTTAAGGGCTAAACAGTTTATGAAGATAATATCTTTGGCGCCGGAGGTTTTATAAAGTCAGATGCCTGTAGACATCTTGCAGATCGGCCTGTGGTGAAGAAAAATAGAGAAAGTTTTTGCACTGGGGATAGAAAATGCGGGGAGTTAGGTTAAAAAAAGGGGATAAGGTGAAGGTTGTTGCCGGTAAAGAAAAAGGGAAAACCGGCAAGATACTGAAGGTCGTCGCTGATAAAAACAAGGTAGTGGTAGAAAAACTGAATTTTGTCAAAAGGCATCAAAAGCCCGATGCAAAAGGCAAAGGGGGAATAGTGGAAAAAGAAGGACCTATCCATATCTCCAACGTGATGCTTCTTTGCAACAAGTGTGAAATGGGCGTCAGAGTGGGGCACAAAGTACTGGAAGATGGTAAGAAGGTCCGTGCGTGCACTAAATGTCATGAAATATTAGATGCTTAGAGTCGAGGAAACATGCCAAGATTAAAGGAATATTACACAGAAAAAGTTGTCCCTGCTTTAATCAAGGATTTTGGGTATAAAAACCGCATGCAGGTTCCCAAAATGGAAAAAATCGTTGTTAATATGGGGGTCGGCGAAGCGATTCAGAACATTAAAGTCATTGATAAAGCTGCCGAGGAGTTGGCGTTGTTAACAGGCCAGAAAGCGGTGATTACTAAGGCAAGGCGTTCCATTGCCACCTTTAAGCTGCGCAAGGGGATGTCCATTGGTTGCTGCGTGACCTTGAGAAAGGATAAAATGTACGAGTTTTTTGACCGGCTGGTAAGCGTAGCAATCCCCAGGATCAGGGATTTTCGGGGTATTTCACCAGATTCTTTTGACGGCAGGGGAAATTTTGCTATGGGATTGCAGGAACAAATAATTTTCCCGGAGATAGATTACGATAAAATTGAGAAGGTAAGGGGCATGAACATCGTGATTGTGACGACGGCCAGGACAGATGAAGAGGCTAAAGGACTCCTTAAATACATGGGGGTTCCCTTCCGAAGTTAGGGAGTAGATTCATCTGTGATTCACGAGGGACGAGCGCGGAGGAAAGAGTGGCAAAGAAATCCTTAATTGCAAAGGCTAAAAGCAAGATGAAGTTTTCTGTAAGACAATACAACCGCTGTCCGCTCTGCGGACGGCCGAGAGCCTATTATAGAAAATTCGATATGTGCAGAATATGTTTCAGAAACCTTTCGCTTAGGGGAGAAATTCCCGGCGTTATCAAGTCCAGCTGGTAGGAAGAAGGAGTAATTTATGGGAGTGAGCGATCCTATTGCCGACATGTTGACAAGGATCAGAAATGCCAACAGGGTGCATTTTAAGCATGTGGATGTGATATTGTCCCGTATCAACCAGAACCTCTGCAAAGTACTGAAAAAGTCCGGCTATATCAGCGGTTATGATGTAAAAAAAGACAAAGCAGGGCATGAGGTAATGAGAGTTTATCTCAAGTACCCTGATGTTAAGAAAAACAGCATCAGTGATATACAGCGTATTAGCAAGCCAGGCCGGAGGGTTTATGTAAAAAGCGGTAATATTCCCAAGGTGCTGGATGGTTATGGGATCGCTGTCATATCTACATCCAAAGGGGTCATGACAGATAAAGAGGCCAAAGCGCTTAATGTAGGCGGTGAACTTCTCTGTAGTGTACGGTAAATAGCTAATGAGGGGATCTGCTTTACCTTTGGTTCTTTCGGAGATAAATTAATGTCGAGAATTGGAAAGAAGCTGATAGAATTTCCTGCGGGTGTAAAGATATTGCAGGAAGGATCTGTTATTAAAGTTGATGGCCCCAAGGGCGCCTTATCCATGAAGTTGCCATCGGGCATTGAAGTCAACGTGGATAATGGAGCAATCGCGGTCAGAAGCGTTTCAGATATCAGGAAAGAGAAAGCCTATCATGGGTTAGTGCGGACCATTCTGGGGAATATGGTAACAGGTGTGAGCAAGGGCTTTGAAAAGGGCTTGGAAATATCGGGAGTTGGCTACCGTGCCGAAGTGAAGGAGGGGGTCGTTAAGTTTCTTCTCGGTTATTCAAATCCCATAGAATATGTAATCCCTCCGGGGATTGACATCAAGGTGGATAAGCAGGTTAATATCGTTGTAAGCGGTATAAATAAAGAGATCGTGGGTAGAGTGGCTGCAGAGATTCGAGCCCTAAAGAAGCCGGAGCCCTATAAGGGCAAAGGCATAAAATATGTTGGTGAGAAGATCAGGAGAAAAGTCGGCAAATCCGTCGGGGCTTAAGAGAACGGCAGGCTTCTGTTAATTAATTTTGTGCGGGAAGAGGTAGGACATTGGCAACGAATAGGGTGGAAAAAATCAGGACCAAGCGTAAAGCAAGGGTGAGGGGAAAGATAACCGGCACGGAAACGAGGCCGAGACTTTCCGTGTTCCGGAGCGCGAGGCATATCTCTGTTCAGGCCATTGCCGATGATAGGGCATGCACCCTCACTGAGGCATCAACTTTAAGCAAGGAACTTAAGGATATAGTTCGGGGGATGAAAAAGATTGATGCGTCTAAAGAAGTGGGGAAATTATTGTCGCAACGCTTAATTACCCGAGGCATAGAGCGTGTCGTCTTTGACAGAGGGCGCTTCCTTTATCATGGAAGGGTAAAAGCATTAGCCGATGCCGCCAGGGAAGCGGGATTGAAATTTTAAGATGCCTGATAACTTTATTAAAGGGGCGACCATTGGATAGAAAAGAAGTAAGTGAGCCGGAACTCCAAGACAGGGTTATAGCAATTAACAGGACCGCAAAAGTTGTTAAGGGCGGCAGAAGGTTCAGATTCAGCGCCGTGGTGGTTGTCGGCGATGGAGACGGTTCTGTCGGCGCCGGCTTGGGGAAGGCGCATGAGGTGCCGGAGGCGATCAGAAAGGGCACGGAACAGGCCAAGAAAAGTATGCAGAAGGTTGCTATTACAGGGAGAACCATTCCCTATGAAGTCATAGGACATTACGGGGCAGGCAAGGTGCTTCTGAAACCCGCATCGGAAGGAACGGGACTAATTGCCGGAGGGGCTGTCAGAGCAGTGCTCGAGGTTGCCGGGGTGCACAATATTTTGACTAAATGTTTGGGCTCTCATAATCCTCACAACCTGGTTAAAGCGACCATAGAGGGTCTTTGTCAGTTGCGGTTGCCATCGGAGATTGCTGCCCTAAGAGGGAAGGAGCTCTCGGAAATATGAAAAAATTAAGGATAAAACAGGTCAAGAGTTATATCGGCAGACCGGAGAAGCAACGGCGGATATTGCGCGGCATGGGATTGGGAAGATTAAATAAAACCGTACTGCTTAACGATACACCGGAGATCCGCGGGATGGCTCAGAAGGTTACCCATCTGGTGACGATGGAAGAAGTTCAGGGGTAAATATATGAATTTAGGCGCCTTAAAACCACCGCATGGTTCCAGAAAGAAAAGGAAAAGAGTGGGACGGGGCGATGGCTCCGGCCATGGCGGGACGTCTTGTAAAGGAGCCAAGGGTCAGAATGCCCGCTCGGGAGGCGGCGTCGGTCCCGCATTTGAAGGCGGACAGATGCCTCTTACGAGAAGGCTGCCCAAGCGGGGATTTCGCAACCCCTTCCGCAGGGACATTGCCGTGATTAACATAGGGCAATTAGGAATATTTCCCCAGGGAACAGTCATTGATGAAGAGCTTCTGGCAACCAGTGGTTTGATCAGGAGAAAGGCTCAGGGCGTTAAAGTCCTGGGTAAAGGGAGTATAGATCATGCCTTATCGGTCAAGGTGGGTTTTGTCAGCAAGGGTGCAAGAGAAAAGATAATTAATGCCGGCGGGTCCATCTTAGAGGTGAGCTGATTTGTTAGACGGATTTAGCAATATTCAAAAGGTGCCGGAACTTCAGAAGAGAATACTTCTGACCTTCTTACTGCTTGCTGTTTACCGTATTGGCGCCCATGTTCCTACTCCGGGAATCGACACTGCGGCCCTATCAGCTTTTTTTGAACAGAACAAAGGGTCTCTCTTAGGACTTTTTGATATGTTTGCGGGCGGCGCTCTGAGCAGGCTTTCCGTTTTCGCTCTGGGCATTATGCCTTACATCAGTGCGTCCATTATTCTGCAGTTGCTCACGGTTGCCGTTCCCCATCTGGAGAGGTTGTCCAAAGAAGGGGAAGCGGGAAGGAGAAAGATCACCCAGTACACCCGTTACGGCACGGTATTATTGAGCCTGATTCAGGGTTTCGGTATTGCTATCGGACTTGAGAACATGGCCGGTCCGACGGGGGTTTCAATTGTTATACAGCCGGGCTGGTGGTTCCGCATTCTTACCGTAATTACCCTAACAGCCGGAACGGCGTTTATCATGTGGCTGGGTGAACAGATAACGGAAAAGGGGATCGGAAACGGCATCTCCCTTATCATTTTTGCGGGCATAGTTGTAAGAGGGCCCGAGGCGATTGTCAATACCTTCCGCCTCGTGGCAAGCGGCGAGATGGGGGCGGTTTTTGTAGTGCTGCTGATTGTTTTGATAGTGGCTGTAGTGGGGACCGTAGTATTTGTGGAGAGCGGTCAGCGCCGGATACCCATTCAGTATGCAAAAAGGGTTGTAGGCAACAAGATGTATGGCGGGCAAACGACACATCTGCCCCTGAAGGTGAATACGGCAGGTGTTATTCCACCCATATTCGCCTCGTCAATCATCATGTTTCCGGCGACCATCGCCAATTTTATCCCCCACCCCTGGATGAAGGAAGTGGCGAATATTTTGATGCCGGGCAGGGTAGGATATGAGTTGCTCTTTATCGCCTTCATCGTTTTTTTCTGCTACTTTTACACGGCCGTTACCTTTAATCCCGTGGAAGTGGCCGATAATATAAAAAAATATGGAGGATATGTTCCGGGGATAAGACCGGGTAAAAAAACGGCTGAATACATGGACGATGTTTTGACCCGTCTGACCTTTAGCGGCGCCATATATGTGTCAGCGGTATGTGTTCTGCCCAGTATTCTCATAAGTAACTTCAATGTGCCTTTTTACTTTGGCGGTACGGCGCTTCTGATTGTGGTTGGCGTTGCTCTTGACACGGCCGGCCAGATAGAGACCCATTTGTTGACAAGACAGTATGAAGGGTTCATGAAAAAAGGCCGTATTGCTGCAAGAAGGCGCTGAATCCAAAAATGGTCATATTGAAGCATCCGGAAGAGATCGAAAAAATAAGGGCAGGCAGCCTGATTGTTGCGGAAGTTCTGAGAGAGCTAAGATCAACGATTAAACCCGGCATAACGACGAGAGAGTTGAACGATCTGGCGGAGGATTTGTCACATAGGAAAAGTGCCAAGCCTGCATTCAAGGGGTACATGGGTTATCCTTTTTCGTTATGCACCTCCGTTAATGAAGAGGTCGTCCACGGCCTGCCCTCGGACAGGGTTCTTGTGGATGGAGATATAATAAGCCTTGATTTTGGCGTTTACTACCAGGGATATTACGGAGATGCTGCTATTACGGTGCCCGTCGGCAATGTTTCTGAAAAAGCAGTCCGCTTGATACAGGCAACGGAAAGCGGCTTATACGAGGCAATAAAGGAAGCAAGAACGGGTAACAGGTTGGGCGATATCTCCTTTGCCGTGCAGAATCGGGCGGAGGCCGCCGGTTATTCGGTGGTCAGGGATTTTGTCGGCCACGGAATAGGGAGAATGCTGCATGAAGATCCCCAGGTGCCTAATTTTGGTGTGCGGGGAAGGGGTATTGAACTGAAGGCAGGTATGGTGATAGCCATAGAACCCATGGTAAATGAAGGCGCCTATCAGGTCAAGACGCTGTCCGATGGGTGGACGGTTGTGACGGGAGATGCAAAATTATCGGCTCATTTTGAACATTCTGTTGCCATTACCGAAAATGGGCCGGATATACTCAGCAAGTTACAGTAAATGGCGAAAAATAATGACAGTCTGCGGCTGATTAGCTGCAAGAACATAGTATTATGGGAAAAGAAGAAGCAATAGAGGTTGAAGGTCGGGTGATAGAGCCTTTGCCTAACGCCATGTTCCGCGTGGAACTGGATAATGGGTATAAGGTGCTTGCCCATATCTCAGGGAAAATGCGGATGCATTTTATAAAAATTTTACCCGGTGACAAGGTAACGGTGGAGTTATCTCCCTATGATTTGTCCCGGGGGAGAATCATATACAGAACGAAATAATAACGTGGAACTGGAGCAGTGCTTGTAATATTTCGGAGCCAGTAGGCAATTGAGGTGAAGGACGTGAAAGTCAGATCTTCCATAAAAAAAATATGTGATAAATGTAAAATTCTTAAGAGGCGCGGCGTATTGAGAGTAATATGCGAAAACCCTAAGCACAAGCAGCGTCAGGGATAGTCTTAATTTTTTTGCGAAGTCATCAGGGCTTTGGCGCTCTATTCGGGAGGTAATGAGGTGGCGAGAATTGCAGGGGTAGATTTACCCAAGAATAAAAGAATGGAAATTGCGCTTACTTACATATATGGGATAGGCCGCAGCAAGTCGCAGGAAATCCTTGAGAAAGCCGGGATCAGCGTCGATACGAAGACGGATCACCTTGCGGATTCCGAGATTACGGCCATAAGAAATATTATCGATAAGGAGAACAAGGTGGAGGGCGACCTGAGGCGTGAGATATCCATATCGATTAAGCGTCTTATGGACATTGGCGCATACCGTGGGTTAAGACACCGTAAAGGGCTTCCCGTAAGAGGACAGAGGACCAGTACTAATGCCCGTACGAGGAAGGGGCCGCGGAGGGCCATCGCCGGTAAGAAGAAATAGCTCTGTTTAGAGGGGATATACTGATATCAAATCAGAAAGAAATGAGACGGAGTGGAAGCGCAAATCCTTATGATGTTGGATGATTGAGAAGTACGGAGGTGTAATGGCAAAAACAGTCAGGAAAACAGGAAAAAAGAAAGAAAAGAAAAATATAACTGAAGGGATTGCCCATATCCAGTCGACCTTTAATAATACCATTGTTACCATTACCGATTTCAGTGGCAATGTGATTGCCTGGGCCTCGGCCGGAACGGAAGGATTTAAGGGCTCAAGGAAGAGCACGCCCTTTGCGGCACAGATGGCGGCGGAAAATGCCGTAAAAAAAGCTAAGGAGCACGGACTAAGAAATGTTCAGGTGTACGTAAAAGGTCCGGGAGCAGGGAGAGAATCGGCATTGAGATCTCTTCAGTTGGCCGGTCTTAAAATCAGTTTGATTAGGGATGTAACGCCAATACCGCACAATGGTTGTCGCCCGCCAAAAAGAAGAAGGGTGTAGGGCTTATTTTTTAATCTTGATTTATTGGGGAGGCTTTTTTGGCAAGATATAGAGATTCTGTATGCAGGTTATGCCGGAGAGAAGGGTTAAAACTATTTCTCAAGGCTGACAGGTGCTATGGCGATAAGTGCGCCTTCGAGAGGCGGGGGTACGCCCCGGGGGATCATGGTCAGATGCGAAGAAAGCAGCAGTCCGATTATGGAATCCAGCTACGGGAGAAACAGAAACTGAAAAGGATGTACGGACTCCTGGAAAAGCAGTTTCACGGCAGTTTTGAAAATGCCGACCGGCAGAAAGGCATAACAGGCAGCAATCTGTTACTTACCCTGGAGCGAAGGCTGGACAACATGGTCTTCCGTATGGGTTTTGCCGGCTCAAGGAATGAGGCAAGGCAGCTTGTAACTCATAGACACTTTCTGGTTAATGGCAGAACGGTAAATATTCCTTCCTATCTGGTCGGAGTAGGCGACGAAATTACTGTAAAGGATAGAAGCAGGAAGATGGCTTCCATACTTGATGCTCTCGGAACAGTGGCCAGGAGAGGCGTGCCTCAGTGGATTGAGTTGGACAAGGATAGCTTGAAGGCTATCGTGAAGGTGCTTCCTACCCGTGAAGAATTAACCATGCCTGTTCAGGAACAGTTGGTTGTTGAACTATATTCGAAATAAGAGCGATGCCGTAAGTTATCTTTCAGCGAGAAGGTAAGGTTAAATTAAAACAAGTGAAGCGCATATTGCAGTTTTATGCTTGTTTCATGAGCGAGTGTCAATTCACGGCTGAATGCTATAACAAGGGTAGGGGATAAAAATGATGCAAAAAAACTGGGATAGTCTGATACGACCCAAGAGAATTGATATTGATGAAAGCACACATACCCGTTTTTATGGGGAGCTTATCTGCCAACCTTTAGAACGGGGTTTCGGCATCACCTTAGGTAATGCGCTCCGACGGGTACTCTTGTCTTCAATTCAGGGTGCAGCAATTGTTTCTATAAAGATTGACGGGGTGCTGCACGAATTTTCTACCGTACCGGGGGTTAAGGAAGATGTTACCGATATTATTCTGAACTTAAAGGGGGTTCGTCTGAAATTTCATAGCGACGTCCCGCGGCAGATAAGAATTGATGCCTCAAAAGCCGGAGTATTGACGGCCGGCGACATCATAACCGATGGCATGGTGGAGATACTTAATCCCGATCATCCAATTGCAACCATTTCCGGTGAAGCTCCTTTCCGGGCGGTCATGATGGTCAAGATGGGGAAGGGTTATGTAGCTGCCAAAAGTGAGAGAGACGTTGATCAACCTGAGGGCACAATCAACATTGATGCATTATTTTCGCCTATCAAGAAGGTTAATTATACGGTTACCCATGCAAGGGTGGGTCAGATTGCCGATTATGACAAGCTGATTCTGGAAGTATGGACCGACGGGAGTATCTGCCCTGAAGATGCTGTTGCATATGCCGCCAAGATTCTTAGGGAGCAGATTGATGTCTTGATCAACTTCGATGAAACAGGTGAAGAGGAAGGGCAAAAGCGGGTTGAAGAAGGCAAAAACATTAACGAACAGCTTTCGCGCCATGTAGATGAACTGGAGCTTTCCGTAAGATCCGCCAACTGCTTGAAAAATGCAGAGATTAATCTAATTGGAGAACTTGTGCAAAAGACTGAATCTGAGATGCTAAAGACGAAAAATTTTGGGCGAAAGTCTCTGAGCGAGATCAAGGAAGTTCTGGCCGAATTAGGACTTGGCTTCGGTATGAAACTCGATTCTCCTCTTTGGAACAAGAAGAAAAATGGAGAATAGGGGAGGTCTTTAGAGGAAAGGGGAGAAAATCAATGCGTTACGGAAAATCAGGAAGTAAACTGGGCATAACATCGAGTCATAAGAAGGCCATGCTGCGAAACATGGCAACCTCAATGATAAAATATGAGAAAATCAGGACCACTGATGTGAAAGCCAGGGAGTTGAAGAGAGTGGCCGATAAACTTGTTACCCTTGGGAAGAGGGGTGATCTTCATGCAAGAAGACAGGCTATATCTTTTGTAAGAGACAGGGCAATGGTGGGGAAGCTTTTTGATGAGCTATCTGCGCGTTATCACAACCGGGCTGGTGGGTATACAAGAATCATCAAGATCGGTTGCCGCAATGGCGATAACGCGCCCATGTCCATTTTGGAATTCATTCAGGAAATATAGGATACGATAGCTGATTTAACAGGACCTTTTCATCAGTAAAAGTAATTACCCCCTTTCACTCCGATTGCATTGCGTATTGAATGCCCCCCATATTTGCCTTTCCATTTTAGGAACGATGCCGAGATCAATGGCCCTGTAAAAAATCGCCGGTATATAGTTGGTTTTTTTCGATACAATCAATGTTATTTGGCCAGGAGGTGTATTATGTCAGAGGAGAGAATAGGCGAGGTGGTCAAGTTTTTCTCCAAGCCGTGCGTCGCAGCAGTAAAAATAACGGAAGGGGAATTAAAGGTCGGAGATACGATCAGGATCATGGGGCATACAACGGATTTTACTCAAGTAGTCATGTCCATGGAAACAGACAATAAAGAGGCCGAGCG